>Ga0102956_1000531_pt1 | contig 13697 bp, 11 predicted proteins | sample SalPonF2_A_D2_MG_FD_84515 | JGI IMG/M metagenome (GOLD analysis project Ga0102956, IMG submission 84515) | Salt pond soil microbial communities from South San Francisco under conditions of wetland restoration - Salt Pond MetaG SF2_A_D2_MG ...
AACAAGCCTTCGGCCGCGGACCGGGTATGGAATCGATTGGCATGGCGCTCGCGAGCTACCAGCGTGTCCTGCCCGCTGCCGATCCGCCGTTCGAACGCTGGTTTTTCGATGCCGACGAGTCGGCGCTGACCGCTGCGGCGCGGCTATGAGTTGTTTTCCGGTGTCGCCGGTTGTGCCGGTTGTCAAACGATTTCGCGCAGCGATGCGTTGTTTACCGACCAGCAATTTCACAATACCGGAGTGGGTTATCTGTCGAGTTTTTCCGGACGAGGGCGGGGTCGCGAATTAGAAGTCGCTCCTGGAACGATTCTGACCGTTGACACCTGGTCGCTCGACAACGTCGGCGGCCGGCGCCAGTCGGACCTCGGTTTGTACGAACTCACCGGCCGCCCGACGGATCGCTGGAAATATCGAACGCCGTCGCTCAGAAATGTTGCATTGACCGCGCCGTACATGCACGACGGCTCACTTCCCGCGCTTGAAGCGGTCGTTCGGTTTTACAACGAGGGCGGAATCGAAAACGAAAGCCGCAATCCACGCATTCGCCGGCTCGGGCTGGACCATACCGACGGCCGGGATTATGTATTGGCGCTTGCAAAAGAACGGCGCATCTCTATGCTGCGCCGGGAGCGGGTTCTAATCATGGTGGCGCCGGGAAGTTTCCGCCGCACGCTACAGAGGGCATTAGATGCATCGGTTGTTGTGGGTGTTGGGCATGGTGTTCGCGGCGTCTCCTGGCGTGGCGATCGAAGCGGATGCGGCCGCCGCAAGCGTAAATCGGCTAGCTGATCGCTATTACGACCTGGTGCTTCGGCGCGCACCGGAGACGGCCTATTTTGCCGGTGTTGAAATAGCACGCCACGATGCTATCAGCGATAACTCGCCGGCCGCGCTGGCGCGTGCGCAACGCGAGGATGACGAGATACTGGCCGAGCTCAACGCGATCGATCCGGATTTGCTCAGGGGCCGGGTTGAATGGATCACCTACGGGATCCTCGAGCAGGCGCTCGAGTCCGCTCGCGATCTAAGGGTATGTAAGTGGCCGTTGTGGAACGTCAACCAGATGGACGGCTGGCAGCTCAATTACCCGCTGGTGGCGGACCTGCAGCCCGTGGGTACTGACGAACTTCGCGCCCAGGCGCTCGACCGATTCTCCGGGCTTGCCGGATACATCGACCAGGAGATTGAGAATCTTCGGCGCGGGCTGGAGGCTGGTTACTCGGCGCCGCAGTCCGTGGTGCGCAGAGTCATCGCCCAGGTTGACGCGTTGTGGCGGATGGCGCCGGATGAGTCGCCGTTTTTATCCCCGGCCCGACGAGACGGCTCGCCCGAGTTCGCCGCAGCGCTGGAAAAGCTGACGGCCGAGCAAATACTCCCGGCGGTCAGGCGCTACCATGACTTTCTCGCTGATACCTACCTCGCGGCAGCTCGCGAGGCGCTGTCGGTGACCGCCAATCCGGGTGGCAGGGAGTGCTACGAAGCCTCCTTGCGCAGCTATACGACGCTGGGGCGCAGCGGTGAGGAAGTCTATGCGCTCGGCCGCAGCACGGTGGAGGCCAATCGCGCGCGGGTCATCGAGCTCGGCCGGATTGAGTACGGCCTCGATGACTTTACCGAGATCATCGCCCACGTGAAGGACGACAAGGCAGACCGGTTTTCCAGCAAGGACGAGATGCTGGACTTTGCGCGCGCTGCCGTGGCAGGGGCCGAGGGCCGGCTCGACCAGTGGTTCGGGATCAAGCCGACCCGGACGGTCGTTGTCGAGCCTTATCCCGACTATCAGGAAGGCACGGGTGTTTCCTCGCGATACGAGCCGGGCAGCAAAGATCGGCCGGGGGTCTACCGCATCAACCGCGACCAGCCGCAGAAAAGTAGCAGGGGCGGCGCCGAGATCGTTGCCTTTCACGAGGCCTATCCCGGGCATCACACGCAGATAGCGATTGCCCAGGATCGCGATGATCTCCATCGCATCACAGGAATCGTTTTCTACTCCGGGTTTGGCGAAGGCTGGGCACGTTATTCCGAAGCACTGGCCGAGGAGATGGGCTTGTACCAGACCACGACTGCATTGATTTCGCGGCGCGCTTGGCCGGCACGGGGCATGGTCGTCGATCCCGGCCTGCATCTGATGGGCTGGTCGCGTGACAAAGCGCGCAGATTCATGGGTGAGTCGGGACGTTTCTCGCCGGAGCAGCTCGACCAGATGGTCGACCGTATTGCCATTCTGCCGGGGCAACTGACTTCGTACGATTCGGGCGCGCTGGAGATTGTTGCGCTGCGCCGCGAAGCCGAGAAGGCGCTTGGCGAGGATTTCGACATTCGCGAATTTCATGACCGGGTGCTGGAAAACGGCACCGTGCCACTCAGGCTGCTGCGCCGCCATGTAGAGGCGTGGCTGGAGCGTCCGCAATGAAAAAACTGGCCACAGCATTTACGGGCCGACTGCGCCGGCTCGGGTTTACGCGGTGACGGCTATTCGCATAATTGGCGTCGATTGTGCGGCGCAATCGGCCAATGTCGGTATTGCCCTCGCTGAGCTGGGCACCTCGGGGGCGAGGATCGTCGAGGCGACCACAGGCCGCAGCGAGGATCCGGCCACGATCATCGCCGGTTGGCTGAAGGGTCGGCACAGCGGATTGCTGGCGCTGGATGCCCCGCTCGGATGGCCGCTGCCGTTTGCGCAGTCGCTGGCCGGACACCGCGCCGGTGAGCCGATCACCGTCGAGCCCAACCTTGTTTTTCGTCGCTCTACCGACCGCTTCGTCAGGGACAAGGTTGGCAAGCAGCCGCTCGATGTAGCCGCCGATCGAATTGCCCGGGCGGCCCATGCCGCGCTGCGACTGCTGGATCGGGTACGCGAGTTATGCGACCAGCCGGTACCGCTATTGTGGGGTTGGGGGCATCTGCTCGAAATCGGTGTCATCGAGGTCTATCCGGCGGCGACATTGTCGGTGCGCGGTTTGCAATGCACGGGTTACAAGGGAAGGCATCAGCGCCATATCCGCGATGGGCTGCTCGACGCCCTGGGAGATGAACTCGAGATCGCTCCGGGTGTGGCGGCGGCAACCGAGAGTGCAGACGCATTCGATGCGATGTTGTGCGTCCTCGCCGGGCAGGATTTTCTGTCCGGACGCTCGATGCCTCCGGAAAATCTCGAACTGGCGCGCCGGGAGGGCTGGATATGGGTGCGCCGCCCGCCCGCAGCCCGGGCAGAGTAATCCCGAGCGCGGCGCGACTCAGCGTTTGACGGGATCGACGCGGACCTCAAGCTCGATCGGGTTCCCCCGGGTTATCACCGGGTGGCTCTCGGTCGTGATAAACAACAATTTTCCGCCGCTTTCGATCCGCGCCTGGATGGAATAGCTCATGCGTTCGTCGATCCGCGCAGGATCGTACTCGAGGCGGAACGGAACCGGCACCTGTAGCGGCCCGTACAGAGTCTGCTCGGCGATTACCTCGGCTGCGACGTCCATCTTCGAGACGTCGGCCAGAGTCACCCGTACCCGAGCATCGTCCGGCAGCGCGATTCGCTGAATGTAGAAAACGTTGCCTGTTACTGCAGCCATCGGCGCAGCCTCTTTGCTGGTCGCGGATTCCGCGCTGTCGTCAGCCGATCCGCAGGCACCGAGCGCAGCGGTGACGACGGCAATGAGTAGGCAAGCGAGTTTTGAATTCATGGTGCTTGTCTCTTCCCGGCCCGGCATGCAAATACGAAGATCCGATTCTATCGCGTGAATCGGGCAGCAGTGTACTGGTCCTCGCTAGAGCTTTCGCGCGAGGGTCCTGCGGCGGTCGCGGGTCGATGATTTCGAGCGCGGAAAGTGCAGTGCGCGCCGGAATTCCTTTACCCCGGTTATTCGCGCCAGCGTCGCTTTGACCGTTGCGACATCGTCGTCGAAGTCGCCGTGTTTACGTGCATGCGATGCATCCTTGTGTCCGATTGCGTTGGTGTTGGGTGCGAGCACATACTCCGCGAATCGGTGCCGCAACAACTTTTGCAGGCCGCGGTCGCGCGTGACAAATTTGTCGAGGCCGAGCAGAGGTTCGCCGTGCTCGCGCATGACCGGGATACGTTGCCGTTCCTCGAACGCGTTCGAGACGAGGTACAGAAGCGATTTGTTGTAAATCCGGGCGCAATGGTCGTCGCGCTCGGTATCGTTGTTGAGGTTGAACAATGCGAACGTCGAGAGCCTGCGCGAATCGATCGCGGGAAGATAGGTCTGCTTGAACAATGACACCGTGCATGCAGGCGCCCACAGACTGCAGTGGCCGACATTCAGGCCATGACCCTGCTCGCCGCGCATAGGTCCGGCTTCGATTTTGCCATCGCTGCAAAGAAGCTGGATGAGCGGCGCGCAGAAGATGCTGCCCGCGCTGTGCCCGGCGATATGGATTTCGAGGCCGGGTTCGCGCGCCGCGAGTGCCGCGATCTCTGCGGCGACCAGTCGTGCACCGCCATCCGCGCGCGTGCTCGCGCGCAGCGCGTTCTCTTTCATTTCACCCCATTGCAGCTTTCCGGATAAGACCCGGGCGAGCGGCTCGAGCGCATCGTCGACCCGGTCGAGCATGAAGTCCTTGGCATCGCCGAGGAGGCCTTCGCTGCGCCGGCGCCGTAGCGCGTCTTCGAGGATATTCCGGATAGTGCTCCAGAAATCGGTGTTCCAGATGAACGCGACCGGATAGACCTGCGAGCCGCGAAGCGCCTCAAGATAATTCTCCACTCGCTGGATGGCGTTCTTTTCGGGGACCAGGCCGCCGTGTGCGTAGAGCAAAAGTCGCTTGCGTCGCCAGTTCCTGGTGATTCGCGGAAAATGCCCGCGGAAAATGTCCTCCACGACGCGCCGGTCATTGCCGAATGTACCGCTCTTCCGCAATGTTCCCTCGTTGCCAATGCTGATCAGATGCGGCCGTATATCCTCGAACGCCAGACTGGTCGTCGCAATGCCGGTACCGCGGCCGGGCACGATGTCGCTGTCAAACATGCGAATGGGTGCGCCGAGCCGGGCCACCCAGGCGTCCATCCCGTTGTCCAGCCAGTCGGAATAGGTTATTCGCGCAAATCCGCCTTTGCCCCAGGCCGGGCCCCAGGAGTTCTGAATCCAGAAGCCGTCTTCGTCATAGGCAACGATCGCGAACGCATGGCCGCCGAGCATTCGCCGGTGCCGCGGAATATTGCCGTCGCCATCGACCCTGTTCCACCCGCTGTGGACGAGCGCGGTGGCAAACAGGATCCCGACCTCGGCCAGTGCTGCATGCATCGCCACCAGGTCCTTGTGGTTGACCCGGAAATAGGCGCCCAGAGGGCGCTGCGCGGCATTTCGGCTGCGCCTGGTGCCGAGCCGCATATCGCGCTGGCCTGCGACGTGCGGCCACAGCGCTTCGGAACATACGCCGTGCTTGTGCCAGCCTTTCATGGCGCCGCGCGCGCTCGAGCCCTCGTATTCCTCTCCCGGCCATTCGTCGTATCGGCGCGCCATCTCATACAGCATCCGCGCGCTTACCGGGGTGTTGTCCGGTTCGATCCGGCGGTTTCTCAGCAGGTAGTGACAAACCGCGGCAAGCCCGAAACCGGTGCAAGCGCCTTCGACGCCCTGATCGAGCAGCGGCGGATCGCATTTCAGATAGTCCTCCAGCGGAATGCGCGGAGGAACCTCGACAAGGGTCGGCTGAAACATCTGGTCACGAAAGTCGATGCCATCGGGACGCGCGTCGAATCTTCGCCGCGGAGCCTTGTTTGCCGTGCCTGAGCGCCTTTTTGCCATGCCGCTGCTCCGTGCAGAAGCGGGCCGGTATGGCCCGCGCAGATTGTCCACATGCTAAAAAGGTAGTCGAGCGGGGCGGCTGCAACCAGTACAGTTGCAACATGGTCGGTCTGCGGCGGAACGACTTAAGGAGGGTCGATTTTGAATTTGCAGGGCAGTCCGGGCGCTCGGTTGATAGTCGCGGTGACGTTGTTCCTGCAGGCACTTCCGGTGCTTGCGGCCGAACCCACGCTGGATTCCTACCGACGCGGTCTTGAGCTGGTCGAACAAAGTCTGTCGGCCATCGGCGGCGAGGCGGCGTTGGCCGCCGGAATTACTCTGCGTGGCGAAGGGTTCGTCGATCTTGCGACCCGCAAGCAGGGGATGAGTGCGGCTGACCCCGGGCAATACAGTTTACGCGAGAGCCTGACCCTGGATTCCGTTTCCGGGCAGGCGGCTTATGAGTCGGATACTCATGCAAATGCCGACGCGGTAGAGCGATTGCGCTATCTGTTCGAACCGGACAGGCCGTTGTTGCTGGCAGACTTCGTCAACACGGCCGCCTACTGGCTTACCGGGGTGGACCAGGCCGATGAACGGCAGCGCTATGCGCGGATGGTGCCGCAGTTGCTGCTGCTGGATGCGCTGGACCACCGTCAAACGATTCGTTATCTGGGGCGCCGCAGCATCGATGGTCTCGATCACGATACCGTCGCCTACTCGCTGCCGGACGGTTCGGGCCTTAGCATTTTCATCGATCCGGGTACGCGGCGGCCGGTGGCAGTCGAATACTTGCTGGACATGCCTACGCTCGGAGATACGACCGTGCGCTGGAAATATGATGCCTGGCGTGACGTTGCTGCGATCGGTGCATATCCGCAGGGTTATGAGATCACCCTCGGCGGACGAATGCTGAAAAAGGTTCGTTACACCTTTATCCGGGCAGGCGTCGATCGCGATCTGCTGCTACTACCTGATGAATTCGTGTTGCCCGCGGTGCCCGATGGCGGTGACGATCGCGCGGCGACGCCGGTGGCGCCTGCGCTGCCGCAGATTCGGGAGCTGGCGGATGGCGTGTACGTCGTTCCGAATATTCGGCCCGGTTTTCATCCGCTGATAGTCGAATTCGCCGATTTTGTGGCCGTCGTCGACGCCCCGTCTGGCTGGAACGAGTTGCAGCAACTCCCGGCAAGGAACTGGGTCGCCGGTGAAACCTCGAGTTCTATCGGACAACGACTGCTCGATGTGTTGCAGCGGGATTTTCCAGGAAAGCCGCCTCGTTTCGTAGTGTTGACGCATCATCACAGCGATCATGCCGGGGGAGTCCGGCCTTTCGTCGCCGCCGGGGCGACCTTTATCGCCGCGCCGCAGACACTGCCGGTAATAGAGCGCACGGTAACGGCGCGGGTCAGCCTCAATCCCGATGCGCTGTCCGGCCGCGAGGAACTGGTCAAAAGCGAGCCGGTTGGTGGCGAAAAACGAATCGCCGACCCCGGGAACGAGATGCGCGTGATTAACGTCGGTGCCAATCCGCATGTCGAGGGGATGCTGGTGGTGTGGCTGCCGCGGCAGAAGTTGCTGTTCCAGTCGGACCTTTTTACACCTGCGCCGCCCGAGCGATTTCCGGATCGGGCCCGGATTCCGGTGATGCGCTGGTTTGTGGACTGGCTCGATGCCTCGGCTCTGGTTCCCGATCAGATACGGTCGATGCACGGTTACGGAGCGGTGACGCCGCAACAGCTGGATATCATCCGAACGATGCCGGTCGACGAAAACCCCGCACAAGCCAGGGACTAACACACCGAAAACAACGCCACGCGGAGTTCTCAAATATGAAAACCAAATCCGCCGTTATTGCCCTTGCCGGACTGCTGACCGCGTTTGCGGGACCGGTAGCGTCCGCCCAGGATATCGGCGCGCGCCTCGACGCCGCGATCGCCGGCGAACATCGCAGCGCAAAAGATCGCGCGCGCGATGTCTACCGCCATCCGAAAGAGACGCTTTTGTTCATGGGGCTTGAACCCGATCTGACCGTGGTCGAGATCTGGCCGGGCGGAGGCTGGTACAGCGATATCCTGGCTCCGGTTTTGAAGCCGAACGGCATTTACTACGCCGCGTCCTTCGCATCTTCCGCCGACAAATCGCAGCAGTGGCGAATAGACGCGCACAAGCGCTATATGAAAAAGCTCGAGGCCAGTCCGGATGCGTTCGATCATGTCGTCGTGACAGAACTGTCGGTGCCCGAGCGCACGACGATTGCACCGCCGGGCAGCGTCGATATGGTGCTGACCTTTCGCAACGTTCATAACTGGATGAAAGGCGAGTACGCGGAGGAGATGTTCGCGGTGTTCGACCGCATGATCAAACCCGGTGGGGTGCTTGGTATCGTCGAACATCGCGCAAAGCCCGGTACTTCGATCGACGCGATGAAACAGAGCGGCTACGTGACCGAGGAGCATGTGATCGCGCTGGCCGAGGCGGCCGGATTCGTGCTGGAGGCGAGATCCGATATCAATGCCAATCCCGGCGACACCGCGGATCATCCGGCCGGGGTGTGGACATTGCCACCGAGCCTGCGCCATTGCCGCGGCATGGATGACGGCGCGGCGAAGGACTCCTGCGTCAACGTCTATACCGACATCGGTGAATCGGATCGCATGACACTGAGATTCCGCAAGCCGGCCGGTTGAGCGCGCGCCGTGAAAAATGCGCTGCGATAGCACCGCGAGCTGCGATCAGAGCGGTTGGATGTCTGCTAAGCTCGGCTTTGGGTTGGCCGCCGACGAGTGTGCATGGGCGATTTTCTCAGTGAGTTAAAACGCCGTAACGTTGTCAGGATCGGGTTGCTTTATGCGGTGAGCGGCTGGGTCCTGCTCCAGGTGGCCGACGTGCTGGTGGGTCTTCTGGGTCTGCCCGACTGGGCGCTGCGCCTGGTTGGTATGCTGCTGCTGCTGGGTTTTCCGCTGGCGTTGATATTCGCGTGGGTCTACGAGTTGACCCCCGAGGGGATCAAGCGCGAGCGCGATGTCGACCGCAGCGCTTCGATTACTTCGCACACCGGGCAACGGCTCAACATTGTCATCGTCGTGTTGCTTGCGATGGCAGTTACATTGCTCGCCTTGCAGCGATTTTCCGGCCGTGACGCGAACCCATCGGGGCCCGAACAGGCGGTTGCTCCGGTTGCTGTCGATGCGCCAGGTGTCAGCGTGTCCGATGAGTCGCCGTCGATCGCGGTGCTGCCGTTCATCAACATGAGTGGCGATGCGGAAAACGAGTATTTCTCCGACGGGCTGTCCGAGGAATTGCTGAATGTGCTGGCGCGCGTACCCGACTTGAGGGTGGCGGCGCGAACGTCCTCGTTCCATTTCAAGAACAAGACCGGCGATGTCGCCGAGATCGGGCGCGAGCTCGGCGTTGCCAATGTACTGGAGGGCAGCGTTCGCAAAAGTGGCGAAACGGTCCGGGTGACTGTGCAGTTGATAAAGGTCGAAGACGGTTTTCATCTCTGGTCGGATACCTATGACCGCAAGCTGGACGATATTTTTGCAATCCAGGACGACATAGCGAGCCATGTGGTCGGGGCGCTGACGGCCGCGTTGCTCGGTGACGACGACGCGGCGGCGAAGCGCGCCGGCGAGAGCCTTTCCGTCGCGACGGCTGGTACCGATAATTTCGCCGCGTATGACCGTCTGCTGCTGGCGCGCCAGTACCACAATCGCGGCAGTTTCGAGTCGCTTGCCATCGCGCGAGAGTATTACCTCGAGGCGATTGCGCTCGACCCCGGGTACCGCGACGCCTGGATCGAATATGGAAGGGTCGTATTCAGCCAGTGGAATACCGGCTCGATCTCGCCCGCTGACGCCGCTCGCGAGATGAAGCGGGCCGCGGACGAGGTAGCGGCGATCGACGCCGCGGCCGGCGTCAGACGCGGTGATCTGGTTGCGCTGCAAGCCGAGACCCGGATCGTCGAGCGCTCGGGCGGAGAGATGTCGATCGATGCCTGGCAAAATGTCGCGCAGGAGGCGATCGGTCGGCTGGAGGAAGCGCGCCGGCTAAGCCCCAACGACAGTAGCATTTACCAGTCCCTGGCGCAGGCTTATCACAATGCCGGGCAATCGGAAGCGGCGCTGGAAGTATTGAATCAGGCACGCGTCATCGACCCGTATTCGGTCCGTATCGCCGGCCGCCTGTCCGCGCTCTATAACTTCTCATTGAATCGTCCGGACCTGGCGCTCGAGGAGGCCCGGCGGATCCAGCGGATCGAGCCGGATAACCCGGATGGCTTCAGCCGTGAGGCGGCGGTCCACATGCGGTTCGGCGATCTGCCAGCGGCCTACCGGGCACGCGTGAAGTCGATCGAGCTGGATCCCGATGATCACGAACTGCGCGGGTGGCTTTCGGCCCTCTACCTCGGTGTGGGCTTGGTCGACGAGGCGCGAGTCGCGTTGGAACAGGCCGAGGCGATCGGTCCCGGTGAGCCGCTGACGCTGATGACCCGGGCGAGTTACGAGTTTTATGTGGGCAATTTAGATGCTGCGCTCGAGATCGCCGAGCGTGCGATCGCCGATCGCTTGCCGGGCCGCCACGATTCGGAGTTCACCTTCAATGCGATCGTGATAATGGAAGCTTATAAAAACGGTGAATACGATGACGCGCTCGAGGCCGCGCAGCGCATTAGCGGTTCAATCGACCTTGACAACCCTGAATTCAGCAACGAGTACTCAGCCTATGTAGCGCTACAGTTCGCGATACCGTCATTGAGCGCGAAGGGCAACGAAGAAAGAGTCGGAAAGGTGCTGGATGCGGTCACGCGCTGTACGACCGGCACCTGCTCGGACCCGCGGCTGGAGTGGGAGAAACGTCATGACGATGCGCTGGTCGAGTACTATCGCGGCAACCACGCCGCGGCGGTGGCGAGATACGCCGACATGGTCGACATGGCGCCGCTGCAGGACTACTGGTGGTGGATGTTCGAGCGCGACCCGATGCGCGCCGATATTCTGAGTGACCCGGGCGTGGCTGAGGCGGTGGAACGCTACCGGCAGCGCCTCGCGGTTGCCCGCACCGAGATCGAACGCGCGATGGCCGAGGGTTCTGAAAGTGCGGTTGCGGAGCCGGCAGTCGTGGCACGGGCGCGGGCGCAGCTCGCGCAAAGACTGTCCGTGCCGGCGGCGTCGATTCGCCTCGACGAACTCGAGACCGTTACCTGGCCCGACGGCAGTATCGGTTGCCCGGAGCCGGAGATGGTCTACACCCAGGCGCTGGTGCCTGGTACCCGGGTTGTTCTCAGCGTTGCGGGTGCCGCCTATCATTATCATGCGCGCGAAGGCGGCGAACCGTTCCTGTGCGAAACCCCGGGCAAGGCCCTGCCGCCGGGGTAGGGTCCGCGACGCCGGTCGCACTCAGGCCGCGCCAAGCAGCTGCCGGACCGGCTCCGCCAGCACAAAGGCGCCCCATACCAGGAATCCGACCCCGCTCAGCGAGCCGAGGCCGTGTCCCTGTGGCAGTACTTTCTCGAGCAGCACGAGTATTGCCAGACCGACTATCCACAACATGTTCATGACACCGCCGTAAAACAGCAGGCCCATCACCACCCAGCAGCATCCGACGCAAAACGCGCCGTGCTCGAGTCCCATCCTGAACGCGCCCGTGCGGCCTGGGCGCCAGTGCGCGGTGATGAACTCGATCGGTCCACGGCAATGCCGGAGGCAGGCGTGCTTGAGCGGGGTCAGCTGATAGATTCCGGCCGCGACGAGAAGAAGGCCGCCGAGCCAGCGGTTGGCGCTTGCCATCGCCATGGTCAGCCAGCCCGATTGTTCGAGTCCCCACTGCAGCAGGGTCGCGACCAGGCTAAAGCCGCCCCAGGCGACCAGATAACCCGAAGCAAAAACGAAAGTAGGAACATACGGTGCATCGCGTTCCCGGCTTTTGCGATTAACGAGCGCGAACAAAAGAATCATCGGCGCCGCGCTCGGCAGCATCATCGCGATCATCATGATCCACCACATCAGGAACATGACCAGCGCATAGGAGGCGGTCCATGCCATCGGCATGACCATGTTCATGTCCATATCCATCGAGGACATGTCCATGCCGGCACCGGATAACAGGTAGAGCCAGGCGAGCGCGGTGATCAGGATCAGTGCTACGACGATTACGAGGCGGTCGCGACGGGCGACGGCTTCGACCAGCGATGCGCTCAAACGATGCAATCTCCTGACATTGAGTTACGCCGGGGAATCAACCGACCGGGCCGTTTGGCGTCATGTGGATTTCACAGATATGGCCATGGCCGTCGGTCCAGTCGAGCGGCACCGGGCCGGTGCCCGTCGTGTGACTGCTCACGAACTCGGCCTCGCGGTATTCGAAACCTTGCGGCAGCATCACCTTGGCACGATGGCTCTCGCCGGTGATCGGATTGGCTATCGGCGTGGCGTGGGCGTCGATATACCCGGGTATCGAGAAGTGGCCCGTCCACTTGTCGTAATCCACCTCGAAGTTGATTGGCGCAAAAACGGGTTCGTGAACGGTGACCAGCGTGGAGGCGAATACGTTGAACATCGTCGCGCCCGGCTGCGAGGTCTGCCCCGACAGAATGCCGAGCAGCGCTTCGCGTTGTGCGCCATCGGCGCGTTCGTCAATGATCATCAACCCTTCGCCGTTGCCCAGGTGAATTGCCTCGGGCCACGCGAACATCGCGGCCCACAGCAACCCGTCCAGCTTGACGTCGCCGAAATGACCTTCATCGATGCGCATCGCGACGCCGGCGCGGCAATTGCCGTGGGTCGGCAGCGAGTTGAATTGACACGGGCAACCCCAGTTGCAGTTGCAGGTCGATACTTCGGGACCACGAATTTTCCAGTCGAATTCGGTCATTGCTGGCTCCTCGCCCATTTGATGCAGCAAGTATAGTCCACGATTTCCGCGCCGCTCTCGCAGCCCCCGGGTCTCGCGTAAATTGCGTATGATCGACAACAAATGGATATGCGCCGGGTTCTCGGCCAGGAGCGGGAACGATGTTCAGAAGGATTTTTGGCGAGATTACCGGCGCGCGGTTGTCCCGGATGCCGTATTTCGGCTACACGGTTCTGCTAACCGCTGTTCTTGTTGTCGTAGTGTTCGCAATAGTGGCGAGTATTGCCGGCCTCGAAAACATCAGTCAGGGCAACATCACCGCGATCGAAAAACGCTTCGCCGAGAGAACCGGAGGCCCCTTCGTGATCGCGTTCATGCTGTTCATGCTGGCGCTGTTATTCGCTCACTTCAACCTGATGGCGAAACGCCTTCGCGATATCGGTTTTCCTGGCTGGCCTGGCGTGCTGGTAATTTTTGTCGGCATCGCGGCACTGAGCGCGGTGATTGGAGAAGAATATGCCGGCACAATGAATACACTGATATGGCTGGTTCTCGTGCTGATTCCCGGCAATGCGTTCGCGAATCGTCCCGCCGTTGAACAAAACGGCGATTGACTCGGACCGCGTCTGTGCCCAGGGTCGGCCCTAGCCGGCCGGATCTTTCTTTTTACCGACCACCGTCTGCGCTGTCGATTTCATGTTGCGGCGTATCGATCGTTTTTCCGCCGCGCTCATCGTCAGATTGCCGCTGGCCTGGTGACTGTTCATGCGGTAGTCGTCCGCGCGCTGGATAACGTCCTCTATCAGACCGTCCACATTCATCCCGTCACGGTAATACTCCTGAAGATACTTCGCCCACTCCCGATCGAATAACTGGGATTCGGGATCGCGGGCGCAAAGCGCAACGAGTTTTTGCATGTCCTGCGAGGCGCCCTTGGTTGCGGGGTTGCTCATCCCGCCACGCATCTTCAGGGAACTGGGTCCGGTCTTGCTCTCCTGGGCCACGATCTGGGCGCCCGGGAGCAAGGTCAGAAAAATGATGATGGCCAGAGTGTTTCGCATCGGTGTCTTCCCCGCTTGTGTTGCGGTCATTATAGCCACG
>Ga0102956_1000534_pt1 | contig 13666 bp, 12 predicted proteins | sample SalPonF2_A_D2_MG_FD_84515 | JGI IMG/M metagenome (GOLD analysis project Ga0102956, IMG submission 84515) | Salt pond soil microbial communities from South San Francisco under conditions of wetland restoration - Salt Pond MetaG SF2_A_D2_MG ...
ACTGCCAGATGGAATGGCACGCTGAAAGAAGGCAACGGCGTAATGAAATATGGTGAAGTTGAAGGCCCTTTTACATTTGCATCGCGTTTTCAAGAGGGCAAAGGCACAAATCCTGAAGAGCTTGCTGGGGCTGCCCATTCCGGATGCTTTTCAATGTTCCTTGCCGCTATCATGAGTGCGGATAATTTTACACCTACAAGCGTGCAAACAACGGCTTCAGTTCATTTGGGAGAAGATGACGGCCCGAAGATTACCAGTATTGACTTAGATTGTGAAGCAGAGGTGCCCGGCCTTGATGCTGATAAATTTGCTCAATATGCTCAAACAGCCAAGGAGAAATGCCCAATTTCAAGACTTTTTGCCGGCACAGAAATCAATCTTTCAGCGAAATTGATTGGATGACCTTTAGGTGCTCATCCTACACCGCTTCGGAAAGTGATTGGGGTCAAACCCTGATCCTTGATTATCAGCCTTCGCTGTAAGCTTCCGACTTCGCTCTGCGAGCTTCGACGAGACAAGAAGACGTATAGACGTTCAGGGGGCAGAAACCGAAGAAAAAAGGAAAGAGGAAAGAGTCAAGGGCCCCGGTTAAATTCGCTCCGCTCGTCTTCTTTGAAGAATTTAACAGGGCAAGCAGGGATCGGACCAGGGATTAGGGATTAGGGGCTAAGGATCAGGGTTCAAGGTTCAGGAGGCAGGGCCTGCCCGCCGATGCTTTGTGGCAGGCTCAGGGAAACGAAGCATTTAAAAAAAGCGATTTGTTTAGCCTTACTTTTGACGTACCTGTAATCAATTGATATTTAGATATTGGCAACTAAACACAAGTTTGATTTCGGTTAGAAACTTTCCATTTTGGGCAATTTAAAGTGTAGTCACATTATCGTTAATCAAGTCCCTCACTTTCACCCTGATTTAACATAGGTAGGGATCAGGGAAGTCCTTTTCACCACCGTACCCCTATTCCGTGGGCTAATATTATGTAAAACTTTTCATAAATCTTATGGAGCATACCTCATAATTTCAGGTGTTTTCAGTATATATCTGTACTGCCAACCAGACCTTTCAATTAATGTAAATCTCTAATATTATTGCAATTTAAATTGAATCGTTCCATAAACAACTGATTTTGCATGGTTTTTGCATATGACAAAATAAGATTTCTCAAACTTAAAGTTTCATAAGGATAGCTTGCAAATGTTCGAGTTAATTAAAATTGGAAATCACAACGTAATCGACTTGGCCGAGCGTAGATTTAAATCAAAAATCGTTTCAGGCGAATACCACAGTGTTCAGTTCTTTTTAAATGGAAGTGGGCTATCCCACCTATTTAGACTACGATATAATACCTCAAATGGGCCATATCTTCTTGTAAAACAAGATTCCTCTGTGTTCAAAGAATTGAAAGTTGGTGATTTAATGGACATGGAATACAATCGGTCTGAATCATTAGGTGGTAGCAAAACTTTTAAAACTCTAATAACTTCAAAAATTCCAGATGATCATTATACAGGGTATTCTATTGTCGAGTTATCTATCATCAATAATCAAGAAGAAAAATTAAATTAAACCAACCTATTACTATGATTAAGAATATACAGAAAAATTCCTTAAAAGAAATTAGAGAAAGTCTTTTGATGAGTAAGTCCGAGCTTTCCAAAAAGGCCAGCATTTCACCCCTCACCATCTCACGAATAGAACAAGGTAAGCCATGCAGAATGGAAACAAAACGAAAAATCCTTTTAGCGTTAGGTTTGAAATTAACGGATAAGGACAAAGTTTTTCATTAGGTTAAAGAATTATTCCAAATTGTAAAAGAAACCCAAGAAATAGAGATGTCAGAAAAATACCCAGAATGCCCTTTGTATAATCACAAAAACTGCAAAGAGATTGATAACCGGAAAGTCTGTGCTATTGTACGTAAAGACAAAATCTGTCTTAGAAAGCTTCCGAAATCGGTAAAGGAGGTTAAAAAATAACCCGTAACCGGTATGTTGTCATTGAAGCATTAGATATCACAATACCTGCTAAATTATTTATTGCCCAAATACTATCAAGGTATCTGTAATCTACGCACTCCTTATCTCCATCGATACCCATCATCCATTTGAGTTGCCTGATAATACTATGTAAATAATGTAATAAATTTATGTAATTTACCCCACAATTACATAGATCTTTTTAGATTTTTGCATACTTATTTGTCATCCAGCTTGCAGGAACTACCTGATATCTCTAATATTAATGGACAAAACGTTGTTCTTGCACGATTTTTGCATAATTTTTAATAAATAAGCATAATTATCAATTGAAGAAAAGCCAAAGTCCGAACTATCGGCAGTAGTTGGACGTAAAAGGTTTAAGAAATAGTTGGGCATGAACCATATATTGCCCGATTACGGAGGAAGAGTGGTTAATGGCGTGTTAACTTATCTTCATAACTCCTCCATAAGGGCGGTCTAAAAGGACCGCCCTTATTCTTTGTTAATTCAAGGAATTCCAAACGCATCTGACTTTTCATGCCAGCAGCTTTATTTATGAAAACGCCCCGATTCCTCCCACCTCCGAAAGCATCGAACCGATAGAAATGCCACAAGTGTTCCTTTCTTAATCAACAATAGCGTTGCCTTTTTTGCATTTCTGTAAGAAATAGGATATCTGTAAAGAAAATATAGATGCTTGGACCTGTGGTTTTGGTACATGTAATTATAGAAAAACGTATTTCACATTCAGAAGAAGCTCCATCCAAGTTAAAATTCCCGCGTATCCTTCTTTAAAAACAGACTGAGCAATAGAGCATATAGTACCATTATTTATTGAAGACTTATGTTTTTCCAATCCTGATCAACTGAAGGAATATTCCTTCGCTTTATAACCATTTATTTACAGACATTTGAATCATTTTTTCTATCAAGCTCTTTTGCTCACCGTATGATAATTCATTCATTTATTCCATCTGGTTTTCATCCAATAACTATAAATATACTATTAAACAGAGGGTTATATCTCTGGCATATCAATTGCAAATAAACATATTTAGAATCGCAGCGCAGGTGGAATGAACTACATTTGGAGGCGGTTCTTCAAATAGAATAATTATTGTGCGCTGTACTTGAATTGAAGTTCCCTACAACCCCGCTAAAACGAAATTCCTGCTTCTCTCCAATAAGCTGCGGGGAACGCGCTTGCTTTTGTAGTTCAATCTTCCTTGCCGATGGTGAATCATGTCAGTAAGAAAGTTCAGGTAAAAGGATCGGTGCTGGAAAGCAAAGGGCAGAAACAGATTTACGTTTCAGCCTATAGAATCATCAAAGAATAACCGCTTCATCAATTAAGGGCGGCAAAGCAAAAAAGGGGAAAATTTCCCCCTCCAATAAGTAAATTTGGTGATGCCATGTACCATATTTTAGTCATTGATGATGAAAAAGCGATATTAGATGTCATTAAGATAGTATTATCAAGAGCCGGCTTTAAGGTTGAAATCGCCTTGGAAGGCCAAGAGGGTATCCAAAAATTTAATAGCGGTCGATTTGACCTTGTCATTACAGACATCCTAATGCCGGGACTGAACGGTCGAGACGTTGTTGATCACATCCATAATTCCGATAGACCTTGTACTCCAATCATAGGTATCTCTGCTACTCCTTGGCTCTTCGAGAACATTCAGTTTGATGCTGTTTTCACAAAACCATTTCCCTTTGAGGATCTGGTAAATTCAATCCGTCATCTCTCCATGCAGGTCGACTAAGATTGTGATTTAATCTAAATTGAGCGCTTTGGATTAGTTGCACCAATACCTTGGCGAAAAATATGCTTTGTAAGACTCAATCGGATGAATCTATTTTTCCGCTAATTTCAAAAGGCATTTGAGATGAAAAAAATTATAATTCTAAGTGACACCGATGAAACCCGTATTGATCTGGTTTCATATCTCAAGGAGCTATTTCCTGAATGTGAAATCCAGATACTCAAATACCGATCCAATAGTATTGAAGAGGGTATTATCACCGAAATAAAGGGTATCAACCAAAAATAATCAGGGGAAACAGTCACTTAAACTCCTCATTCAAACTGAAAACGAACTATGGCCATCTACTTAATTCCGGAACCTGTCAGCATGTTTTTGTTGGGCGTCGGCCTTGTGAATCTTGCACGGTTCGGCCGGATGTTTTTTAAAAAACATAGCCCGAACGAAACCCTATTATCGGATAGAGTGAAAAAGCTACGGCTTAGAGACAGTTTGAAGCTTAAATTAGAAATCATACAGAAAAAAATTGAGAGACTAATATTAGAATCTAAAGAAATATTATCTGCAAAAGAAACAGCTGATAACATAAATAGAGATAGGCGTTCAGGTATTGAAAGGCGCCAATTCTCATATAACGGATATATACCTGAACGCTGGTCTGGCAAAGAAAAAAGAAGTGGGAGAGATAGAAGATAAAAATTAAGAATACTGCTACATTAAAAATAATTTAAAAGGCAGGGTCATTTGGCCCTACTTTTTTTATCGTCCATACTTTGAATAAGTGAAATTTTTATCAATACATGTCTATCCCGAGCCGGACTTTTTTGTGTAGCTACTTGTTCTCTTCTATAATGGTAATCGAAAGGGCTACAATGGACAAACACCCCCTGAACTGCAAAAAATTTGATTCCTATACTTCACCATGTACAAAAAGAGACAATGAAGCGTTAAAAGAACTTAGAAGACTAATTAATGTTGGGGGCACATATCCAGGTGACATTTTTTACAAAGCAAAAGCCGTATGTATGAATTGTAAGAGTTTTGAACCTGAATTTTTTTAAAATGTTTAGGTGAAATATGAGACCAGTAAAAGATATTGAACCAATAATAAGGAAAATATGATATCTGTATATCAATGGTTGTTGTGAATGGTGCGGAGATTGACAAGGTACCAGATATCACAATGCTCGGTAAGTTGTTAATAAGCTAAATATTGGCAAGAAAGCGCGAGTTTGATTTCAGTTGTAAGCCTTTTACAATTCTTTTATTCCGATTTTCCCAAAAAGGAGTCAAAATTCTGACATCATTGTAATTTGACGCCAAAATCTTACCATTTTATCCCCTTGAAACTCCATGTTACCATCTCTAACCAATTGTTATAAAAGATATTAATTTTTCTCACACGTTTTGGCATAGTTTCTGCTTAAAAGTATAAGCGGTAGAGTGTTACTAATATAATTTGAGATACCTTAAGACACCTTACGTTTTTGTTTTAGGTCCGAATTTTAATAAAATCTTAAATTAATACAAAACGGCCTCTCAAAAAAATTAAATAGGAGAACACAATGAAAATAATTAAAATATTTTTCATGGTATCTATGACCCTTCTACTCTTTTCATCAACAGTCGTAGCTCGAGATTTTGACTGGACCAGAGATTTAAATATCCAAGCTGAAGCGAACGAATCAGGATTTCGGGCAAGACTCGAAACTCGTTTTAAGATAGGTGACGCACAAATAAAAATCGTGCTCAATAATATTGAAGAACCTGCTGACGCCTATATGGTTCTCAAGCTCGGAGAAATGTCAAATCAGCCAATGGAGAACGTTATTGAAGAATACAAGTCTGGTAAGGGAAAAGGCTGGGGAGCACTTGCGAAAAGTCTCGGTATAAAGCCCGGTTCAAAGGAGTTCAAAGCACTGAAGCATGGCCATGATCTTTACAATGAAAAACCTAAGGTTAAGAACAAGGCAAAGGGTAAACGCAAAAAATAATGGTTAGGACATCAACTCGTTGAATGAGCTTATGAATGTAAATAGGTTCAACCAATCATTTCGTTTTGATTATTTGTAAAAGTTGAGATTAAAAGAATCAATTATGATCGAAGCTCATCACTGTTAGGTAAAATGATACGAAAACTGATTATAATTATAGCTTTTGCAATCGCAGTGGCAGTAATAGCCGACTATTATGGGGTGATAACGCTTCCTTCTCTTGAAAAACCAGCTGTCTTGGATAACAGAGATCAAATGATATATAAGACAAAAAAAACAATAGAAGATTAATAAGGTGATTTTGTTTTTTCTTTTTAAGGTGAGCCATGAGCAAAAAACATGAATATTGTGGGGAATGCATATTCTGTGCTTCTGTTTGTCCTGAGTGTGGGTCATCTGATGTGGATGTATCAGGTCTTATAAGCTTTTCATACAGCAACCATCAACAGAATGATATTGAGATGAGTCTAGAATTTGACTTTATTAAGGGATTTTACTGCAATGAATGCCAGACAGATATAAATCCAGAGAAGCTTGAATATGCAATCACTGAGACTTTACCAGACACTTTAAAGGCAAAAAGAAAAGATGGGGATATGGTCACTATTTCGATGTAAATCATTAATCCCAAACAGCTGATACTTTTACCACAGGCTTCCGATCCATTTTAAAACTTGTGCTATCTCCCCTACATATCTGTAACTGCATTAGATATCAAAGGTTTTGACAAGACCTTTTTTTGTAAAATAGTCTCAATAGATTACAGATAGCTTCAGACCTGAGATAAGAAAACGATATCTGTAAAACAATTGTGTTTTGATATTTACAGTTCGAGTTTGATATTTATCGGTTTTAATGTCTTTCAGGTCGTAGCAAGAAAACAACGGTTTAATTGGGAATGAAATTCTTACTTTCTGTTAATTCAATTGTGGGTATGAAGACTTAACTTTTCAGCTGTTCTAAACTTCATCCGATGAACTTGGTCGTTTTATTTTTCTTTCAGGCAGTATTCGCGCCACAGACAGTCTTGACGGTCACAGTATCCATCTGCCTCTCCAAAACATTCCGGATTTCCTTCGATACATTGAATGCTTCGAATGAACCGTTTTAAATCCTGGAAATGGCCTTTAGGCTCATTGTCAAAATCGTCTGCCATTAATATCTCATTCGAGTGCCGACAATCTTCCGATTCAGTGGCATCAAAAGCGAAAATAAACCTAAATAAATTTTAGATTCATTTATCGTTTTTTATTGAGTTGTATGAATAATAAAAATCCTGGCCCATCGATGATCCCGCATTGCGGAGGAGGACCAGGATTTCAATTTAACAATATCACCCTCTTTTCTTCTTCTCAGGTTTACCATGGGCACCGGTCACTACCGACAGGCGGTTCTCAGTCCGTATTTAGCGGCTTTCCGAATCGCTTTTCATCATCGTTGACTCTTTTCGGCCATGGTTGGATTGATTTAGAATTAGGCTGAATCTACCAAGTTAAAATATTCTTCAATGGGCAACATCCGAAAGACTTCATAGTTTACATTACCTTGTTGGAGAGTTTGTACCATCGATTTGACACGTGCATCGTGATCTGGAAATTCACTGATGATTAAGTACTCCCCTTTGCTAACAATGTAATATGCATCTAATATCTTGCCACCGAGTTTCTCCACCCCTCTTTTCCCTTGCTCGAAACGCTCTCGAGATTTTTTAATCTCTTTGTTACCTGCCGCAGTCATTTTTAAAAAAGATGCATAAATGGCCATTTCTCCTCCTTTATTCAATTTGAGTTTCTTTACATTGGAAAATTACAAGCCCATTTCCTTCATTCAAGACAACTATCCTCTTAAATTAATTAAAACTATTTATTATCGATTATGCTGGTCTTGTCCATAGGAGTATGGCTTCATTTTCTCTGGGGAAACTACCTATGCGGGAATTTCTCCCAAACGGGAGAGAAAAACGATGATGATCTGATAGAATCGAAACTCAAACCCGGCGATCACTGCAATAGAGCATAGATCCGAACATGCGCAAATATTTTATGCCCAAAAAATATACCTGAAAAAGGAGCAAAGTTGGGATCACTAATGGTGAGCACAGGATTTTTGAACGTTATGGAGCCTGCACGATCTCCAACATAACGCAAATAAGCTTTAATTGTCGATAGCTCGCAATGTATCTAAAATCTTAACAGTGGGTTCAGAGGTTGTGATATCGTCAAAAAAATATAGAAGCTATCTCAGAATAATCTTTTGGCCTCACCTCGGCGTTGGCGCCTCGTTTTAATTCCTCGACATACTTGAGTATGCCTGTCGCAGATGCCGCTTTCTGTGCGGTTCGGTATATTACTACAGCGGCACCCTTGACGTCTTGGATTTGCAGCACTCTCTATTTTTGCATCGTTAGAGTCAATTTAAAATGCATTTGATGAGCAGAAAGTATCGAGAAAGAAATCCTGACAACATCACCGGCGCATCCCCATGACATTACCGTCCGGTTGGAAAGTGGTGAAGTTGGGCGAGTGAAGGAAATATGGGACTGAGAAACATTTTGTTTTTTTAGAATCTTCCCATTTATCTTTTCGGAATGGGTGCAGATGCTAACACATCATGAATGGTAAAGGATGTATTTCCCCTAAAAAAAGATTTTGCAATTTCCTTTCTCAAAGTGTCGTAATCCTCAAGATCTTTATTCTTGTGTTTTAAGCCCCCAAACTCATTGCGCGACATAAACATTGCATAAGCGTATTCGATAAATGAATTGTCAAAACCTGCCAGTTGAATGGACGTGCTTATCTCTTCTTCTGAATATCGTTTGTGTTTTCCGTATCTCTTTTTTAGAAATAAAGGCAGTTGCTTTACGTATGACTTAAGCGTTGTTCTTTTTTTGATCCAATTAAACAATTTAATAATCCTTTCGATAATACGAGGTTTTTTTCCGACAATGGGATTAACTGTTAATAGGGTTTAGGAAGATAACATGGTTTAAATATCTTTCATATCCATAACATCAAACTGTATCATGAATCTGATGAGGTCATAACCGTCATCATCATCGGTATTGCTTTTCAATAACAGCATCGTTTGAACAGCATCTTGACCGATACTTTGCAATTTTAGCAAAACATCGAACAACCCTTGGTATTCCTCTGTTTTGAGTTTGAATAAAGATTTGCTATAACCCAAATATTCTTGGTAATCATTGAATCCGGTTAACTGGGTTTGAACCGGAGAAGTTTCGAATGAATTCGTTAATATTTCTTGTTTTTCGATCATTTTCCTGTCACCTAAAAAGTATAATTGTTTGATAATTTCAAAAACAACCCATCAGAAAAAAGCCTCTTCACGGAAAATTTATACCGGCAAGACTTTTTCTTGATTCTATTAGTCTGATGGAGCAGAAGCGAATTTCGGAATATTTGTGAGAATAGAAGGGCTTAGAAAAGAATGGTCACAATATACGCGAAAAAATGTCCGCATAGTGTTTTGGTTGATTCAGAAATCCTGCAATATATTCGCTGACTTTAAAATAAGCAAGAAAAATCTTTAAGAGGACTGGAATATTCTATTAAATGGAGACTTGGGGAATTTCCGGGACATCCGTAAATGGTATCGTGTTTTGAATTGTGAATAATATTAATATATTCACTATACAAGATTTGACACCCTTTCTTTTTTGATTTTCTACTATTCTTATGACGATCTATATGTTATGTTTTTCTATCATCATTCCCGATTGATCAGAGGATTTTTCAATGACCAGAAGACCGACTTATAAAGAATTGGAACAAAGGGTAAATAAACTAACAGGCGAAACTCTTGAGCGTGATCGAATGGAAGAAGAAGTCGAAAGAATTTTTAATTTTTCCATAGATATGATCGGTTCGGGTAATTTGCAGGGTTATTTCACCAAAATAAATTCCTCCTTCATGGAAGTACTTGGTTATACACAAAAAGAGATACTTGAAAAACCGTTTATTAAATTTGTGCACGATGATGATGTCGAAAAAACAAAGCAGGCTTTGGCCGATGCTGCAAAGGGAAAGAAAGAAATCTACATAGAGAATAGGTATAAGTGTAAAGATGGTTCACACAAATGGATAGAATGGAAAGTTCTATCGATAGTAAAAGAAAATAAATTTATTGCCGTTGGAAGAGACATCACTAATCGCAAACAGAATGAAAAAAAACTACGGGAGAGCGAGTCGAAATTAAGTGCAATGTTAGCATCTGTGGGCGATCACATGAGCATGATGGATAAAGATTTAAATATTCTCTGGGCCAACGAAATCGCTGAAAAAATATTCGGAAACGATATCATTGGAAAAAAATGTTATGAAGTATATCATAAAAGAACAGAACCCTGTGAGCCTTATCCTTGTATCACGCTTAAGGCATTTCAGAACGGAACGATTTATAAACATGATACTCAAATAATTGACAAAAATGGAAAAACGATATTTTTTAATTGTACTGCGAATGTAGCGTTAAGAGATAAAGAGGGAAAACCCACTGCAGTATTAGAAATTTCTAAGGACATAACCGAAAAAGTTCGGGCTGGAAAAGCGCTTCATAAAGCCAAGAATGAGCTTGAGTGCCGAGTGAAGGAACGAACCAGAGCGTTGGAAATCAAGACAAATAGTCTTGAGGAAATAAATACGGCAATAAAAGTTTTATTGAAAAAAAGGGAAGAAGATAAAGAAGAACTTGCATATAATGTATTAACAAACGTAAAAGAACTGGTTGGGCCATATTTAAAAAAAATCAAAAAAACCAAATTGGATGATACACAAAAAACTTTTCTTAGTATTATGGAATCAAATCTAAACGAAATTATATCTCCATTTGCTCGAAAAATGTCGCTGAAATATTTAAACCTTACACCCACAGAAATCCGAATCGCAAATCTAATAAGGCATGGCAGCCCCACCAAAAAAATAGCAGAACTTCTGAACCAATCTCCGAGGACCGTCGAGACTCACCGGAAAAACATCCGAAGAAAGATTGGTTTAGGGGGTAAGAGAGCCAACCTCAGATCTCATCTTTTATCTTTCGATGATTAGGTGTTTTCCATACACATTGAATGCCAATTAATCCAGTCTTAGGCAGAAAATGGTGTCAAATCTTGGCGGGCTGTTGCCCAAATGTAAAGAGTGAATGAGGGTCTGACCGCGCTAACTAGTGTCCATCCATAAATGGCCCTTTTTGTCCTGCTCGGCGTTCTCCGCGGGTTTCCGGCTGCGGCGTACAGACGTACGCCTTCCTGTCCCGCTATACGGGGACCGAAAACCCTTGTGCGGCCTTGATCAGAACAAAAATTGCTCATTTCTGAATTGGACACCCATTGTTTTCATTTTGGATTCATGGATGGACACTAACTAGTGCCCATCCATAAATGGTCTTTTTGCCCAACCTCTGCGTTATGCTAAAAAAATAATCCTCGGAATATCAACTATATGCCTGCGGGAATAGGAATAGGGGGGGACGGTCATACAATTTAGCTTTTTATCCTGGGGATCTGTAGGACGTATACTCGATTGCAACTTTCATGAGAAGATCAGGGTACTTGAGGGACGTCCATAAATATATAAATTGATTAAATTTAGGTGCAATGTTATAAAAATCGCTCACTTTAGGTTTCAATCAATCGAGGTGTCTTTTCAAACAGACGGGGAGGAAACCATGCGCTTTCCAAATCTTTTTTCACCCGGCAATATCGGCCATTGCCATCTTAAAAACAGAATCATAATGCCGCTTTTTCCCACAAAATACGCGACAGACAGCCGGGTAAATCCCAAGATGCTGGAGTTTTACCGGGCAAGGGCCAAAGGCGGCGTCGCCCTGATTGTGCTGGACTGTCCCTGTCTGGATTACCCCCGGGCATACAAAGGCCCTCAGGAACTTCGCTTTGACACTAAAGAGTATGCCGCCGGGGTGATACAGCTGCTGGACGCCATCCATGCCGAAGGCGCCAGGGCCTTCATGCACTTGAATTATCCACGGGAGCGGAAGGTTGACAAAGCGATTGAAGGGGCCAAAAAAAAAGGAGATGCCTGGGTGGTTTCTCTGGCAAATGCCATGTCGACCCAAGAAGCCGAAGAAATCCTCGCCATCATGGCGGATGGTGCCGCAAAGGCCAGAACCATCGGGTATGACGGTGTCGAAATCCAAGCCAGCTATGGGGATCTGATTGCACAACTGCTCTCTCCCCTGCTGAACAAACGCAGTGATGAATTGGGCGGTGCTGTCGAAAACCGGGCACGTTTTCTGACCCGCCTGATAGAGAGAATAAAGACATCGGCCGGTCAAGACTTTCCGATAATGGTCAAACTGGTTTGCAATGAATTTGTTCCGGGCGGACTCGGTGTCGATCAAGCCAAAATAATCGCCGCGTTGGTTGAAGATGCCGGTGCAGATGCCATTATTGCCAATGCCGGCAACAAAACTACCAAATACATCACCATTCCGCCCAATGAGAGTCCCCCGGGACCGCATCTCGATCTGGCCGCAGAGATAAAATCCGCCGTCACCATTCCGGTGGTCGCCATCGGCAAAATCAACGGTCCGGAATTGGCCGAGAGCGCCGTTTCCGAGGGAAAAGCCGACTTTATCGGGATGGCAAGAGCTTTGGTCGCGGACCCCGAGCTTCCCCAAAAAGCCGCGTCCGGTTTGGTTGCGGACATCCGGCACTGCAATTACTGCCTTCAAGACTGCGCTGAAAAAGGTGTTCCCGGCATCGGAAGATGTTGCGGCGTAAATCCATTTGCCGGCAATGAATATGCCTGGAAGATTTTACCGGCTCAAGACAAAAAGAAGGTGCTGGTTATCGGCGGCGGGCCCAGCGGAATTCAGGCGGCCATCATCGCCAACCGGAGAGGACATCATGTAGAACTGTGGGAACAGGGCTATCTGGGCGGTCAGGCCAGACTGGCGTCCATAGCGCCCTTCAAGGAAGACACCGCCGATATCCTGCGTTACCTAAAACACGTTTTGGACAACAGCGGTGTTCGGGTCAGCGCCAATCGTCCTGCGAAGGTGTCCGATATTCTCGACCAGGCGCCGGACGTGGTGATTGTGGCCACCGGCTCCCGGCCCGCAATGCTTTCTATTCCGGGCGCTGATTCCGATATGACCACGGACGTTCGAAGCGTCTATGAAAACCGTTCGGTGGTCGGCCAAAAGATCGTCATTGTCGGCGGCGGGGATATCGGTTGTGAAACTGCCGACTGGCTGGCCGGTCCTGAAAGACAGGTCACTGTGGTGGAAATATTGCCCGATGTGCTGCACCGGATGAAAAAAATTCCAAAGCAGCGCCTTTTGGCAAGGCTCTCTAAAAAGGAGGTTACCATTCTTACGGAGACCCGGATTACCGCCATTGAGAAGAATCGTGTTTTTCTTCAAAAAAAAGACGGCAGCGCGTTCGAGTTGGCGGCCGACCGGGTTATTTTTGCCATTGAAGCCGTGTCGGAAAACCGAATGGTTGACGATCTGAAAGGCAGGGTAAAGCAGGTGATGGCTGTCGGTGATGCCGAATTCCCGGGAAACCTTGGTGCAGCTCTCAGGAGCGGTACCGCGGCAGCTTTGAACATATAGCCTTTGTGAAAATGGGTGAGGAAGATATGGAAAGTGGGGGACGTACTTAACATGGGTTCAGGGGGGAGAAACCGAAGAAAAGAGGAAAGAGGAAAGAGTAAAGGGCAAAGATAAAAGAAAAGAGGAAAGAGTAAAGAGCAAAAAGTAAAGGTCAGGGACTAGGGTTCCCCGATAAATCGGGATTTCCGTATTGCCATTGCTCGTGAAGTCGATCTTTCAAAAGAGGTTGTGGAAGAAACAATGGAATTTATAGACACACTCCCCGAAGAAGGTACAGCCTCAATGCAACGAGATATTGTCGAAGGCCGCCCTTCAGAGCTAAACGAACAAAGTG
>Ga0102956_1000535_pt1 | contig 13647 bp, 11 predicted proteins | sample SalPonF2_A_D2_MG_FD_84515 | JGI IMG/M metagenome (GOLD analysis project Ga0102956, IMG submission 84515) | Salt pond soil microbial communities from South San Francisco under conditions of wetland restoration - Salt Pond MetaG SF2_A_D2_MG ...
CAGCGTTCCAGACGCGGCACGCGCCAGGCCCAGAACGCCGCCACAAACCAGGGTTGACCCTGTTTGCGCATCACCTGCCTCACCGTTTCCTGCATCTGGTGGGCGGTCAGTGCAGGCTTTCTGAAATTCCCATTGTCGTAGCAGAAACTGCAATAGCATCGACTGCGGCTTCCGTCCGGCTCCATGCCTCCGCCGTTGCGGTCCTTGCTGAGCGGCATGCCGCAGCTCTGGCATCGTTTGTAGCTTGCCTTCATGGGGTGCTCCGGGCTCGCTTCCGTGAATGGAGCGGTGGCGGCTGACCGGTTCCGTTCCTTTCTTTTCCACTGACCGTCCGCTCCGCGCGCGGTTCCGACCAACAACCAAAAAGGGGTCGGTGACAAATGAGAATCATTCAGCTAGATTACGCGGGCTTCTATAGGTTATTGGGGGCTCGCCGGTCAGTCTATTTGCATTGTAGATCAGGACGTTCTGAAGTTTAGTGACTGAAAACGAATGGTTCGCGCTTTCAGTTGTCACCGACCCCTTTTTGTGGCGTGTTTGCCGGCTGTGGCCTGGCGCGATAGTCTGCCTCGGGCGCGCGGCTCCAAAGCCTCTGTCCGATCCGTACGATTCCGGCGAACGGTCGACGGGGGCGCCTGGTCCGGACATGGAGGTTGCACTGCAGTCATGAGCATGAAGCTGACACGTCGACGATTTCTGCGGGCCATGGAAGCGCTGGGGGTGGTCGCCGCCACCTCCTGGCTGGACATCGGCCACGGCGAAAACGCACCGGGCCACGGCAGTGGGCTGCAATTCGGACCGCCCCAACCGTTCGATTACGAACGGCTCAAAGCCAGGGCCCGGGCATTGGCCCAAAAGCCGTTCAACCCCTCACCCGTGCCTCACCCCGCGCTGCTGGACAAGATCACCTACGATGTCTATCAGCAGATCCGCTTCCGCAATCGGGATGCGCTCTGGCGGGATGACCGCCACCCTTTCCCCATCGAGTTCTTCCACCTGGGCAAATACGCCCGCAGGCCGGTGCGGATTTATGCCCTCGCCCACGGCGTCGCCCGCCGCATCCAGTACAGCCCGGCGCTTTTCGACTACGGGCACAGCGGACTGAGGTCGGACGCTCCCCCGGATATGGGTTTTTCCGGGTTCCGGGTGATGAATGTGGGCGAGGAAAAAGGGGACTGGCTGGCGTTCCAGGGCGCCAGCTACTTCCGCAGTGCCGGTCCGCTCAACCAGTACGGTCTGTCCGCGCGCGGCATCGCCGTGGACACCGCGGTGCCGGGGCACAAGGAGCAGTTTCCGGATTTCACGGCGTTCTGGCTGGAGGAACCCGCCGGCGGGGACGACACCGTCACGGTCTATGCCCTGCTGGACGGTGTGAGCCTGACCGGCGCCTACCGCATCGTGTGCCGCAAGCAGGCGCACGCGATCACCACGGATGTCCATGCCGAGCTGTTCCAGCGCCGCGGCATCGATCGGCTGGGACTGGCGCCGCTGACCAGCATGTACTGGTACAGCGAAACCAACGAGCGCACCGGCAAGGACTGGCACCCGGAAGTCCACGACAGCGACGGACTGGCCATGTGGACCGGCAAGGGCGAGCGCATCTGGCGCCCGCTCAACAATCCACCTCAGGTGCAGACCAACAGCTTTGTGGACCACAACCCCAAGGGTTTCGGACTGCTGCAGAGGGATCGCAATTTCGACCACTATCTGGACGACAGCGCCTACTACAACCGACGGCCCAGTGTGTGGGTCGAGCCGAAGGGCGACTGGGGCAGCGGCGCGGTGATGCTGGTGGAAATACCGACCGACAGCGAGACCAACGACAACATCGTCGCGTTCTGGCATCCGTCCCGTAGCGCTGCATCCGGTACCACCTGGAGCCTGGATTATCGCCTCTACTGGGTGGCGCAGGAACCGTTTCTGCCGGCGGTGGCCCGCGTGGTGGCAACGCGACTGGGACAGCCGGGCATTCCCGGTCAGCACGCCAAGCGCGACCCCCATGGACGCAAGTTCGTCATCGAATTCACCGGCGGGCCTCTGGCAACCATGAAGCAGCGCTTCGACATCGACGCGGTGGTCAGCGCGTCGAGGGGTTCGGTCAGCGAGCGGCATGTGCTCAAGATTCTCGGCACGAACCGGTGGCGCGCCCAATTCGACCTGCATGTGCTGGGTACCGAACCGGTCAACCTGCGCTGCTACCTGCGCCTGGGCGACAGGACCTTGAGCGAGACCTGGCTGTATCAATACATTCCGGGCAACTACGGCTTCAACTGCTAGCGGTCAATCAAGCGGCTGGTCGCAAGGCGCAAAGGGGGAGCAAGCGCGGTATGCGGCCGCTGAACGAGCATTCCGAGCGCATCTGCAACGCCATGGGCGCCGTTTCAGCGGCCTGCGCGGCCTTGACCGACAGGAAGCGGCTCCTGATGGCCCGGAACCTGACCGCGCCGGTGCCATTCGTCCTCCTACCTGCACGCCCGAACACCCGCCGTCAATGCGGCGGACGGCGGCTCACCGTCCGTACCGTTGCCGATACTCCTCATGGTGGTGCTCGTTGTTCTGCCGTTCCTGCCGGTTGCGCTGTGGGGTGCGCGGGTAATGGGGGCTGGGCGCGGGCCGCGCCTGGGGATGCTGACTGCTGCGGGTGTAGGGGGTCTTGCCCGGGATGTGCATCGGCACCCGGTCGCGGCGGTCCAGGTAGATATTCTTGGGCAGGGTCCGTGAGCGCCTCCAGGTGCCCCCGGAGCGATAGTAGTATTCGCCGGAGTAGATCTGGAAGTACACATGGGCGTGCGGGTAGTAATAGTAGTCGTAGTAGTACGGTGAATGAACGTAGGCCGGTGGTCCGTAATAGGCCGCGCAGCCGGACAGACCGGCTGCCGTCGCCGTCAACAGGAGCGCGACCAATCCGCTGCGTATTCTGGTTGCCATGGCATATCCGCCTTCCCGGAGCCTGTTAAGGCCATAGGGCTTGGCGGATCCCTACAGTGCTAGCAGGTCTCAGGAACGTGCGCAGCGGCGCCGCGTTCTGTGCGTTGCGGCTGTGCATCCAACATTGCCGTGGCGTTCCCTCGCCATCGCGGTACCGGAGCCTGTTGATGCGGCGCAAGCGACCGTCGCATCAACAGCCCCTAACCAAAGTCTATACCGATTTTGAACGCTCCGGCCCGGTGGGGACGTAAAGTTGTGTAACGCCGCGGGCGGGGCCGTTCAGGCCACGGCGTCCAGATACTGGCGCAGGGCCTGTGCCGCTTCCGACGACAGTTCGCCGAACTCGATGCCGATGCCGGCCGGATCGCGATCTTCGCCGCTGCCCCGTACCGTACCCTGCAGTGGCAACTCCCCGCCGTAGCCGGGCAGTTGCAGGTGGAGCATCACCGCAGCGTCCCTGGCCGGTGTCGACGGGCAGTCGCCCGCCGGACGCAGCACACAGTTCACGCCCGTCATGCTCAGATCGAGCACAATGGCGGGGCGTTCCTGGTCGTTGGCGCTCAGGCGCGCCGGCAGACGACAGTCGATGCGGTGCTCGGCCCGCAGGCTGCGTTCGGCGACGACCTTCGGGCAGCCCAGGAAAAGCAGCTTGGCCGGTTCACTGGTGGCCGCCAGCAGGGTCGATTGGAACGCTATTGCGCTGCCTTCATACAGATAACGCAGCACCACCGCATTGCCCCGGTACAGCTTGCTCTGGATACTGACGTTGCTGTTGGGCAGGGTCACGATCAGGAAGCGACCGGGGCTGATGCCGACCACCGTGCTTTGCAGACGGGTGGCGACCCCGTCGATCTCGATTTGCACCGCTGTTCCGGGTTCGATGCGAACGCCCTTGTCGGTGCCGAGCAGGGTGTCGATAGTGGTTTCGGTGACGCTCATCGCTGTGGGTTCCTCGAGGCCTTCCGCGACACTCTTACCGTCCCTGCCGCTGCACGGCGGGCCGGGAGCGAGCCGACTTGTTCACCCCGGCATAGCGGCAGCCCCACAGGCCTCTGAACCCGTACCGCGGTCCGGTGTCGGTGGGCGAAGTCCCGTCGGTCTTCACGCCCGGGAGGCACCTGCAGCGTCTGGATGTCCCCGCTGCAATGCGCCGGACCTTCGGGAACCCGCGGTGGCCGGCCTGCGGACCGCCCGCCGACCTGCTGGGGTTTTTCCGCCTGGCGCTGTCGTGGTGGTCTACGGTGAGATAGAAGCCCTCTCAAAATCATGGCTCAGCGGTCAACACAGGCCGTGGATCGCGCGCGGCGCGCGCTTTGCACCGGCAAACGGGCGCCGCAGCGCGATGTGCAACGCAGGATCGGCGGGCGAGACGTATTTCAAGATGGGTTCCAGGGAACCATGCCCGCTCCCGTCGCTGCTGACGGCCGTTGCGAAAGCACTCCGGAGATCAGGCCGAAAACCGTGAATCCGTGGCGATTGTCGATCTACCTGCTGCTGGCCGCGTTCAGCCTGGCCGGCGCGGCACAAGCCGCCCAGGCCGGCTCTTCCGGCACGCCCATGAAAGGCGTGGCGCCGGAGTGCTTCAGCGCGCCGCCCCGCTCGTGGATACCCGCCCGGTCGTCCCCTTCCGAGCCGGCGGGTACCGGCAAGCTGTCGGCCCGCGCCCATGCCACTCTGGCGCGCCTGTTCAACGACTGGAAGGGGCGCTGGAACGGACGCATGACCGAGGTGCGCTGCCTGGGCACCGAACATGCCCCGCGCCCCGACACGACTCACTACCGGGTGCAGGCCGATCTGCACCGGGAAATATCGGATCGGCTGGTTTTCGATGCGCAGCTCGACGCCATCGACCAGGGCATCCGGCGGCACATCCGCCTGTGGTGGCTGCTGGCGCGCCATTACCTTCGGTTCGGGGATGAACGGGCCGCCGTGCCGGACGCGCCGCGTTGGAACGTGGACGTCATCAGCATTTCCGCCAACGGTTTCACGTTCCGCCGCTGGTACCGGGTCCGTCCGCGGCCCGGGCGGAGCCTGGCCCGACTGGAGGTGCGCGCCCTGCATGGTGACCGCCGGTCGTTGATCATCCGCGAAGCCTTCTACACCCAGGGCGTGTTGACCGGCAAGCGCACCTGGCGTCTGCAAAAGAGCGCCGGTTGACCGCAGCCCCGGCGGGTAACGGCAAAGGCGTCCGCCCCCCCGATGCGCCCGACGTCGGCATGCCCGCAACGAAGGCAGGTGCGGCTCGCTCCAGCATCGACCTACGAGGGCCGCCGGTCCTCCCGGGCGGACGGGGCTGAGCGCGGCACGGCCGTGCCCGACGGCGCGTCCCGGGCGGTGTGTTGAGGTCCTGAGGTCCTCGCCCCTGCGCGCCATGCCCTGCCCGCGACCGACCATTTCCTCGGCAACCGTGAAGGTTATTCCCCTGACGCTCCCGCCTCTACGGAGACACCGGTATCGGCACGCCTTCTGATCACCTTCCGGTGTCGGGGTTCTGAAAACACCTTTTCAATCAGCTTCGCCTGTCCGTTTGGCATGACTGCACGGCTTGCCGCGGACCACAGCCGGCGCGCGAAATGTCGCCGCCGGCACATCATCGCTGCCGGATCCCGCCCAGCGGCGCGCCTTGAAGGCGCGCAACGTGAGGTCAATACTTGCCACTAAGCGCGCCGATCGGAGCATCGGGTCATGACGCATCGAATCACGCTGTTGGCGCTGGACGGCTGTTATGCTTCCAGCATCGTCGGGGCCATGGACCTGTTCAACACGGCCAACATGGTGGGCGTGCGCGAGAACCCCCGTTCCCCGGAGCCGATCTTCCAATGGCAGGTATTGTCGCCGGACGGGCATGCGGTGCGTGCCTCCAACGGCTGCACGTTGAACGCGGACGGCGCCCTGGACGATGCGTCGCCGGCCAAACTGGTCATGATTCCGGCTTTCGGCGCATCCCAGCCGAAGCAGCTGCTGGCCGCCCTCGAACGCCACGCTCACCTGGGGTCGTGGCTGCAGGCGCAGTACGAGGCAGGCGTCACGTTGGCGGCAAGCTGCAGCGGCACCTTTCTGCTGGCCGAGAGCGGTCTTCTCGACGGTCGACGCGCGACCACCAGCTGGTGGTTGGCCGACGCGTTCCGACGCCGCTACGCAAACGTGGCCCTGGATGCCGGGTCCATGATTACCGAAAGCGACCGCCTGATGTGCTCGGGGGCCGGTATGTCGCACCTGGATCTGTCGCTGCTGGTGATCGAAAGATACGCCGGCCGCCACGTGGCTCACCTGTGCGCCAGGTACGCGGTACTGGATGACCGGCGGCGGTCCCAGGCGCCGTATGCGGTGTTGAACCATACGCGCACCTATGACCCTCTGGTCACCAAGGCGGAAGAATGGATCCAGGCCAACCTGCACAGGAACATCCGGGCCGAAGACATTGCGGCCCATGTCGCCGTGAGCCCGCGCACATTGTCGCGACGCTTCAAGAAAAGCACCGGGGACACCGCCCAGGTGTTCGTGCAGAAGGTGCGGGTCGAAGCCTGCAAGGCTCTGCTGGAGACCACCAATCTGCGCCTGTCCGAGATACTCGACCAGGTGGGCTACATGGACGACAGTACCTTCCGACGTCTGTTTCGACGCTACACCGATCTGTCACCGCGGGACTACCGCCGCCGCTTCGGCCCGGAGGGGTAGCGGTTGTCGCCACCCTCGGCGGTTGACGGTCCATCGCGCTGTCCGTTCAGGCCGCGGTGCCCAACCAGAAGGACGTGCCCTTGGCGAGAAACTCGTCGTAGCGCATGTAGTGCGACCCGTCGCAGGAGAACGTCACGCTGATCATGCCGTTGAAGATGTTGATGGACGAGGAGCGCAGGTAGATGGTGTCGTCGATGGCGCGCAGCTTGCGCATGGAGCGCAGAATGGGCGCGATGTCGGCGCTGCCGATCAAGGCTTCGCGGGGATACGGCCGGCAAGGATAGGCGAGACAGATGTCCGGGTCGGCCAGGGCCTCCTGGTCGAGAATCCGGTAGCGAAAGGGATCGTCGACGAACCAGACGGTGGCCAGGCTGCTGGAGAAGTGGATGACGCTCTGGAACATGCCCCGCTCGGTGAACAGTTCGCCCAGGATGGAGAACGCGTGGTCCACGTTGCGATCCATGGGGCTCTCCACACGCCGTTGCAGAAACACCGTGCTCCGTATGGCGGGGTCACCCTTGATCTGCTGCCAGTGCCCCGGTTCCTCGTACAGCTCGGCGGTCACCGGCAGGTTGCGCAGATCGAAATCGGCACCCACATAACCCAGCGTGCCATCCGGCGTGCGAATGATGTGCAACGCGGTCAATGACGGGCGACGGGCGTTGCGACTGACGTAGGCGTCCGACAGCAGAAATCCCCACGCCGGTATGGATTCGCGCATGTAAGGCCGGTTGGACCGATCCCGCCCGTAATGTCCGTATACCATGCCGTGGGCACTGATGTTGTCGCTGATCTGCCGCTTTGCGGTATCCAGGGCATACAGGTAGGTGCAGTGGGGTATGTCTGCAAAGCCGTTGCGCAGTGCCTGGTTCAGCGCCTGCCGATCCGGCCAGCCGCCCGCACAGCATTCGGCCAGACGGGCCATTGGTTCATGCAACAATCGCGCGAGTTCTTCGCGCTGGCGATAGATGGCTTCCTTCCAATCACGCATTGTCCGCTCCTGCCAAAGAGAGCCTGCCCTGTGGGCGGGCGGCTTCCATGATTCCTGCCGGTGGCGATCTGCACGGGCCCCGGCTTCCACATTCTCCCGGTCTTCCATGAAGATTCACCGATCCGCGTTGTGCGATCTGTCGACCACCCGGGCATAGCAAAGCTCGTGCCATCGGTCCCCGACGACTGCCTCACGGGAGCTAACCCATTGCTCCCGTTGTCTGTGGAGGCCGGCCCCGACCACTCCCGCGGGCAACGTGCCGCTCACGCGTCCTTCATACGCGTCGTCTGCCGGCGACGACCGGGCGAATTGGTGGTGGTAGTGGTGCAGGAGACACGTGGAAGCGACGTTCTACGGCTGACACCCCTCGTGCCAGGCCGCGGGTTGCCGGCGCGCCGGTCCCAGGGTCGGTCGCCGGCCTCAGCGGGGGCGGGCGCCGTGTACCGAAACGCCGGACGCCTGCCTCGCCCGTCGCCGTTGCACCGCGCCTGCGCAGCCTAACAAACTCGGAGCGCCGCGTGCACCGTGTTCGCGCTACGGATGAGGCCGGGGCGCGATTCCTGCTAACATCGCCCCGTCCGTCCCATTTTTCTTTCGATTCATGGACTGCGACTGCGTCATCATCGGCGCCGGCCTGAGCGGCTTGCATAGTGCCTTCAGGCTGGCACAGGCCGGCATGTCCTGCCGGGTGCTGGAGGCGCGCCGGCGCCTTGGCGGGCGTATCGCCTGCGAAACCGTCCCGGCGCCTGACGGCGGCAGCGCGCGTTTCGACCTGGGGCCGGCCTGGGTCTGGCCTGATCTTCAGCCCATGATGGCGCGCCTGCTGAACGAGTTGCAGGTGCCGGTCTTCCTGCAGGCCACGCGCGGCGCCGCCCTGTATGAGGACTCGCTGCTGCCGGCGCCGGAACGGGTGCCCGGGGATTCGCCCCACGCCCAGTCCTGCCGCATTGCCGGCGGTGCTGCCGCCCTGGTGGAAGCGCTGGCCGCCCGACTGGAGCCGCAGACTGTGCTGACAGGGCGGCGGGCCATCCGGGTGGCGGCGGAATCCGGCGGGGTGCGCATCGACTTCGAGCTTGCAGACGGCGGGCGTGGGCAGTTGCATGCCCCGCACGTCATCACCGCTCTGCCGCTGCGCCTGCTGGCCGATACGGTGACCTTCGAGCCGCCGCTGCCCCCGGTGCAGCGCGAGACCTTCCTGGCCACGCCCACCTGGATGGCGGGGCACGCCAAGTTCCTGGCCTGCTACGCGACCCCTTTCTGGGAACGTCAGGGCCTGTCCGGTGAAGTCTTCAGTCGGATGGGTCCGCTGATGGAAATCCACGACGCTTCGCCGGTCCGGGGTGGTCCCTACGGTCTGTTCGGCTTTTATGGCGTCCCGGCAGCGGCCCGCCGCGAGCTGGGTAGAGAGGCGCTGGCGCGCCATTCCCTGGAGCAGCTGGAGCGGCTGTTCGGACCTGAGGCCGCGAACCCCATCGGCTACCGGATCAAGGACTGGAGCGAGGATCCATTGACCGCGACAGCGGCGGACAGCGAGCCGCTGATGCAGCATCCCGACTACGGCCTGTCGCCGGAGCTCTCCTCCCTCTGGGACGGTCGGGTGCTGTTTGCCGGCAGCGAGACCGTGGTGTTGAACGGAGGCTACCTGGAGGGGGCGCTGGAGGCCGGCGAGAGTGCCGTGGCGGGGGTGATCGATACGGGGAGCGTCGGCCGTGGGCGCTGACGCGGTGGCCGGCAGCGCCGCCCCGAATTGTGCGGCGGGCACCCCACGATGAGAGGGGCTTTCGCCCGTCTGCGACCCTGGCTGCTGGCGCTGCTCGTCGTGGGGGCGGGCGGCGCGGCACTCACAGTGTGGCGCACGCCCGTGGAATTCGAGTTGGGCTACGCCTACGAAACGGGTAATTTTCACGGCTGGACGCTCGGCTTTGCCCGCAACCATGCGCGGGCAGCCTATTGGCTGGACAAGGCGGCGGAGCAGGGTCATCCCCGGGCCCAGTACCTGCTCGGTCTGCTGTACGCCCATGGCTGGGGGGTGCCGGGGAGCGACCGGCGGGCGCTGCACTGGTTTGCGGCCGCTGCCCACAATGGCTACGTGCAGGCCATGTACCACCTGGGGTGGATGTACCACAAGGGCGACGGTGTGGCCAGAGACCGTGCGGCGGGTCTGGCGCTCATGCGCCGGGCGGCTGACCGCGGCATGGCAGGCGCCCGGCTGGCCCTGGGGGAGTTCTACGAGCGGGGGCAGGGCGTACCGGCGGACCCGGTGCAGGCATTGAAGTGGTACCTGCTGGCGGTGCGTTCCTGCCGGACCCGCCCGGAGGTATTCGGCAACGGCGCCCGAAAGACCGGGGCGCTGGCCGCCCGCGACCGGCTGCTGAGCCGGCTGAGTCCTTCCGATGTCGGTATGAGCCGGCGACTGGCGCACCAGTGGCGGGCTGCGCCGCAATGACGTCGGGCTACACGCAAACGCCGACGCGGGTAGCAACATCATCAAACGTCAATGCCGAGTTGCGTCGTGAGCCGTTGAAGGAAGTGCGACTGCTCGCGCTGTTGGTTGACCAACTGCGTTGTCTGCTGCCAACGTGGCCCGCTGGTCGGTATGCCTGGGTAAACAGCGGCTCGTTCGCCGGGGTGCATCCAGTGGCTGCCGTGCATCCGCTATGAGGAATCTGGAAATCCTGATTTCCGGCGGCTGAAGCCGCTGCTGGATAATCCGCGGATCACTGCCTTGCAGGCGGCGCCCCGCCTCACCGAATGAGAGCGATTCGGATCGGGACGTCTTCCGGCGCGCTAGGCGATAACGCCGTGGAGCGCGAGGAAACGGCGCGCATCCTCCGGCAGGTCGTGGTCCCGACGCTCTTCCATGGGCGGCAGTGACGGACGCAGTGCCTGCAGGTGCGGTGGATGGTGCAGCCGGCTGCGCTGCCAATGGGCACAGAGCAACTCAACGGGCACGGTGGCCGCCGGCCGCGTGTCGTCAGTGCGCCGTGTTCGGTCTGCCCGGGACTGCATAGCGGTTTTGGGGATTCGTATTGCCATGATGGTCTCCTGTGTTCTGTGTGCCGGCACCGCAACTTCGTTGCGGGGCATATGCCCCCTCGTGCACCACCAGTGCCGACATTACGGGCGGGCAGCCCGCCTGATCGGAGAAGGCGTCACCCATGGCGTCGCCTGACGCGATCGTCGCTGGTCATCCGCACCGCCGGTGACGGTGTCCGTCCTGAGAACCGGCTTCATCCCTCGACAATCTGCGTCATGAATCCGGCTAGATGGACGGACAAATGAAGGCAATGCATAGGACATGCCACCCGCGCAGCTGCAGGTGTCCCGGCTCTTTATGTACACCTATCCCCCGGCGCCCGCGCACAAACACGGGACGTTTGCCGACGGCATGCGCTAACAAAAAGGGGTCGGTGACAAATGAGAATCATTTGTCACCGACCCCTTTTCTGGGTTGCGGGCGGCGGTGACTGCGGGTGGTGGCTGGCGATCACCTTAGGTGGACGGGTACCATAGGTAAATTATTTAATTTCTATATCAGTAGCAGGCTATGGCTATGGATCTGCGCGGCCTTCGTTATTTCGTGGCTGCCTACGAGTGCGGCAGTCTGACGGGTGCGGCAAAGCGGTCCCATGTCTCGCAACCGTCCATATCGGCGGCCGTGGAGCAGCTGGAAGCCGAGTTGGGTGCGCGATTGTTTCGCCGTCATCGACATGGAGTCCATGTCACCGCGGAGGGAGAGCGCCTGTATCCCCTGGCGTTGCAGTTGCTGGACGACGCCGGTGCGATTCGTGCACTGTTCAAGGATGGCACCGCCCGGCGCGAGGCGTTGACTGTCAACGTGCTGGCATCGATCAACATGGTCCGGGTGGGTGCCATCATGAAGGAGTTGCTGGATGCGCACCCGGAACTGGAGCTGCGCGTGGTCACCGGCGACACCCCGGCGGACCTGCGCTTGACCTCCAACCACGCTCTGAAAAAGGGAGAGACCTTCGTGCCGGTATGGAACGAAGGATACGTGGCGGCGGTGCCCCGCCATCATGAGCTGCGCCTGAAACGGGAAGTCACCCTGTCGGAGCTGCTGGACTATCCGTTGATCGAACGGGTGAGCTGCGAGTTCCACGGGCAGATGATGGCGTTGATCGCACGCAGCGCAAACGATGTCAGAATCGCCGCCAAGGTGCACTCGGAAGAATGGGCGCTGGCGTTGGTGGCCGCCGGCGTCGGGGTAGCACTGGTACCCCGGACCAGTGTCGTCGAAGGTGGCGACGTCGCGCTCTGCCCGCTACAGGACAAGCTGACCCGCCAGGTCGGGTTCGCCTACCGGAGCGGTTCGGGGCGGGCGCGGCAGCTGGACAGCTGGTTCTGCCGCCACCGATTGTCCTAGGGAACCTCTGCACAGGCCGCTGACGCGGCGCTGACGGCGTTGCAAAGGTGCTCGGAACGCGGGATCGCGAAGCGACAGACCCTGTGTAAACTGCGCTTTCTCCCGCCTTTGCAACCTTGTGATCATCCACTTGATCGACCTGTGCAGGGGCTCCCTGGGGGGCGCCGACAGGGTCTGGATCGTCCGCCTTCTCCGTCGGTACAGCGGAGGCACCAGTCTCCGGTCCGGTTCCATGAACGCACGCCAGCGCCCGGTGTTTCGGGTAACGTTGCCGGAGTCACCACGCCCTGATCGATGCGCGTCGAACGGCGACAGCACCGAGCCCTATCATGCTGACAGGTTCCGATTCCACCCATGACAGCGAACACCCATACCACTGACGCTGCCGCCGCCAGCCGTCGCATCGGGCTGGTGACCTTCATCGGCGGCTTGGGCGGAGGGCTGGTGTTTCCCATTCTGCCCGCACTGGGCCTGCAGTTGGGCATCGCCGGCGGCATGATCGGGCTCATCCTGTCGGCCAACCGCATCACCCGCATGGCCTTCGATCCGGTGGCCGGGCGCCTGGTGGACCGCCTGGGGGGTAAGGGACCGCTGGCGTTGGGGCTGGTGATCGAGTCTGTCGGTATCCTGGGCTACAGCGCCGGCCTGCACCTGGGACCGCCAGCCTGGTGGTTCCTGGGCGGACGGGCACTGTTCGGGGTGGGCTCTGCCCTGCTGCTGGTGGGGGCCCAGGCCAGCGTGCTGGGTCTCTCAGGCGACGCGGACCGGGGCCGGCTCACCGCCACCGTGCGCATTGCCATGGGGCTGGGGCTGCCCGGAGGGCTGGTGCTGGGCGGTCTCATTGCTGACCGGGCCTCGGACGACACCGCTTTCCTGGTGGGGGCGGCGCTGACCCTGCTGGGTGCGCTGGCGGCCCTGCGGTTGGTCCCCTCGTCAGGGACCCGCGTGCCCCGCCATCAGGCTGCGCCGACGGTACCCCTGCGCCGGCTCCCCGGCTTTCCGATGCTGGCATCCGCCTGGGGATTCAATCTGCTGATCTTCCTTTCCGTGCAGGGCGTGCTGCTGGCGACCCTGGTGGTGCTGGTGCATCAGCGCGGCCTGCATCTGCTCGGCATGGCCGATCAGGGCACCGGCGGTCTGGTGATGGCCGCCATGATGGCGTGCTCGTCGGTCACTGCATTGATCCTGGGGCGGTGGCTGGACCGTCTGGCACTGCGTTCCTCCGTGCTGCTCCCGGCGCTGGCGGTGCTGGCCGCCGGTTTTGCCTTGCTCGGGTTGGCCCACAGCCTGCGGCTGCTGTTCCTGGGGGCCATCCTGGTGGGGGGTTCCTTCAACGGCATCAACCTGCCCCTGCTGGTACTGCTGGGGGACGCCGCCGGCGGCCAGCAATACGGACGGGCAGTGGGCGCCTATCAGCTGTTCGGCGATGTGGGAGGCAGCATCGGCCCCATTGTCGGTCTGGAGGCGGGCCTGCACTTCGGTTTGCCCGCCACGTACCTGGCCGTGGGCGCACTGTTGCTCGCCAGCGTCCCCGCCGCCCTGTGGGTCAACCGACAGGAACGCAGCCGGCACCGTCGCTGACGCCGCCGCAGGGACCCGAAAAAGGCGAAAAAGGGGTCGGAAAAAGGGGTCGGAAAAAGGGGTCGGAAAAAGGGGTCGGAAAAAG
>Ga0102956_1000536_pt1 | contig 13642 bp, 12 predicted proteins | sample SalPonF2_A_D2_MG_FD_84515 | JGI IMG/M metagenome (GOLD analysis project Ga0102956, IMG submission 84515) | Salt pond soil microbial communities from South San Francisco under conditions of wetland restoration - Salt Pond MetaG SF2_A_D2_MG ...
CGCGCCGACGGCATCACCACGTCCACCATCGCCATCGGCGACGCCGCCGACTTCCAGCGGCTCTCGGCCATCGCGCAGGCAGGTGGCGGCCGCTACTACCGGGCGCTGGACGTCACCACCCTTCCCTCCATCTTCACGAACGAGGCGCTGACCGCCACGCGCAAGCTGCTGGTGGAGAACCCGACCGTGCCCCAGGCCCGCCCCAACGCGCTGCTGCAGTTCCCCGCCACGCTCCCGCAGGTCGACGCCTACGTCGCGACCAGCCTCCGGCCGGACGCCCAGGCGCTGCTCGAGGGCAAGCGTCAGGAGCCGATCCTCGCCATCCGGCACGTCGGCCTGGGGCGAACGGCGGCCCTCACCACCGACCTCAACCAGTGGGCGGGTCCTTTCGGGGCGTGGCCGGGCCTGCCTGGCGATCTCGCCACCCTCACGCGCTGGCTGCAGGCGAGCCCGCTGGTGTACCAGGCGCGCGCGAAGCGCGACGGCAACGGGTTGCAGGTCGTGGTGGACGCCGTCAAGGGCGGCCAGTACGTCAACAACAAGACGCTCACCGCGCGTTTCGCCGGCCACGCGGTAGCCATGGAGCAGGTCGCTCCAGGCCGCTACCAGGCGCGTCTCCCCTACGCCGCCGGGGGGAGTGGCGATGTGGTGGTGTCCGAGGGTTCCGAGGTGGTTGCCCGGGCCGGTATCGGCGGCCCCGACCCGGAGTTCGCCGATACCGATGGAACGGCGCTGCTGGCCGATATCGCCCGGCGCACGGGCGGCAACGTGGTCACGCCCTCCGAGCCCTACGGCCCGCCGGTGGGAGGTGGCCGCCTGCCGTTGTGGCCGCCCCTCGCCGTCGCGGCCGCGCTGCTGTTCCTGGTGGAGCTGGTGGCTCGGCGTCTGGGGCCGCGGGCCGAGCGCCGCAAGGACCGGCGCGGCGACGGGCCCGGGCGCGACGCGCGCAGCGCCGGCGGCGGCTGACCCGCGCCGCGACGCGCCCCGCGTTCACGCCTCGTCCTCATCGTCCTCCGCGTCTCCGTCGTCCCCGCCGCCGGCGCCCGTTTCGACCGGGGCGTCCACGTCGACCTTCATCAATTCACGCAGCACCACCGTGGCGTAGCTCCCCTTGGGGAGCATGAAGGCCACGGCGAGCGCGCCGTCGTCGTCCCGAACCTCGACGTCTTCGAGCACCAGCCTGCTCGGGCGGCGGTCCCCCCGACGGGAGCCGAAGGCGGCCCAACGCAGGCCGTAGCGCTCCAGGATGCGGCTCTCGATCTCCCCGGCCTCGTCGTCCGAGAGCCGCACGCGGCGCCCGTAGAGCGGCAGGGTGGCGCTGATCTCCAGGCGGGCCGCCCGCGGCGACTCCAACGCCCCGTCCTCGACGCGGAACACCCCGCCGGTGTCGTGCTTTCGCGCCCAGTCCCCGGTGACGACGCTGCGGTACAGGCCGTTCTCGATGCGTTCGGCCAGCAGGGCGTTGAACAGCAGCGACTGGAGCGCCGAGACGAAGAACCGCCGCAACCTGTGGCCCCCGGGCACGCGCTCGCCGCCGAGCACCTTCAGGCCGTCGACGGCGTTGTTGCCGAAGCGACCGAAGCGCTGGGGGCCGAAGTAGTTGGGAGCGCCGCGCTCTGCCAGCGCCTGCAGCACGGCGCGCGCCCGTTCCGGCGCCACCGTGGCATCGTCGACGTCACGGATTCTCACCACGAACCTGTTGCCCCGCAGGTGGCCGATGCCGAGCTTGTTGCGGTGGTAGGCGCGCTCCAGCACGCGGACCCCCGGCAACGCCTCGAGGGCGGCCGCCGACGCTTCGCTGCGTTTGGGGACGCTGATCCACTGCACGGTCACGGCGCTCTTGTCCTTCAGCCCGGCCACGCCGATCTCGTTCTCGCGCAACCCGTGACGCATGAGAGCGGCGACCAGATCGCGCGTGGTGAGGTTGCGCTTCTCGACCTGCAGGAAGAGGTGCGACCCGCTGCCCTGCGGCAGGTAGGCGGGCACCTCCTCGACACGGAAGTCGTCGGGGCGTTGGCGGATGCGCCCGCCGGTGCCGGGCAACTCCTCGGTGACGCTCGGCAGATCGGACCACCGGAAGCGCAAGCGCTCGGCATCGACCGCCGGAAGCTCGTTCACGCTTCCGTTTCCGAGGCGGCACCCAGCTGCTCGGCCATCATCTTGCGGGCGAGCTCGAAGCGCTCCCGGAGCGACCCGGCCTCGAGCAGCACCTGGCGCGACGCCAGCGGGACGCGCATGTTGGCGCACACGAACGACGCCTGGTACAACGGGTCTTCGGGCAGGTTGGCCTCGACCTGGGACACGGCGCCGTCGGCGAAGTAGGCGACGGCGTACTCGCGGAAGGTGTCGAGCGCGTCCCAGGCCGCGACCTGCTCCTGGTTCGGGTCGTCCCGCCCGATCGGCGTAGCTCGGTCGTCCACGAAGAACAGGGGACGGTGGCCACCGTCGTTCTCCCGCACGTCCTCGCGCCGGAGGACCTCGACCCCGCAGCGTTCCTGCCCGTGCACCAGGAGGTCGAAGGTGCCGTCGGCATTCTCCTGCACGCTCAGGACGTCGACCAGGGCCCCCATCTCGGCGATGCCCACCGGCGTGTCACGGATCGGGGCGTTGTGCGTCACCAGCACGACCACGAAGCGCTTCTGCTCGTGCTCCAGGCAGAAACGCACGAGACGCTTGTAGCGTTCCTCGAAGACGTGGATCGGCACGGTCATGCCGGGGAACACCACGACCTCGAGCGGAAACAGCGGGACCTCGGCCACGCCTGCTACGGTAACAGGTCCGCCCGGCAGCACCGTTCCCCGGCACCCGGTCGCGCCGCGGGAGGGCGGGGGCTTCAGCCGTGCAGGGCCAGACCGCCGACGATGCCGAGAAGCATGAGCAGACCCACCACCAGGTTGGCGTTGAACGACCTGAGTACCACCGCAGGGTCGAGCCTGCGGACAGCCACCTGCTCGTAGAGCAGCACCGCAGCGGTGGCCACGAGCGCAACGCCGTAGGGCCACCCCAGGTGGACCCAGAGCAGCACGGCCGCCAGCGCCGCGAAGCTCACCAGGTGCGCGCCGGCCGACACCGCGAGCGCCCGCCTCACGCCGAAGCGTGCCGGGATGCTGTGCAAGCCCGCGCTGCGGTCGAACGACAGGTCGAGCACGCCGTAGATGATGTCGAAGCCGGCGATCCAGGTGCCCACGGCCAGCCACAGGGCCACGGCGGTGAAGGAGAAGGCGCCCGTGACGGCGATCCATCCTCCGGCGGCCGCCGCACCGATGGTGGCGCCGAGCCAGAAGTGGCACAGCCACGTGAAGCGCTTGAGGTAGGGGTAGACGGTCAGGAAGACGACGGCGAGCGGCAGCAGCGCCAGCGTCAGCGGGTTGAGGAGCGCCCCGGCCACCGCCAGCAGCCCCAGCCCCAACGCCGCCAGGGCCAGACCGTCGCGCCGCGTCAGCCGGCCCGCCGGGATCTCACGGCCGCTCGTCCGGGGGTTCTGGGCATCGATGCGCGCGTCGATGACCCGGTTCAGAGCCATGGCGGCGCTGCGTGCGCCGATCATCGCCAGGCTCACCAGGACGAACACGCGCCAACCGGGCCACCCGCCCGCCGCCAGCAGCATGCCGCCGTAGGCGAAGGGCAGCGCGAAGAGGGTGTGCTCGAACTTGACGAAGGCGAGGTAGCGCCCCAGGGAACGGTTACCGGGAGACTCGCGTGTCACGCCAGAAGGCTACCATGCGTGCACCGCAACGATCGTTGCCGCGCGCGGGTTCAGTGCTGCTTGGCCGCTTCCTTGATGGCGTGGGTACTGAAGCCGAAGGTCGGCAGGTCGTGCCGCGCCGAGCCCTGCAGCACCGTGCGCGCCAGCCGGCCGAGCGTCGTGCCGCCGGTGCGCACGGGCATGGCCAGGCGCTGCTCGATCTCCTCCAGCGTGGTGTCGTCGAGGAAGGAATCGGTGCCGTACTTGAGCATGTTGGGCGAGATGAGCAGGAGGTCGGCCTCCCCCGGCTCCACGGCGGCGAGGAGATCCTGGCCGGCCAGCAGCCCGGCCACCGTGGTGACTTCTCCGAAGGTGCGGTTGGTCACCGTGCGCACCTCGAGATCGAGCCCGGGGATGCCCGTCAGCGGCTCGACCGAGCTGCGCAGCACGGGAGCGAACAGGCGCCCGGTGGCGAGCAGCACGCGCCGCGGTGGGTCGAGCCGCTCGGGGCGTTCCGGCAGGCCCTCGTCCAGGAAGTCGCGCACCATGCCGATGCCGTTCTCGAGCATGGCGAACCCCTCGTAGGCATCGGTCTCGGGCAACGCGACGCCGGCGCGCAGGTAGAACTCGTCGCTGGCGAACACGAAACGGGTGCCGCGCTCGGCGAGCATGCGCTGCTGGAAGTCGGTCACCCTGCGCAGCACGTCCGCCGCCTGCTCGGGCGTGTGGGGCTCGAGCCGCGGCAAGTGGGCGCGGTGCGCGGTCAGTCCGACGGGCACGGCGGCCACGGCGAGCACGTTGGGCCGGGCCGCGAGCACCTCCAGAGTGGACGTGAGCTCTTCGCCGTCGTTGCGCCCCGGAAGCAGCACCATCTGGGTGTAGAGGTCGATCCCGGCCAGGCGCTCCATCATGTCACGGATGCGCAGCGCTCCGGGATGCGGCACCTTGTGCGGCCACGGCTTCATGAGGCCGTCCCGCGTCGCCTCGTCGGCGCTGTGCACCGAGACGTACAGCGGGCTCAGGTGCTCGTCGAGGATCCGCTGGACGTCACCCTCGGTGAGGTTGGTCAGGGTCACGAACGAGCCGTAGAGGAAGCTCGTGCGGAAGTCGTCGTCCATGATGTAGAGGCTCTTGCGCATGCCCTTGGGCATCTGGTGGATGTAGCAGAAGTCGCACTTGTTGGCGCAGAGCCGGATGCCGTCGAAGATGACGTCGTCGAACTCGAGGCCGGGGTCCTCCCAGGACACGTCGAACGTCCTCGCCAGGCCGCTCGACGGCTCGCGCACCTCGACGACGATGTCGCCGCGCTCCAACTCACGCCGGTACGCCAGCACGTCGGGGATGGCGACGCCGTTGACGCGCAGCAACTCCCAGCCGGGGCGTACGCCGGCGCGCTCCGCCGGCGAGCCGGGCTCGACCCGGACGATGGCGGCCGGTGTGACCTCGAGGGGTCGGGGTTCCTTGCGGCTGAGCACGACCTTCGGCATGACCGGTCATTCTAGCAGACGGCCCCGCGAGGCGGGGTCGGCGGGGAGCGTGCGGCCGCCTACATCGCCTCGTCGGCGCTCTCGCCGGCGTCGCGGCGGTGGGAACGCGACGTCGGCGGAACGATGAAGCCGTGTACCGGGGGCAGACTCTCGAAGCGCACGAAGCGGCCCTCGTCGAAGCGCTCGGCGTCGCCGTCCATCACCGCGATGACGAGGGGCACGCCGCAATCGACGACCGTGAGGCGGCCCTCCCCACCGATCACGCGACCGGCGCCGCGCAGCTCGCCGAGGCCGGTCACCTCCAGCTCCACGTCCACTCCCTCGGCCGCGGCCAGGCGTTCGACCATGGGGTTGAGGATGACGCGGTTGGGCCCCGGGCCGGCGATGTAGGGGCCGGTCCGGTCGAGAAGCTGGAGGATCACCCCGTCGGCCATGCACTCGAGCAACGGCGAGCCCTCGGTCCGCGCGAACAGCCGGACGTCGGCCGCGAACGCACGCCAGCGCTGAATGAACGACTCGGGGGAGTCCTCGATCATGCCGTCGGCATTCTACCGCCACGGCGGCACCTCCGCGCTCCCCGCGTCCCGCCGCACCGCCGGTCGCGCTCTGCCGCCGCCGTGCTACACTCGTTTTCGTGAAGCGACGGCTCACGAAGGTGCATTCATGAACTCCGTTCAGGTCCGGGCGAACGGAGTTTTTTACTGTCTGGAGGCGGCATGTTGGAGAAGTTGAGCGAAGTCCAGGGGTTCGACCTGCAGCTCGACGCCCTCCAGGAAGAACGGGCGCAGACGCCGCCCGAGCTCCTGGTGACGCGCGAGAAGCGGCGCGACCTGGTGCGCCGCCTGGAGCGGAAGCAGCAGGAGCGCGACGAGCTGCGCAAGCGCGTCGCGAGCACCGAGCTCGAGCTCAAGACGCTACAGCAGAGGCGCAAAGACGCCTCCGAATCGTCCCTGCGCGCCAGCAGCGCCAAGGAAGCGTCGCAGTACCAGAACCAGGAGCTGCAGTTCGCCACCCGCGTGCAGGAGCTGGAGGAGGACGCGCTCCCGCTGATGGAGAGCCTCGAGACCCTGGAGCAGGAAGTGGACGGGCTCCAGGCCGAGCTCGACGAGCTCCAGCCCACGCTCGACACCATGGTGGCCGAGGAGGATGCCCGTGTCGCGGCGGTCGACGAGAAGGCCGTCGACCTCAAGACGCAGCGCGACGCCCTGGCCGGCACGCTCGACCGGAGCCTGTTGAAGCAGTACGAGCAGGTGCGCCGCGCGCGTCGCGGGCTCGGCCTGGTGGAGATCAAGGACAACCAGCGTTGCGGAGGGTGCAGCGTGCGTCTGCCGATCCACGTCATCCAGAAGGCGCGTCGTGGCCGGGGCGTAGTGCGGTGCCCGAGCTGCGGCCGCATCCTGTGGCCGAAGGACGAGGGCTAGGCAGACCCCGGCGGGCCGTCCAATGCGCTCGAGACGGCGGCCGGCGCCCCCGAGGGGGCGCCGGCCGCCGTCTCGAGCGTTGCCGCGTGCGCCCGGTCCGGGCGCCCACGCGCGCTCAGTGCAGCACGGTCATGGGATCGACGGCACGGCCGTGCACGTGCACCTCGAAGTGGACGTGCGGTCCCGTCGAGATGCCGGTCGACCCTTCGCGGCCGATGATCCCGCCCTGCTCGACGTACTCGCCCACATGCACCAGGATCTTGCTGAAGTGCCCGTACCAGGTCTCGTCGCCGTCGGGATGCCGGATCCTCACCAGGTTCCCGTAGCCCTCGGTCGACCAGCCGGCGAACACCACCACGCCCGACCGCGAGGCGTGCACCGGCGTACCCCATGGTGCCGCGATGTCGATGCCGCGATGGAAGTTGGAGGTCCCCATGCCGAGGTGGCGTGGCCCGTAGGGGGAGGTGATCCGTCCCTGAATGGGCCAGATGAAGCGGTGCTCGGCCTCGCGCACCTTCTTGAGCCGCGCGAGCGCCTGGGTAGGCTGGACGCCCGGTAGGAAGAGCATCATCCCGGGCTGCACGTCGAAGGGCGACCGCAGATGGTTCGCGCGGGCCACGGCGGCGGGATCGACATGGTACTTCGAGAGAACGTCGGCGAGCGATTGCCCGGCCTCGAGCGTGACCACCAGCCCCTCGCGCGGCGGGATGAGGAGGTCCACCCCGGCCGGGAGGCTGTCGAGCGACGAGATGGTGGGGTTGGCGCCGACGAGCGCTTCCAGGCTGAGCCCGTAGGCGGTCGCGACGGATGACAGCGTCTCCCCCGGCTTCAGGGTGTGCCAGCTGAAGCCCGGCGGGGTGCGGGGGCCGGCCTCGACCGGCCCGCCGATCGCCTCGACGTACGGGACCCGGAGCGCCTCGCCCGGTCGGATGACCGAGCCCTTGAGGTCGTTGGCCGCCATCAGGGCGTCCACCGAGATGCGGTAGTCCGTCGCGATCGAGCCCAGGGACTCGCCCGGTCGAACGGTGTGCAGCGCGTAACCGTCGGCAACGGCAACGGGCGCCAGCAGGAAGAGAGCCGTGGTGGCCCATGCAACGATTCGGTGCTGCAACGGTCGTTCCCCTCGTTGAGACTCGCTGGAGATCCAGCTCTGGAGCAAATGTAACAGCCAGCGCTTTAGAGGGTGATGAGATGCTTCATGTTCATGAACGATGACCGGTAACGGGCAAAGGCCACACACAACCGTTGGAGACGACGCGAACCCCCGCTCGACGGCCGCCGGCGGCGATCGCGCTCGACGTGACGGCGGTCACGTTTCGCCCCCGGTCGATCCCCCAGGACGTTGCCCTCACACCTCGGCCGCGCGCCGCTCGGGCACTTCGCGCCGCAGGTACTCGACCACGTCATGCGTGTTGGCGCCGGGCGTGAAGATGGCGCCGACGCCCAGGGCCTCCAGCGCCGCACGGTCCTGGTCCGGCACGATGCCGCCGCCGAACACCAGGACGTCTTCCCCGCCGCGCGCCGCCAGGCCCTCGACCACCTCCTGGAAGTAGTGCATGTGAGCGCCGGACAGAACGCTCAGTCCAACCGCGTCCACATCCTCCTGGATGGCGGCGTTGACGATCATGGGGCCGGTCTGCCGCAGCCCGGTGTAGATGACCTCCATGCCCGCGTCGCGCAGAGCGCGGGCGATGACCTTGGCACCACGGTCGTGGCCGTCCAGGCCGGGTTTTGCGATCAACACGCGGATGGGTCGTTCCATGCACACTCCTCGGGCCTTCGGCCCATCGATCCGCCCGGGCGGATCAGATCAGAACGGGTTCCTCGTAGACGCCGTAGACGTCGCGCAGCACGTCCATCTGCTCGCCGAGCGTGCAGTAGGCCAGGGCGCACTCCAGGAAGGCGGGCATGGTGTTCGCCCCCGCCTTCGCCGCACGGCGCAACTCCTCCAGCGCGGCCTCGGCGCGCACCGCATCGCGCTCGCGTCGCACGCGTTGCAGGCGTTCCTCCTGCACCCTCAGCACCTCGGGGTCGACGAGCTGGATCGGCACTTCCGGATTCTCCTGCCGGAAGGCGTTGACGCCCACGACCCGGCGACGACCGTCGTCGATCTCGCGCTGTTGCCGCCAGCTCGCGTCCCCGACCTCCCGCGCGAAGAACCCGGCCTCGATCGCGCTCTCGACGCCTCCCAGGGCGTCGATCTGCTCGAAGTAGGCGAGCGTCTGGCGTTCCATCTCGGCGGTCAGCCACTCCAGGTAGTACGAGCCGGCCAGCGGGTCGACCGTGTTGGCAACGCCGGTCTCGTGCGCCACCACCTGCTGCGTGCGCAGCGCCAGCGTAGCCGCCTCTTCGGTGGGGAGCGCCAGCGCCTCGTCGTAGGCATCGGTGTGGAGGCTGTTGGTCCCGCCGAGCACGCCCGCCAGCGCCTGGATGGCCACCCTGGCCACGTTGACGAGCGGCTGCTGCGCGGTCAGGGAGACGCCGGCCGTCTGGGCGTGCGTCCTGAGCATCCACGAGCGCGGGTCCTTGGCGCCGAAGACCTCGCGCATCTGCCGCGCCCAGATGCGGCGCGCCGCCCGGAACTTGGCGATCTCCTCGAAGAAGTCGTTGTGGACATTGAAGAAGAAGCTCACCCGGGGCGCGAACTCGTCGATGTCCAGGCCGCGCTCCACCGCCTTGCGGACGTAGTGGATGCCGTCGGCCAGGGTGAACGCCAACTCCTGCACGGCGGTGGAACCCGCCTCCCGGATGTGGTAGCCGGAAACGCTGATGAAGTTCCACCGCGGAACGTTCACCGGCCCCCACTCGAAGGTGTCGACGACGAGCTTCACGCTGGGCTCGGGCGGGAAGATGAACTCCTTCTGGGCGATGAACTCCTTGAGGATGTCGTTCTGGATCGTGCCGCCGACGTGAGCGAGGTCGGCCCCCTTCTTCTTGGCCATCGCCAGGTACATCGCCCAGATGGCATTGGCCGGGCTGTTGATGGTCATGGAGGTGGTGATGCGCTGCGGGTCGATGCCGTCGAACAGCACCTCCATGTCGGCGAGACTGGACACGGCCACGCCACACTTCCCGACCTCACCACGGGCGATGGGATGGTCGCTGTCGTACCCCATCAGGGTGGGCAGGTCGAAAGCAGTGGACAGACCGGTCTGCCCGGCCTCGAGCAGGCGGTGGAAGCGCTCGTTGGTCTGCTCGGCGGTGCCGAAGCCGGCGAACATCCGCATGGTCCAGAGCTTGCCCCGGTACATGGAGGGCTGCACGCCCCGCGTGTAGGGGTAGGCGCCGGGATACCCGAGGTCGGCCTCGGGGTCGATGGACGTGAGATCGTCGGCCGTGTAGATGGGGTCGACCGGGATGCCCGAGAGCGTCTCGAAGAGCGCCTCGCGCTCCGGGAAGCGCTCGGCGGCCTCCGCATAGTCTTCCCGCAGCCAACGCTGTTTATCCTTCATGCGGGCATTATAGGTCCGACCGGCCCTCCGGCCCCGTTTGTACGGCCCCCAGGGCACCCCGGCGCCCTCAGGTCGAGGCGGTCTCGAGAGGATCGAGCCGCCCGCGCACGGCGCCCGCGTCGAGGGGAGCGTCGGCCGGAAGGTCGCGACGGAGCACGGCGAGACCCCACCAGCTGCCGTCCGGAGCGCGCGCCACGCTGCCGAGCCGGCCCACGTCGCGACCGTCGAGGCGCAGGCTGCGGTCCTCGCGTCCCGCCAGCGACGCCAGCGCCTCGGCCGGGCCCTCCAGACGCAGGCGGGCCAGCCCCTTGCGCACCGCGCCGCGCCCCTCGATGCGCGCCATGATCTCCTGCCCCAGGTAGCAGCCCTTGCTATGCGAGAGCGCGTCCTCCAGGCCGAGTTCCTGCGGCAGCGCGCCGGAGCCCCCCTCGTGCGGCGCGCTCGGCACGCCCGCCAGCACGCGCGCCAGCGTCAGGGCGGGGGCGCCGGCAAGCCGCGCGCCGGCCTCGCGCAGCGCCCCCACGACCTCGGGGAGCTGGCGCGCGAGGAGATGGAGGTCGAATCCGCCGGCTCGCGAACGCTTCCGCGCCGCCGCCAGCACCTCGGCGTCCGCGACGGCGTAGCGGGCGAACGCTCCCGGGCCGGGGGGCGTCCCGAGGGCGCGCGCGAGCGCCTCGGCTGCGCCGCTGCCCTGCAATGTGAGGGAGGCCAGCTCGCCGCCGAGATCCTGGATGGCGACGTCGTCGAACACCACGTGCTGCTCGAGCGACGCCCGCACGGCGCCGCCGCGTCCGTCATCCACCGCCAGGAAGAGATCGCTCTCCCGGGCGCACAGCAGCCCTTCACCCACGACCTGGCCGCGCACGTTGAGCTGCAGCGTGTGGTTGCAGGCGCCCGGCGGCAGCCCCTCGACGCGGTTGCTGAGTTGACCGTGGAGGAAGCCAGCGCGATCGGCCCCCGTGATGCGCAGCGGGGTGACCGACAGGAGTGGCACGAGCAACGCCCCGTCGCCCGCCGCGGCAGCGGCCTCGTCCTGAGGAGCGCCGAAGTGGAGGACGTCCCCACCTGCGAAGACGGCCCCGAGGTCGGCGTAGAACGCTCGAAGGTCCATGCCCGCGATTATGGCAGCATGAGTCCGCCGCCCGCGCCGCGCGGCCGACGCGGCCGCCCGGCGGCCCCGGCGGCCGCGCGGCTCAGGAAGCCGCCGGCAGATCGACCAACGCGAAGTCGTAGGCGTTGACGACGCGCACGCCTTCCTCGGTCACGTACTCGCGCGGCGCATTGGCGCCGGACAGGTGCACGTGCCCGTGGACGTGCAGGCGTGGCCGCCACGCCCGGTGGAAGCGGTTGAAGGCCCCCACGCCGCGGTGCGGATAATCCGCCCCCGCGTGCGGGCCCATCGGGGGCGCGTGCGTGAGCAGCACGTCCACGGCCCGGCCCGTGCGCCAGCGGTTGATCAGCAACCGTGGCGCCAGGCGCGCGGTGAACAGGCGCATCTCATACTCCGAGTACTGCTGCGGCCCGGGCCGGTAGCGCAGGCAGCCCTCGATGCCGGCGACCAGCAACCCACCGACCTCCAGCACGCGACCGTGCGCGTTGAGGCACCCTCCCGGAAGGCGCGCGGCGCTGCCGTCGGCCGGCCGCACGTAGCCGTTGCCGTGGTTGCCCAGCACGTAGATCGGCCGCACCCTGGTCTTGGTTGCCACGAACTCGAGCAGGTAGCCGGGCAGGTCGCCGGCGGCGAGCACCGCGTCGAAGGGCGGGAGGTTGCCCGGGAAGTTGCGCGAGTAGATGACGGGCGACACCACGTCCGACAGGACGAGGATCTTCACGGGCGCGCCGCCCCCGGCACGAGACCGCATGGGCGCGAGGCGCCCGGGACCGCCCGCGCCCGGTACTCCGCCCCGGGCGCGCCGCGAGCGTCCCGGTGCTCAGCCCGCGGCACGGCTCTGCGCCGCCCACTCCAGACCGGACCAGATCAGGTCGTCGATGTCCCCGTCGAGCACGTGGTCGGGGTCGTGGCGCATGGCGCTCGACCGGTGGTCCTTGACGTACTGCTTGTCGAGCACGTAGCTGCGGATCTGCGAGCCCCACTCGATCGCCTTCTGCTCGCCGCGCGCCTTCATCTGCTCGTCGCGGCGACGGCGCTCCTCGCGCTCGAACAGCCGGCTGCGCAGGACCGTCATCGCCTTCTCGCGGTTCTTGATCTGCGACTTGCCGTCCTGGCAGGTCACCACGATCTCCTCGGGCGTGCCGCCGCAATACACCACGCGCACCGCAGAGTCGGTGGTGTTCACGGACTGCCCGCCGGGGCCGCTCGAGCGATAGACGTCCACCCGCACGTCCTTGGGGTCGATGTCGATCTGGATGGCCTCGTCGATCTCGGGCATCACCTCGACGGAGGCGAAGCTCGTGTGGCGGCGGTTCTGCGCGTCGAACGGGCTCACCCGCACCAGGCGGTGCACGCCGCTCTCGACCTTCAGCAGCCCGAAGGCGCGCTCGCCGCGCACGATCATCTGCGCGTAATCGATGCCGCTGGGCGCATCGCTGTTGCCGACCAGGTCGAGGAGCTCGACCTTGAAGCCGTGTCGTTCGGCGAAACGCCGGTACATGCGCAACAGCATCCCCGCCCAGTCCGAGGACTCGGTGCCGCCCGCCCCCGGCTTGACCGTGACGATCGCGGCGGCGTCGTCGTGATCGCCGACGAACAGCGCCTCGCGGTAGAGCGTCTCGAGCTCACGCTCGACGCGCACGCGCTCGTCCTCGAGCTCGGCGACATCGTCTTCGCTGGCGTCCTCCAGCAACTCCGTCAGCCCCTCGACGTCTCCTTCGAGGGACTCGAAAGCGTCGACCACGCGTCTGAGCCGCGTGGCCTCCTGCGTGACCACGCGCGCGCGGTCCGGGTCGTGCCACAGATTGGGGTCGTTGAGCTCGGGGTCGAGCTCGCTCAGCCGGGAAGCCTTCCCAGCCAAGTCAAAGATACCCCCGTAGGGCATCGAGTCGGGTCTTCAGCTCGTTCATCATCGCCTCCAGCCACGCAGTGTACCCCACGCGCGGCCGCGCCCCGCCGCCACCCCCAGCGACCGCCACGGCACCGGCCTCCGTCCCGTCGCTGACGCGAACCCGTCGGTCGCGCCGCGCACGGGAAGCACACCCGGCTATGGTATCGTCGGCCTAACGAACGGGTTTCCTGTGCGCTCGCACACGCGAGCAACCGGGTCACACTCACCGCACGCTCCCGCGGCGGCCGTCTTCGCCCGTGAAGGCCGCCAGCGTACCGACCGAGGGTGGAGGCTAGGGTTTGGCTGCACTCAGCGGCTTCCGCGTCCAGGACGTCGTAGACATCCTCATCATCGCGGTTCTGTTGTATCAGGCTTACGTCCTGCTCATCGGTTCCCGCGCCTGGAACGTACTGAGGGGGCTGCTGGCGCTGGGTGCGCTGTGGTTCCTGGCCGCGCAGCTCAAGCTCGAGGCGACCAAGTGGCTGTTCGACCGGGCCGCACCCGTGGGCTTCATCGCCATCGTGGTGGTCTTCCAGCCCGAGCTGCGGGCCGCCCTGGAACGCGTGGGGCGCGGGCGCATCACGCGCACCAGCCA
>Ga0102956_1000537_pt1 | contig 13596 bp, 9 predicted proteins | sample SalPonF2_A_D2_MG_FD_84515 | JGI IMG/M metagenome (GOLD analysis project Ga0102956, IMG submission 84515) | Salt pond soil microbial communities from South San Francisco under conditions of wetland restoration - Salt Pond MetaG SF2_A_D2_MG ...
CCGTTTTCAAGTGATATGTCTATTGTGGAGAGAGGAAGTGCCACATAAAAAGGTATTTCATGTTCCTTAGCCAGAACGGCTAATGAATAAGTACCGATTTTATTAGCCGTATCACCGTTAGCTACTACACGATCTGCACCCACGATTACCAGATCTACTTTACCTAATTTCATTAAATAGCCGGCCGTGGAATCAGTAATCAAAGACATGGGGATAGCTGCTCTGTCTAATTCCCATGTGGTCAGGCGTGCGCCCTGCAATAAAGGTCGTGTTTCATCTACCCAAACATGAATCTTTTTGTTTTTTTTATGAGCATGATAGATTACTGACAAAGCAGTACCGTATTGACCGGTTGCAAGACTTCCGGTGTTACAATGAGTTAGAATGTGGTTTCCATCCTTTATAATTTCCTGCCCTTTAACCCCAATTTGTTTACAGGTACGTTTATCTTCTTCATGGATAGTTATAGCCACTTTTAAAACCCGTTCTTTTATCTCGCTTACAGGTTTTTCTTTATTAGCATAGATCGTATTTTTTAATCTCGTCAGCGCCCAACTTAAATTTACGGCTGTGGGTCGTGAACTGTTAAGGTATTCGGCAATACGTTCAACTTCGACCCAGAAGCTATTAAAATTCTGTTCGGAAAGGTCCTTTATCCCCAAATAAAATCCGTATGCAGCAGCTATGCCGATAGCGGGTGCACCTCTTACTCTGAGTTTCTTTATCGCTTCCCACACTCGTCCCACATCTCTCAAATCAGTATAAACTAATCGCTTTGGCAAGAATGTCTGGTCTATAATATGCAGGTGGTCTTCAAGCCATTCTATTGATTGGATTGCATGATTACGATCAGATGACATATGCTTTATCTCAAAATTGATTATTGTTTTGCTCATCAATATAACAGTTAGTCTGATAAATTGATTAAACAATCATTCGATTACTTCTTTTCAACCCTGATATTGAATAAAAAAATCTTGCCAATAATAACAATATTTAAGAGAATTAATTAGTACACAGCAGGTTACCTGTATTCATGGATTAACATTATGATTAAATTTTCTTAAGTAAATGATATTACCTGAATAAAAAGATATAAAATTAGCATTATTACAGATTATCAATAATCAATTCATGCAGTATGAAAATGACAGGAACGATAATAAATCTGAGTTCTATGATACTATTACTTAGTCTGTCTTTGGTAGTAACGCCCCTGGAAGATATTGCATCACCGGCTGAGAATTCAATGAAAACGCCAGCAGTTAATTTCCCACTGATTGAATCTGAAAATACAGATTCAAATAAGAATAAACTGCGAAAATCGTCCGTCCCCGCTATAAAGACATCTCCTCAAACTAAAAATGAATATTTCAATCTTGAGATGATGACCAAACTCGGGCAGCTTATTAGCACTATTGCAGTTATAATATCACTCATATTTGTTGCATTACAAATGCGCCATAATACTAAAACGCTTCGAATACAAAACTACAGTCGTACGTTAGACAGAATGTCGGCTATGCAAGCTAATATGAGCAGGGATGAAAATTTCATGTTTATTGTTTCAAAAGGAGTCTTAGATCCATCGGAACTAACTTCTAAACAAAGGATACAGTTTACTTGGGCATTATATGAAATGTTTGGCGCGTTTGAGTTTTTATATCATCAGCGTGAACGGGATGCCTTACCTGATGAAGTATGGGAAAGATGGTCATTTACAATAGCATGGTGGTCAACATTTGCCGGAGTTCAAGAATGGTGGGAAGCTAAACCTACACCGTTCAGTGATGATTTTTCTGAATTCGTTGCCAATCTAATATCTACGGCTGATCGCGATAATACAACTTTTCAACGTTGGCAGCGATTTGTCAAGGGGGTAAATAATACGGGAGATGCAGGATAATGAATGAGGTTAAAGTGGATGGTTCTGAGACTTTCTAAAATGAGTTATGGAAGGTTCTTAAACTTATACAAAGTAATACTTTTCTGTACATATCCGGCATATCATCAAATGAATATAAAGTAGCAATACTTAAAATAAGGGGTATGGTAATCCCTAAATATCAATGCTTTACTAAAAATAATAATACCTTTACCACTAAATGTATCGCTTTACCACAAATACAATTCTATAAGCATTAACAGTATGTATTATAATTATCAGAAGGCAACAATATGGAGCCTTATAAAGCATTGTTAATAATAATTATGCTTTGGGGGTTATAATAGTGTTGCTGACAGAGGTTTGTTCAAAATGAACATATAAATAATCAGAACAAAAGGTAAAAAATCATGATTAAGAGAGCATTTTTTTCAACGTTACTTCTTACGCTTATTGTTGGATTCACATACATGAACAGCAATGCACAGGCAACTGAAACAAACACTAAAGCCGCCACTCTGAAAGGGATGGTAGTAGATGCATCAAGTGGTAATCCTATTGCTGATATCGAAGTTCAGCTTAAAGGCACTGATAATTCTACAATGACCGATTCTACCGGATATTTCGAATTTACTGATCTGGAAGCCGGAAGTTTTACACTTTATGTAGACGCCGATGGTTATAAAGAATACGAACAAACCGTCGATTTAACGGAAGAAGGAGCCCAAGTAACTATAAAACTTGAGCAGGCGATGAACGATGACGAAGAAGATTCAAGTCATAAATAGGTTTTAATCACAGGATAAAAAAAGGCCGTCTATAAGGATGGCCTTTTTTTATTTATAGATATCAATAACCGGCTGTGTAATTTTCGCCACGAGGATCTGCTCCACCGCTTCGCTCGCCATTAGCTAATATCCGGATGCAATCCGCCTCTCCCACGTAACGTGACCTTCTTGATAAATGATGACCCATCTTATTGAGTATCTTTTTGGTATCGTTTGTGAAAGAATAGGGATCATAAAAAATTTGATCGGGATACCACTGATTGTGTACTCTCGGAGCCGCAACAGCCTGTTGTACATTCATTCCAAAATCAGCGATATTCATAAAAACCTGTAATACGGTTGTAATAATTGTTGACCCACCCGGGCTTCCAACTACCATATTAAGTTTACCGTTTTTAGTGACAATAGTAGGAGTCATGCTGCTAAGCATTCTTTTATGAGGTTGAATTGCATTTGCTTCTCCGCCTAAAAGGCCATACATATTGGGCACACCCGGCTTGGCGGAAAAATCATCCATTTCGTTATTCAGTAAAAAACCGGCTCCGGTTACACTGACGTGTGACCCGAATCCGCCGTTGAGCGTATAAGTTACAGAGACTGCATTTCCTTCTGAATCTACAATAGAAAAATGTGTCGTTTCCGTTGACTCGTGGTAGTGGGGTGGGACTTTACCATGAGAAACCTCAGAACTTCTTGTTGCATGTTGCCAGCTAAATGTACTCATTCGTTTTTTCAGGTACGATTGGCTGGTTAAATATTTGATAGGCATATGAACAAAAGAAGGATCACCAAGATAATACGCTCTATCGGCATAAACACGTCGTTCTGCCTCCGTCATTAGATGGATATATTTTGCTGAATTAAAGCCATAGCGACGAATTTTGTAAGGTTTAATCATATTTAATATCTGTTTAATCGCTACTCCGCCACTACTGGGTGGGGCCATCATATAAAGATTATAATCATCATATTGAGCTTTTATGGGCTTCCGCCAGATACTATGATAATTTTTTAAGTCTTTGAGTGTAATAAGGCCATGCTGCTTTTTCATTTCTTTAACGATCAGGTCGGCTGTACGCCCCGAATAAAAACCGGCACGGCCTTTATCAGCGATTAATTTCAGTGTGTTAGCCAGGTCTGTCTGCTTAAAAAGATCGCCTTCATGATAGAGGGTTGAATCCGGTTTAGTGAAATATTGAGATGATCCTTTGTATCGTAAAAATTTATTTCGATAATAGTTCAGAGCCTTAGCATTATTATAACTAAGGCGATATCCATTTTGGGCATACCGGATTGCAGGGGCCATATCTTTTTCCAGTGAGAGTTTCCCATATTTCCTGACAGCATTTATCATTCCGTCAACCGTACCCGGGACTCCAACGGCAAGGGCTCCTTCACGGCTCAAGTTTTTTATTACATTCCCGTTTTTATCCTGATACATTGTCCTGCTTGCACCGGCCGGTGCCGTTTCTCTAAAATCAAGTGTATTTACATCACCATTGGATAAACGAACAACCATAAAACCTCCTCCGCCAATATTTCCGGCTTCGGGATAAGTGACAGCAAGGGTAAAACAAACGGCAGCAGTAGCATCAATGGCATTACCACCTTCTTTCATGACCTCAATACCCGCTTCTGACGCTTCTTTTGTGGCGCTTACCACGATTGCTTTTTTGTACGTTTTTGGGATGCCTACCTGAGCATATGCAAGAGAATAAAATAAAAGAGATGCAAATAGGATTAGAGTTGATGTAATAAGCTTTTTTAATGCATTCATAATGTAATTTGCGATGTTAAAAATCCATTTATGGCGTATACCGGCATAAATTAAGATATAACCGGTTTCTATATAAACGTAAACTGTATAAAAAAGAGATAGTCTTCAGAGTTTAACCAAAGACTATCTCAATTTCATGAAATGTTTATTTTAAAGGTTCAGGGTCAATCGTGCATAGTAATAAGCACCATTAAAACCAAAGGGGGATATCCCTGTGTATTGGAATATTCCATGATATGAATTTTGATCTATAACCTTGTCAGGATAAACATTAAACAGATTTTCAGCACCCAGGCCAAAACTGACCTTGTTAGTTATTGCATAGGATGCGTCGAGATCGGTTAACCATTTGGCGCTGAATGTTTGATCATTCGCCGGGTTATTACTCCAGTTGGTAACTTTACCGAATCTTGTATTTTTGAGCGTAAGGTTAAGCTTTTTGTATGTGTATGCTGCGGTTATGTTCACATTGGTTCTTGGCTGGGCTACAGTCAACAGATCCTGTGCCGAACGATCAAGTATTTTCACATTAAGACTGGCTAATTGAGGAGGCGTTTTATCTATATGGGTGATTTTAGTGGTATTGATATTAAAAGCGCCTGTCAAGCGAAGTATGCCGCTTGATCCGAGTGATAAACCATAATGTGTTACTACATCTAATCCTTCCGTTGAAGTGTTGGCAGCATTGGTGAAATAACGTCCACCGGTGACACCGTGTAATCCACGGCTGTCAAGTAACTGCTGAACAGATGAACCGATAAAATTAGAAGACAAAACAACACGGTCTTTGATATTAATATGATAGTAATCGACCGTCATGGAAAAATTATCACCTGGTGTTAATGTGAAACCACCACTGAAGTTAACAGATTTTTCAGGTTTTAAAGGTTTGGAACCAAGTGCTTTTGCTCCGGGACCTTCAACCGGGAATGTTCGGATTTCATATGGTGATCCATTGATAAATACCGTTGCGGTGGTTGAGTACCACGCTTGTTGCAATTGTGGTGCCTTAAAACCGTTACTGAACGAACCACGCAGAGCCAAAACGTTATTTAACTCATAACGTGCCGTCGCTTTCCCGATTAACGTAGAACCGAAATCATTATAATGCTCAAAACGGCCGGCAGCAGTGATCAGGAATTTATCGATGTAATTATTTTCTACATCAGCATAAAGAGCAAAATTGTTTCTGGATTGATTCGTGGCATCACTTGGGCGGAAACCAGGAAAAACCTGTGATCCAATTGACGGTTGTTGACCCTGATTCGGGCCGTCCAGAATTTTTACTCCGCCATCAGCATATGAAGCTTTCTCTCCGGCGTGTATTTGATAGTTATCAATACGAAATTCACTACCGAATGCAACACTCACCTTATGGCTTGTACTGATATTATAATCCTTCGATAAATCAAGATTCAGGGAGTTTTCATTTAGGAATAGGGTACCCGCATTGAATTTAGTCTGACTCTTGGCACCGTATGAAGTATTCAGACTATGGTCCACGCCAAAATTAAATGAGTTATGCCCATACGTATTACTTATATCCCATGCCCAACCCGAAGAGGATGCACCTTTTACACCAACGGCAACAGATCCATCAAAGACCGTTGAATGAATAAGCGGTAGGAATCCATCAGGATAAATGGCACGGACATCTCTGTTGTCAAGTGCTCTGCGATAAAAACCACCTGATTTAACGTCGCGATAGCCTAATCCGCCAAAAGTATAAAAATGGGTGCTGCCGTTTATGGGAATTGAACTGTTGAACATAAAGTTACCGTTTTTAGATACGGGATCACCAACATGGAAATTATGCCTGTTAAACGAAGCTTCACGTGGATCCTGGCTCACCTGATTTGGATCGCCGGAAAATGTCGGATTACCATTGGCATCTTTACCAAAATATTGCTGACGTGGGTCGATACCTGCACGGTTTGTACTTCCCCTGCCACGGTATTCAGCAGTCATATTCAAATATCCACCGTTACCGATTGAGGTTCCATAATTGATATCACCATCAATAGTTTTACCGTCACCTTTGCTTGTTTGTCCTGTTTTTGTGGATACTGTGAATCCACTATCCTTCTTCAGAATAATATTTATAACGCCCGAAATGGCATCTGAACCATATTGCGCCGCTGCACCATCGCGTAATATTTCAATGCGCTGAATGGCGCTGGCAGGAATGGCATTCAGGTCAACGCCGGCTTCACCACGGCCAACACTACCATTAACATTAACCAATGCACTTGTATAACGTCTTTTACCATTAACCAACACCAATAATTCACCAGGACCGAGGCCCCGCAGGGTTGCCGGACGTACGGCATCAGTACCATCCGTTACGCTTGGTCGTGGAAAGTTAAATGATGGTGCCAGGGACTGGATAATCTGACTGGTCTCAGACAGACCTGTTGCTTGAATGGATTGTGTGTTTAGTACATCAATGGGAACCGCAGATTTTATTACAGTTCGATTTTTACGACGTGCTCCGACAACTACAGCTTCATCCATTCCAATAAGATTTGGTTTCATGGAAACGTTCAAACTGAGTGTTTGACCGGAAGACACTGTAACTTTTTTATTTACAGTATTATAGCCAATAAAGCTGATTCTTAATGTATAATCACCTGCCGGCAATTCAAGTTTGTAGGTTCCGTCTTTATAATCAGAACTCGTCCCTTGGTTTGTTCCCATTACAAATATATTGACCCCTCCAAGAGGGTCTCCACTATTGTTATCCGTTATTTTACCTTTAATCCCCCCGTTTTGTTGGGCCATAGAATAGCGTGGAATAATAAAAACCAGACAACATATAAGTATAAAGATGTGCGACAGACACAGGGTTTTCCTGGTAGCTCTGTTTTTCATATACAAACTCCGTTAGTTAAAAAAGACATTAATTAATGCACTCCCCTCCACCTACTTTTTACAATATTTACAGATAAGAAGTTGTTAAAAGGTGAAAATAATATATGGTTATATATGCATTTGAAGTTAAGTCAACAGACAGTTTTTGGATTCGGATAAGAGGTAAAAAAGATGGGCTATTTAATTTATATAAGTGTCTATTTTTTTATCATATAGATTATTACTACTAATAATGTACTTATAGGAATAGTTATAAAAATAAATAACGCGTTTTGCCATCATTATGAAATGAAGACACATAGGTAAGATGAATATACGACCTAATAATATTCAATGATATCAATAATTTATATAGATGATAGTATGAGGATTCAGTAGTTCGATGAAAAGTTATGCTGAAAAATCGAATAACATTTGGATGTATGTATTACATTTCTAATTGTAAATAATGTAAATGGTCAATTTGGAAAATTGTGAAACTAACTGATCTAAATATCGATCGCTATGCTCTGGGATGATACTTCTTGTGAATTTTATGTAAGTACGACCGGTCGACATGGGTGTAAATCTCAGTTGTTAATATCGAGACATGGCCTAACATTTCCTGAACTGCTCTTAAATCAGCTCCGCCTTCGAGCAAGTGTGTGGCAAAAGAATGACGAAAAATATGAGGATAGACTTTCTTTGTTATTCCCGCATCTTTAGCTGCCTGATTGACAATATTCCAAATACTCATTCGGGAAATGGGGCCGCCTCTCTGATTTAAAAAAACACGGTTTATGGATTTCTCGTTGTTAACAAAAAAAAGTGGCCGGGCTTTTTGCAGATATTTTTTTATAGTGTTCTGTGCTATTTCACCAATAGGAATAAGGCGTTCCTTGCTACCTTTACCGATAACTTTAATGAAACCGATTTGGAAATAAAGCTGGTCTAATTGTAGATTGACTAATTCACTTACACGCATACCGGTGCCATACAAACTTTCAAGAATTGCCACATTTCTCATTCCCGCGGGATTTGAAATATCGGGGGTATCCAAAATCCGCCGTACTTCTTCTGTGTTTAAAACTTCCGGCAGTTTTTTACTGAGTTTGGGTAGTTCCACGAGTTCGGCGGGATTAGCTAAACTATAGCCTTCTACCACAATGAATTCATGGAAACTGCGGATGCTTGATATATTTCTGGCTATCGTTGTAACAGCAAGCTCTGTTGCTATTAATTCTTCAAGATACATCTCGATATGACGCAGGGCAACGGCTCCCAAATCATCAATCTTAAGGGTTTCTGACAGAAAACGTAAGTATCTGTTAAGATCGTTTTCGTATGCAGCCAGAGAATTATCGGCTAATCCTTTTTCGAGCCGTAAGAATTGTAGATAAAGCTGGAATTCCCTTTGAAATGGTTGCATGTTCAGGATGAATTATCAGGTTTATCCTTTGTTTCACGTGGGGGGGCATCGTGTAATAAAACTTTTTTGGGTTTCTCTGATGAGTTCTCCTGTTCCCCGACTCTGTCTTTTTCATCTTGACCAGGATATTTTACTCGTCCGTGATACATACCAACCAGAATATTCAAAAATGTATCTTTGATCTTCTGAAGATCCTTGAACGTTAACGGACAGTTATTTAGTTGTCCTTCGTCGAGTCGTTCATCAACGATTCTATTAACGAGATTATCCAGTTTTTGATAATTTGGATCCGTCATTGCTCTTGATGATGCTTCTACACCATCGGCCAGCATGACAATACCGGTTTCTTTGGAACTGGGCAGAGGTCCGTCGTACCTGAAATCTTCAACCTGTATCTCTGAAATGTTTTCTGTCTGTTCTTTTGCTTTTTCGTAGAAGAATTTGATGATAGATGTACCATGGTGTGTGCGGATAAAATCCGTCACTATCTCTGGCAATTGCTCGTTTTGTGCTAATTTAATCCCATTGGTGACGTGTGCTTTAATAACAATGGCACTCATTCTTGGTTTGAGTTTATCGTGTTCATTCACACCCGATTGGTTCTCAACGAAATATTCGGGTTTCTCCATTTTACCAATATCATGGTATAGTGCACCAACCCTGCATAAAATAGAATTAGCACCAATCGCTGTAGCAGCTGTTTCTGCAAGGTTAGCCACTTGAAGACTATGATGAAAAGTCCCGGGGGCACGCATCATAAGTGCTTTTAAAAGGGGCTGATTAGTATCACTCAATTCTAATAAGGTTACATCAGTAGTAACTTTAAATACTTTTTCCACAAGTAATATCAGCGGGTATGTCAGCCAAATAAGTATTGAATTGACTGAGGCTGATAAAACCTGTTGACCAAATGTTTGCAAGTCTCCCAACTTGCTCAACGTGAATCCGGCAAATACTACTGCATAAGTAATAAAGACTATTGCCGGTGTGAAAAAGAAAAACTGACTCCTGTTTTTGATATCTCTCATAGAGTAGACAGCCATGCTGCAAGCCGTTATTGTAGCAACAACGTACTCAAAATCATAACCGATCATCATCCCGGTCAGTAACGCGAGTGTGAGTGTTGTTAATAATCCTACGCGAGAATCAAAAATAATCGTCAGAATAATCGGGATTATGACAATTGGAACGATATAAGGGGATAGAAAATCGAAATGACTCACAAAAGCGGCAGCGCCTACAATAAATCCAATTGCCAGATAAACCAGGAGAAACATGGCATTATTATCGAATATTTTTTTCCGATATAGATAAATGTACATAAAGAATACAAGTACGATCGCTATGATCGTGAGTATCTCCCCAAGGTATTGTTGCCATACTTCGAATTGGCTGACTTTCTCGGATTTTGCCTGTGCCAGGCTCCGAAGCATATTCAATCTGTCTTTATTTATTAAATCGCCTTTCCGAATGATGACCTGGCCTTTAGCGACCGCCCCTTTAGTGGGTGATACTTTGGAAAGGGCTTCAGAAATGCGTGCATCTGTTTCTGACTTATTATAATTGAGATTTGGTTCAATTACTCGATCAAAAAAAAGTATTGCAACTTCTGCCGCTTGCTGTTGTAATTCCTTTGAAAGCTGATAATTGGCATATTCTTTTGCTTCCTGAATATCGCGGACATTAGCCAAATAATAACTTCTTTCCGTTCGGTTTCGAAGATCGCGTACCGTTATTTCGTTATTAGTTAGTGACGATTTATCAACATTGATGATTCCATCGTTCATCAACTTGTTGATAATATTATTTAATTTATCGCGTATTGTTTTGCCGATAAATGACCTGGCGGGAGACAGGTTATTTCTTTTCAATACACTTCGGGGAGCATTGGCTTCCAGGTAATTTTGTAATAATGTGGACCACGCCTGGTTACTTAAGATTATACCGGATGAATTAAGTGAATTAATAAAATGAAGACTGTCTGTAGTAGCCTGTGTTGTTTGGGCATTATCTTTCTTCCACTGCAAATAATTAGATAATACCGGATTTATTGTGTTAAACAGTGAATCAAGACGATTTTGTATTTGTATCTGAGCCTGATTATCAACATGAAATATGGGCGGAGTATTATTTCTTATCTGATCTTTCTCATTTTTTAGCTCATCTTTGTCTTTAATCAAACTGAAAGTAAACGGGGCCGTAAGATCTTCTTGCCTCCATGGTTCCCCAAGCTTGTAATTTGTTTCCTTATAGGACGTACGTGGAAATACGACAATTACAAAAGCCAGAAAGAGTAAGAAGATTAACCCTTTAACCCAATAACTGTCCTTAAGTGTAAAAGAACGGGATTCTTTAGACTTTGAGTCCTTTAATATAGGACTAACCCCTTTGCTTTTTCGGGCAAGGCCGATTTTTTCTAAAAAATTCATATCGGATACAACTCCTTATACTACGCCTATACCGTTTTCAGTGTGAAACGAATGCGAAGAAAATGCATTACCGTGGCCACTATCAAAAAAATTAAAACACCAAACAAAGTATACCAAGGCCAGGCTATATTCCCAAATATAATCAATATTGTCATGCAAAAAATACATGCTATTAAACCAGTTAGCGTCTCTGTAGTCTTAAATTCAGTATATCTTCCAATTAGAAAAGCACCTAATAAAGCACCATAAGTGAAACCAGCTATTCCCAATCCAATTTCTATCACAGGACTATTCGTACTTGTAAAAGAAATGGCAAATATTATAAATATAAACGTCCAAACTATCATAAAAATTCTGGAAATTGTAATAGAATCTTTCCTTTCTGCTAACTTAGGGAAAATATCGAACATAGTTGAAGAAGATAAGGCAGATAAAGAACTGCTTAAAGTGCTCATGGCCGCCGAAAACAGGCCTGCGATGATGAAACCGGTAAAACCTACAGGCAGATCATTCAATATGTAATGCGGAAAGATTTCGTCCACTTTATGAAGCCCTAATGCTGCCAGTGATTGGCCTTTATAATGGACATATAAAAACAGGCCGATACTCAGAAATAATACGAATTGAATGAATACGAAAAATCCACTTGATATCAGAGCTTTACGGGAGGATTTCAGGTCGGGACAGGCTAATAAACGTTGAACGATGAGATGATCGGTTCCGTGGGATGCCATTGTCAGGAACATACCGCCTATCACGGCACCTATAATATTAAAGGGATGTGTGAACACAGCACCGATTGAATGGGGTAGCTGCAGAACAGTAAGTTTTCCTTCAGTAAACAATTGATGAAAAACAGGAGTGTTCATTTCCGGCAAAAGATTGAAAATGATATACAGCCCGCCAGTTACATAGACGAATAATTGTAATACATCGATCCAGATCACAGATTTAAGTCCGCCATAATATGTATATGCCAATGTTAGGACGGCAATAATGAGGATAGATGTAGAATAATCAAAACCGGTAATAAGTTTAATTGGTATAGCAGCAGCAAACAGGCGTACACCATCAGCCAGTAACCTGGTTACCAGGAAAACAAATGAAATGACCCTTTGAAATTGCGGGCCGAATCGATCATGAAAGAATGTATAAGCAGTTTTTTGATTACCAGTAAAATAAGAGGGCAGAATAACGAAAGAGACGATAATACGACCTATGATATAACCTACCACTATCTGTAAAAAAACGAGACTTCCAAAATAAGCTAATGTGGGTGCTGATATCACCGTTAACATACTTGTTTCGGTGGCTACGATAGAAAATGAAGCTGCCCACCAGGGAACTGATCCTTTTGTGGTGAAATATGCAGACGTATCTGTTGGCTTTCCCCCAACTTTTATACCAATGATGACCGTCATTGCCAGATATAAGACAATCGCCAAAAGGTCCAGAAAGTGAAGATGGAAAAGCATTATCAGGGAGTTCCGGAAGCGTCTGAAATAAAATCTTTAGCCATTTCCGGATTACCGGTTATCGTTAGAACATGATCTAACTGGGAAATCTTCAGGAGTTCATCTATACGCTCGGGTACGTTACAGATTACAAAATGTCTGTTTGAATCACGATATAACCGGTGAGCAAGCAACAGCGCACTCAACCCACTGGAATCAGCAAACTCGACGTGACTCAGATCCAGTATGAGATGTTCCTGCTCGGTAGAATTGGCAAGGATTATGATCTGGCTTTTGAGATCCGGAGCAACAACAGAATCAAGTTTCTCATTTTTAACTGTTAAAAGGGATATGTTGCCATCATGTTCTAACTCGTAATTCATATATTTTGATCTAATATTAGTAATAGTTGATGGATCATAAAGATATGGTCAAATAAACGAAAACCTTACAATCATTACAAGATGATTTACCGGATCATCATATTAAAATCCTCTTCTGATATAATTTTAACTCCCAATTCATGAGCTTTGTCGTATTTACTGCCGGGATTTTCACCGGCCAGTAAATAATCAGTATTCCCACTCACCGAACCGGTAGCTTTCCCTCCGTTTTTTTCAATTAAGTCTTTTACCTCATTTCGTTTATAGTTGGGAAGTGTTCCGGTGACTACGAATGTTAATCCATCGAGTTTATTGGATTGCTCACTGCTTTCCTGCATTTTGAGTTGTAAACCATACGATTGTAATCGTTCTATCAGTTTAATATTTTTATCGTTACTAAAATAATTAACAACAGAATCAGCAATACGCGGCCCTATAGAATCGATTTCAATCAATTCTTCTTCTTTTGCTGTAGCAATCTTCTCAATAGTTTTAAAAGCCGTTGCCAGGTCTCTCGCTACAGTCCGGCCAACAAAGCGAATACCAAGTGCGTACAATAAACGATCAAAAGGTTGATTCTTACTTTCCTGTATACCATTTA
>Ga0102956_1000538_pt1 | contig 13572 bp, 9 predicted proteins | sample SalPonF2_A_D2_MG_FD_84515 | JGI IMG/M metagenome (GOLD analysis project Ga0102956, IMG submission 84515) | Salt pond soil microbial communities from South San Francisco under conditions of wetland restoration - Salt Pond MetaG SF2_A_D2_MG ...
AAACATGACGTCACAAATTATATTCATGTAAATGGAGATCTGGATCTCATACTTCATTTTGCATCCCCTGCATCTCCTATTGACTACCTGGAAATGCCTATTCAAACACTTAAGGTTGGTTCATTAGGTACTCATAAAGCATTAGGATTAGCCAAGGCAAAAAACGCCCGCTTTCTCCTGGCGTCAACAAGCGAAGTTTACGGTGATCCCACCGTGCATCCTCAAAAAGAAGAATATTGGGGAAATGTCAATCCCATTGGTTATCGCGGGGTTTATGACGAAGCAAAACGTTTTGCCGAGGCAATTGTAATGGCATATCACCGGTATCATAATGTTGATACCCGCATTGTTCGTATTTTTAATACATATGGCGACCGTATGCGAATTGAGGATGGCCGTGCCCTTCCCACATTTATGACACAGGCTTTACAAAACGAAGACATCACTGTTTATGGTGACGGTTCCCAAACCAGATCGTTTTGTTATGTTGATGACCTTGTTGAAGGTATCTATCGGCTGTCACAATCGGATTATATATACCCGGTCAATATCGGTAACCCGGAGGAAATATCAATTATTGATTTTGCCCGTGAAATTATAAAACTGACCGATAGTAAAAGTAAAATCGTATTTAAAGAATTACCGGAAGACGATCCGCATATACGCCAGCCTGATACTACCAAAGCACAAAATATCCTGAAGTGGAGTGCTCAAATAAGCCGCGAAGAAGGACTTAAAAAAACACTAACATATTTTAAAAGGAAAGTAACACTTCAGGATTGATTAGCATCTATATCCGGTTTTAACGCCCTTTATTAAGGGCGTTTTTATTTATAAAAACAATCCATACTGGAACTGAATACTTAATGGCAGATATTAGGAAACTTTCAACAAAAGAAATTTACGAAATTAATCAAAAACGGGTGGTTCCTGATCATCTGAACAGGACAAAGATCATACTCCATAATATTCGCAGTATGTACAATGTTGGATCCGTTTTTAGATCTGCTGATGCATTCGGCATTGGGGAATTGATCCTTACGGGTTATACCCCATGTCCTCCCCGTCCCGAGATATCCAAAACAGCATTAGGTGCCGAAGAGCATGTGTACTGGTCTCAGTATGACCACTTTGAATCCGCCAGGGAAATTTTAAAAGCTAAAAACTATACATTCATTGGAATTGAACAAACTAATCAAAGCCGCTCTCTTATTGATTATGTTATCGATTATTCTCAACCAGTTGCCATCATTATGGGTAATGAAGTTACCGGTATAGATCAAGACATCATGCCTTTAATAGATGAATTCATTGATATACCGCAATACGGAGAAAAACATTCTTTAAATGTGTCGGTTACCGCCGGAATTGTTATGTTTAGTCTGCTTGAGAAAAATTTAAGTATGAAATAAATATACTGCGAATCTATTGTTGTTACTTTTTATTTTGGGAAGATTGTATTGTATTTTTGGAGCCAAATAATGAAACACAGTTAAAATTATTATCTTTTAAAAAATGTCAAAAAGAACATTAGTTACTTCAGCACTACCATACGCCAACGGTCCCATCCATCTTGGACATTTGGCAGGCGCCTATCTCCCGGCAGATTTTTTTGTACGTTACCGTCGTTTAAGAGGTGATGATATAATCTTTATCTGCGGTTCGGATGAACATGGTGTTCCGATAACGATAGCCGCTGAAAAAGAGGGTGTGTCCCCACAGGATATTGTCGACCGGTTTCATTCTATCAATAAAAAGGTATTTAATGATTTTGGCATTTCATTTGATTATTACGGACGAACGAGCTCCCCAGTACATCATAAAACATCGCAGGATTTCTTTCTGAATCTTTATGAAAAAGGCATTTTTAAGAAGAAAACGGAAAAACAGCTCTATGATGAAAAAGCCGACATGTTTCTTCCCGATCGTTATGTAAAAGGTACTTGTCCGGTTTGTTCTTATGAAGAAGCATACGGCGATCAATGTGAGAAATGCGGCTCTTCCCTGTCCCCGACAGAATTAATCGATCCGATAAGTGCCATTACAGGTGAGAAACCAATATTGAAAGAAACGGAGCACTGGTATTTACCCCTGGGAGATTTCCAGGATACCCTGGAGAAATGGATTGATACACGTGAGAACTGGAAACCCAATGTGGTAGGTCAGTGTAAAAGCTGGTTGGATAACGGCCTATCTGACAGAGCCGTAACAAGAGATCTTAAATGGGGCGTACCCGTACCGTTGAAAGAAGCGAAAGGGAAAGTGCTTTATGTATGGTTTGATGCGCCTATCGGTTATATCTCGGCCACTAAAGAATGGGCTGCTGAAAAAGGTAATCCCGATCTCTGGAAAACTTATTGGACGGATAAGGAAACAGAATTAATACATTTTATAGGTAAAGATAACATTGTCTTTCACTGCATCATGTTTCCTGCCATGTTAATGGCTCATGGTGATTTTGTAACACCAACCAACGTACCTGCCAATGAATTTTTGAATCTAGAAGGCAAAAAACTCTCTACGTCACGGGGCTGGGCTGTTTGGCTGCACGAATACCTCGAGGATTTCGAACCGGATTTGATGCGATATGTTCTTGGAACCACCCTGCCAGAAACCAAAGACTCTGATTTCTCATGGAAAGATTTCCAGGCACGGGTAAATAACGAGTTGGCCGATATACTTGGTAATTTCGTATATCGCACTTTCTCATTCATCTCGCGCTTTTTTGACTCCAGGATCCCTGAGTTAAATGATCCATCTGACGAAGATCAGGCTGTTCTGGATCAAATATCTGAATTTAAAGACAAAATCTCTGATCTTTATGAACGATTCCGGTTCCGTGAAGCTATAGCCGAAACGATGAATCTTGCACGGCTGGGCAATAAATATTTTACCGAGCAGGAACCCTGGCATTCCCGGAAAAATGATATGCGGAAATGTGGTAATACACTCCATGTTTGTGCACAGGTTGCAACAGCATTATCCGTATTGTTTGATCCGATTATTCCCAATAAAACAAGTAAATTGAGGGAGTATCTGAATCTTGAGGAGATACCGGAATGGAATGAATTGAATGGCGATCTGCTTAAAGCCGGTCATGACATCCAAAGTGGTGACATTCTCTTCGTAAAATTGGAGGATGTGGTCATAGATCAACAGCTTGAAAAATTAAAAAATCGTGTTGCCGAAAACACGGGTGATGAATCGGATATTCCAGAACCTAAATCAAACATTGATTATGAGCTTTTCAGCCAAATGGATCTGCGAGTCGGTGAAGTCCTGGAAGCTGAAAAAATCAAAAAATCAAAAAAACTCCTTAAACTGCTTGTAGATGTAGGTTTCGAAAAGAGGACAATTGTTTCAGGCATTTCCAAATACTTTAAACCTGATGAACTATTGGGTAGAAAAGTATGTGTTATTGTTAACCTGGAGCCTCGTAAATTAATGGGTATAGAAAGCAAAGGTATGATTTTAATGGCTGAAGAAGCTGATGGAACTTTGTTTATGCTATCTTCAGATGCTAAAAACGGAAGTCCAATATCATAAACCATTCATCAATCATTTTATATGCAAAGAACCGTAGCCACGATGGCTGCCAAACCTAAATACCAGAAGCTTGGGTGTACCGCTTCATCTGATGAGGCTGTATTTCGCTTTTTTTGCCCCAGAGCTCGTCGTGTTACACTGGAGATTTTCGAAAAATACGAAGATCCCGTTGGTGACGTATATGTCATGAAAAAAAACGATGATGGTATTTGGTCGGTAACTTTAAAAGGCAATTATTTTGGCAAACTATACGGTTATCACATCTTGCCTCCTCTTGAAGATGATAATACTTTTATGGTTACGGATGAATTAATCGCCGATCCGTATTCCAGGCATGTTGTCACAAAAAATCATTTTAAGCAGTTTGCCAAAACATATATTGTAAAGCCCTCACAATTTGATTGGGGTAATGATACGTTTGTCGCTCCTGCCGATCCCAGGGACCTCATCATTTATGAAGCACATTTAAAAGACTTAACGGCTCATTCGAATAACGAGGCAAAATCACCTGGTACTTACAAAGGATTTATAGAAGAAAAACAATCCGGCGGACTTCAACATATTAAAAATCTTGGCGTTAATGCTGTAGAATTTCTTCCATTACAAAAATTTGCGGCATTTGAACCTCCTTACCTGACCGCTACCGGTGAACACCTGCTTAACACATGGAATTATTACGGGCGTAATCATTGGGGATACATGACATCCTATTTTTTTGCCCCGGAAACGATCTATGCGAGTGATAGTACGACAAAACGAAACCAAATTGTAGGTAAAGAAACAACGGCCTGTAATGAACTTAAACAGGTTGTCAAATCATTACATTCAGCAGGTATTTCAGTCATCATGGATGTGGTCTATAACCATGTGGCCAATTATGATATAAATCCATTGAAATATGCTGATAAAAAATACTATTTCCGATTAGATGAAGAGGGAAATTTTATTTCTGACAGCGGATGCGGCAACGATTTGAAGACCGAGTCACCCCTTGCACGTCAGCTAATTATCGATTCAATCTGTTACTGGATGACAGAATACCATATCGATGGATTCAGATTTGATTTAGCCCTTTTACTGGATTGGGAAACGATGGAAGCCGTCCGTGATGCGGCCCGGAAAATCAATCCAAATGTTATTTTGATTGCAGAACCCTGGCATCTTAACGGATATGACCCGGCCGGTTTTTCTCAGCGGGATATTGCTGCCTGGAACGATAAATTCAGAAATGGTATCAAAGGTTCTAACCCCCATTCGTCAACCGGGTTTATTTTTGGAAACTGGCATCCCGGAGTCAGCCGTGAAGATCTGGAAAATTATATTAAAGGCACACTGCTCCATGGAAATGAAAATGACGCCAAAACCAACGGTTCTTTTTGGAAATCGAACCACTCGGTTAATTATCTTGAAAGTCATGATAATCTGACGCTGGGTGATTTCATACGTATTGCTCAAAAACCCGAGCGTGAGGATAAAAAATTCAGCTCAAAGGAAGAAGCTACAACATTGGATGACGAAGCATTGCATTATGCAAAGCTGGCTGCTTTATTTCTCTTTGCTACCCAGGGTATTACGATGATTCATGAAGGACAGGAATGGGCGAGGTCTAAAATCATTGCCGTATCTCCTATTAATGATCCGAGAACGGGTAGTATCGATCATAATTCATACGATAAGGATAATGCAACCAACTATCTCGATTTCGGGGAAATTAAATGGAATCAGAGTTTATTTGATTATTATAAAGGCTTGATTGCGCTCCGACATACATCACCTGCTTTAAGAAGATCGGATCAGAACAATATTTCTTTTTATGATACTGATGATCCCTTGTATCTTACATATCACATTAATGGTGCAAGCTCCTCAGATCAATATGATTATATTATATCATTAAATGGTAATAAGTTTCAGGAGCATTCATTACATTTACCTGAAGGTTATTGGGAGCTTACCGTCTCAAGTGAAACGGCCTCCCATAAAAGCCTGACAAAACTCAGTGGAGAGGTGATAATTCCACCAACATCAGGAGTTATACTAAGAAAGTTGCGTAATTGACAGGAAAACCAATATTTTAAGCACATTTAATATGTATGGTCACTTTAACAACTAATTTAAGGGGGAAATTTGGCTGAAGTAGATGCAACCAGTAGAGGTAGCTGGAATACAAAATTAGGATTTGTACTGGCGGCTGCCGGATCGGCTGTTGGTTTGGGAAATATTTGGAAGTTTCCCAATGTGGTAGCCGATAACGGTGGAGCAGCTTTTATTTTAATCTATATTATCTGTTGCTTCCTCATAGGGTTTCCGGTTATGATCGCAGAATTAACTATAGGCAGACGAACAAGAAAAAATCCTGTTGGCGCATTTAAAGCCTTATCCCGTAATAAATTATTTGCATTGATCGGTGCATGGGGTATCATTTGTGGCGTTATGATCCTCGCTTTTTACAATGTCGTGGCTGGATGGACGCTAAGTTTTATACTTGAAGAAATAACATATTCACTGGGATTCACACACGCAGCAGCTTTTTTTGCCAATCTGAAGCATGGTCCTGAAAATGCTCTTTTTTCTATCCTGTTTATGGGAGCGACCGTGAGTATTATTATGGGAGGTATCAGCAACGGTATCGAAAAAGCTACAAAGACCATGATGCCTATTTTGCTTGGTATTCTTATTGTTATGATAGGCTACGTATTTACGCAGAATGGCAGTACCGAAGGGCTACAACATTATTTGATTCCTGATTTTTCAAAAATAAATGCCAAATTGGTATTTGCTGCCATGGGACAAGCCTTCTTCTCCCTTTCTCTTGGTATGGGTGCTATGATTACGTATGGATCATATCTGAATAAAAAACAAAACATACCAGAGGCCGCTTCCTACGTAGTATTATTTGATTTTGCAGTGGCATTTCTGGCTGGTTTATTAATTATCCCTGCCTTATTTGTAGCTCAGGCACACGGTATACAGATTTATCAGAAGGGGTCATTAGTATCAAGTGTCGGACTTGTTTTCCAGGTGCTTCCCACGCTTTTCCATTCTATGAGCCATTGGGTAAGCCTGATTTTCGGGACAACCTTTTTCATCCTCTTAAGTATGGCCGCGTTGACATCCACTATTTCTCTTTTGGAAGTACCCGTATCATATGCTATAGACGAACATGGAATACCACGAAAAAAAGCGGCTTTATTAATTGCGGGCGGAATTCTTGTTATATCAATTTTTATTTCTTTTGATATCTCATGGATCGATATATTAGCCAGTGTTTTTAATAATGTAGGGTTACCACTTGGTGGTTTACTCATATGTTTATTTCTTGGTTATTTCTGGAAAACAGAAAATGCCCTGCTTGAAATGAAAGAAGGATATGAAAATGTTGAAAATAGTTTTTTTGGTAAACTATGGCCAATATTCGTAAAATATATTTGCCCTATATTGATAGGAATTGTATTCTTTCAGGCTTTAGAACAACTATTTTAAATTAATTAATGATAATGTTGAATAACTCAATAATTTGTTATTCAACTTGTTATCAAAAACCTCTTATGGTATCTTCAAGCAATTAAAAAATTTGTTATTGTATGCCAAAAATTACAACAGCTGATATTAAAAATGGTACGACTATCCTTATAGATGGTAATATCTATAATATTATTGAGTTCTTACATGTAAAACCGGGTAAGGGTGGTGCCTTTGTACGTACCAAACTTAAAGGAGTTGTGACAGGGAAAGTGCTTGATAAAACTTTCCGGTCCGGTGAAACTCTGGAGACCGTTCGTGTTGAACGTCACCCCTATCAATATCTTTATAGAGATGATGACATGTTTCATTTCATGCATCAGGAAACTTATGAGCAATTAATGATTCCGGCCGAAAAAATTAACGGGGCGGAATTTATGAAAGAAGGCAGCATTATTACGGTTGTTATCAATACTGATGACAATAATAACGTTCTCTTCACTGAAATACCCGATCATGTTGAATTGGAAATAACTAAAACAGATCCAGGAATCAGAGGTGATACAGCTCAGGGTGGTAGCAAACCCGCTACTCTCGAAACAGGTGGTGTTATCAATGTGCCACTATTTTTAAATGAAGGCGATGTTGTTAAAGTCGATACACGAACATCTTCATATATAGAGCGAGTTAAAACTTCATAATAACAATTATTTATAATGGACTTAAAGCTTATAAAAAATCTTCTGAAAATGATCTCTGAAAGTGAGGTCAATGAGGTAGCTATAGAGGAAGGTGAATTTAAAATTAAAATTAAGAAAAAGGCTGAAGAGGCCACGCCTCCTTATTATCCGCCACCCACACTACAAGTACCCAATTACACGGAAGCCGCACCCAATAATCAGACTTCGCAAACGGCTAATCCGCAAACTGAGTCTCAGGCATCAGAAGAAGAAACTACGGATAACACGATCACAATTAAGTCTCCAATAGTAGGTACTTTTTACCGGTCTCCATCTCCCGATGCTGATCCATTTATAAGTGTTGGAGACACCGTTTCGAAAGGCGATACATTATGTATTGTTGAAGCTATGAAAATTATGAATGAAATCGATTCTGATTACTCGGGTAAAATTGTAAAAATACTTGTGGAAGATTCCCAACCCATAGAATTCGATCAGCCACTTTTCATTATAGAGCCTTCTTGAAATCTCTATGTTTAAAAAAATATTAATTGCAAACCGGGGAGAAATTGCTCTCCGAATTATCAGAACCTGTAAAGAAATGGGGATCAATACGGTTGCGGTATATTCATCTGCCGACCGTGACAGCTTGCATGTAAAATTTGCTGATGAAGCGGTATGTATAGGCCCGCCACCCAGCAAAGACAGTTATCTGAAAATTCCGCGCCTGTTAGCTGCTGCTGAAATCACAAATGCCGAAGCTGTCCATCCCGGATATGGTTTTCTTTCCGAAAATGCTGAATTTTCCCGGATCTGTGAAGAACATGATCTGAAATTTATTGGTCCTTCACCCCATATGATTGATACAATGGGAAATAAATCGAAGGCCAAGGAAAATATGATAAAGAACGGTGTACCTGTCGTTCCCGGGAGTGAAGGTATTCTTAAAAGTGTTGAAGAAGCAGAAACGCTCGCTGAAGGTATTGGCTACCCCGTCATTCTTAAAGCTTCTGCCGGTGGCGGTGGACGTGGAATGCGGGTAGTGAATGAAAAATCAGAAATTAGAAGGGCTTTTGATGCAGCCAGCACCGAGGCAGAAACAGGTTTTGGTAATCCGGACTTATATATGGAAAAATATATCCTGGATCCCCATCACGTCGAAATTCAGATATTGGGTGATCAGCACGGATATATTACTCATTTAGGTGAACGTGATTGTTCCCTGCAACGGCGACACCAAAAAATACTGGAAGAATCACCCTCTCCACTTATGACACCAAAACTTCGTAAGAAAATGGGGGAGGCAGCTATAGCTGCGGCAAAAACCGTTGATTATGAAGGAGCTGGTACCGTTGAGTTTTTGGTTGATAAAGACCTGAACTTCTACTTTATGGAGATGAATACACGTATACAGGTGGAACATCCGGTAACCGAAGAAGTGACAAATTACGATCTTATCAAGAATCAGATCGAAGTTGCTGCCGGTATACCACTCGAACAAAAACCTCTCAAGATGAGAGGTCACTCTATTGAATGCCGGATTAATGCCGAAGACCCGGAACACAATTTTCGTCCATCAGCCGGAACAATAAACGTATTTCATCCACCAGGTGGACACAGTGTACGAGTTGATACACATGTATACAGCGGATATAGAGTCCCCCCCTATTATGATTCGATGATAGCCAAGTTAATTGTAAGTGCGCCAACCCGTACAGAAGCTATCGCCCGCATGAAAAGGGCTCTGAATGAGTTTGTTATTGAAGGAATAAAGACAAATATTCCTTATCATTTACAATTGATGAGCGATCCCAATTTTATTGAGGGAAATTTCAATACGCATTATTTGGAAACATTTAATTTTAATCCGGAATTAGCATAATTAGAGAAAACTATGAGTTATCCAGAGGAGCTTAAATATACAGGCGAGCACGAATGGGTTCGCGATAATGGAGACGGTACAGCAACCGTAGGTATAACTGAATTTGCACAGGGTGAATTAGGTGATATCGTTTTTGTAGAGTTGAATGAAGCAGACGAGGAGCTTAATCAGAATGATACCTTCGGTACGGTTGAGGCGGTTAAAACAGTTTCTGATTTATATGCACCCATAGATGGTAAAATTCTTGAAGTCAATGAAGCTTTAGAAGAAGAACCGGAATTAGTTAATGAAGATCCCTATGGGGATGGATGGATGATCAAAATGTCAATTTCCGACACTTCGCAACTTGAAGCATTGATGAATTCGGAAGCATATCAGAAAATAATTGCTTGAAAATAATTTAAATGATAAAGCCGCTAATTACACTTCTAATTAGCGGCTTTATTATATTATGTCACTTTATATCTTTTTTTGAGAACTACCCTTTTTAAAATATTATCAGGCCAATAAAACATGCATGTTCAACACGACGAATGGATTCTAATTCTCGATTATGGATCACAATATACACAGTTAATTGCACGCCGATTGCGTGAATTGAATGTTTATTGTGAGATACACCCTTTCAATCATAATCTGAATGAATTTCAAACAAACCTGCCGAATGGAGTAATTCTCTCAGGTGGGCCGAGTAGTGTTGATGATCCTGATGCACCTACCTTGAACAAGGTTATCTATGAATGGAATATTCCCATCCTCGGTATTTGCTACGGACTGCACCTTTTATCATATAAAGAAGAACCGGAAAGTGTCGTTTCTGCCACTCGCCGGGAGTTTGGAAGGGCCTCTTTAATCATCGATAATAATGCTGACCTCTTTTATGACATGCCGGCGTCTTCAACGGTTTGGATGAGTCATGGTGATCACATTGGAAATCTTCCGGATGTTTTTGAGATCATCGGCCATACCGATAATGCACCGATTGCAGCTGTAAAACACAAATTTAAGCGTATTTACGGTGTACAGTTCCACCCCGAAGTCATGCATACCCAATTTGGCAAACTAATCATTGAAAATTTTGCTAAAAGAATATGCAAACTTACCGGTAACTGGACAGCTAAATCGTTTATTGATAAAAATCTTGACGAAATAAAGAAGCAGGTTGGTGATGATAAGGTTATATGCGGCCTTTCCGGTGGTGTCGATTCAACTGTTACTGCTACACTGATACACCGGGCCATCGGTGATAAGTTGCAATGTGTTTTTGTGAATAATGGGTTATTGCGAAAAAACGAATACCAAAAAGTACTTGACCTGTATTCCACAGATTTACAACTTCCCGTTAAAGGCATTGATGCTTCCCGACTTTTTTTAGATCGCTTAAAAGATGTATTTGATCCCGAAGAAAAGCGAAAAATCATAGGAAACACCTTCATCGATGTGTTCGATAATTTTGTATCGCATTACGATGGCTATAAATATTTAGCACAGGGAACATTGTATCCCGATGTCATTGAAAGTGTATCTTTTAAAGGACCCTCGGCTACCATTAAATCGCATCATAATGTTGGCGGGTTGCCCGAAAAAATGAATATGAAATTAATTGAACCTATGAGAGAACTTTTTAAAGATGAAGTTCGCAGAGTAGGTTACGAACTTGGAATACCTGCACATTTCATCAAGCGTCACCCCTTCCCGGGGCCCGGGCTCGGAATCCGTGTCATCTCGGATATTACCGATGAGAAATTAGAAATTCTTCGAGAAGCTGACGATATATTTATAAGTGAATTACGGAATTATAATTTATATGATGAAGTATGGCAGGCATTTGCTGTCCTGCTGCCCGTACAGAGTGTCGGCGTCATGGGTGATTATCGTACCTATGAATTTACAGCCGGTTTACGTGCGGTTACAAGTGTTGATGGTATGACGGCCGACTGGGCTCATTTGCCGCATGAGTTTTTAGCCAAAGTATCCAATAGAATCATTAATGAGGTTCGAGGTATTAACCGTGTAGTTTATGATATTAGTTCAAAACCACCTTCAACAATTGAATGGGAATAAAAAGTAACTTTATTACCATTCCGAATAACAATAATACTATTTAATCCCGTTATAGAAATTAAATCTTTTCAAACTAACAGGAGCTTCCATGAGCTGTAACGATACATCCAATATAATCATCAACAGGCTCTACCGAATATTATTTTCAACAACAAAACATTCTATATTGAATAAACGATTATTTACAGCTATCCTGACTATATTAGTTATTGTTCCTTATACTTTAAAAGCCCAGGAAATTACCCCTATACCACAGAATCAGGGACAGGATTTTCAACAAGCCCTTAATCTTTATAAGCAGAACGAATATCAGAAAGCAGCCCAACTATTTTCTAAAATAAATACTGATGAAGCGTTATTATTTACCGGGAAAAGTTATTACGGTTCGGGTAATTTCTTGTTAGCCAAATCTTATTTAACCAAATCGCTTGCGTCACAAAACATACAGATACATAATGACGCTGTCTATACTCTTGCACTATGTGATTTTCAGTTACATAACTTTGCTGAATCGCTTGACCGGCTTTATACCATAATGAATCAGGTGAAAGCTTATGATATTCAGGGAAATGCAAGGCAGTTTTACAATCAAATACTTGATTATTTAACATTACAGCAAAGAAAAGATGTTTTCAGTGAGTCGAATATACCACAAGTGCAGATGGACGTTGTAACATCGGTATTCAACAAAGTAGATAAAGTAACCGCCTCTTCCCTTCTTCAATCTCTGAAAATGCGTTTCACCAATACACCTGATTCATCAATTGTACAACAACTGGAGAATAAGGCAACATTATTTAATAACTATGCCACTTATCAGCCTGATGAGATTCATTTAAAAGCCCCTGACGGAATATCCTATAGCTTGGGCGTCGCTTTACCTAAATTTGAAAAGGATATGCCAGAATATAAAGTCAGCCAGGCCATTTATAATGGCATACAATTAGCTGTTGAACAATTTAATGCCGAAAACACTAATAGGAAGGTGTTTATTCATTATCATAACACCTTAAAAAGTGATAGTCTTACAAGAGATATTATGACTGATTTTGCCTGGAATGACCATGCGGATATGATTATTGGTCCATTATATTCAGAGATGGCTGCAACAATGGCACCTATGGCCGAGCAATACCAGATTCCTTTATTAGCTCCACTCGCCAATTCCGATTCTCTGAATTTTGATAATCCCTATGTATTTCAGGCAAATCCGACATATACTGTACGTGGTAAGAAAATGGCTGATTTTGCCGTCAATAGGTTACATCTTGATACACTTGGTGTTATCGTTGATAAAAATTCCTTTGGTATGCATGAGGCATTTGCTTTTCGCGATGAGGCTGAACGGCTGGGAGCAAAAGTCCGGTATTTTTTCAGTGCTGATTTTGAAAAACAGGGCTTTAATGTATCACAATACACTAAATATTTTACCTCTGATACGACTATGATCGACAGTCTGCATATCAAACCTGTCGATGCTGTTTATCTTCCCATGACAGGCAGTACGGCTAAAACTCTCATCAAGCTTATCTTTACTGATTTTGAAGCTAATAAGAGTAATGTGACAATACTTGGTTCACAGGAATGGGCTGATTCCGGACTGGAGCCAGAAAGTATCAAGAATTTTAATATTTTTTATTCCGGTATCAATATGCCTGATCAGGGTCTGACAGAAGTACAGGATTTTGAAGCACAGTATAATAACCGTTTCGGGATATCGGCGAACCGATTCGCCATCATTGGATATAATTGTGCAAAATATTTGCTTGACACCTTGAAAAAGGTACAAAATCCGGCATTACTTAAAGAGGCACTCAAAGGAAATAACACCTTTAAAGGTATAAGCAGCCACTTCGTTTTTGACGGTACACACATCAACCAGGCTGTTGAGTTTTATCATCTGACACCTAAGGGACACGTGAATGTTGGTGTTGCGAA
>Ga0102956_1000541_pt1 | contig 13564 bp, 9 predicted proteins | sample SalPonF2_A_D2_MG_FD_84515 | JGI IMG/M metagenome (GOLD analysis project Ga0102956, IMG submission 84515) | Salt pond soil microbial communities from South San Francisco under conditions of wetland restoration - Salt Pond MetaG SF2_A_D2_MG ...
GGTTCCGGTCTTTATCTCGATGCGGTCCAACCCAATTCCCCCGGGGCGGCCCGCGCGACCGGTCCAGACCCGATCGACGCGGCAACATCGGCGGCGGCGGACAAACGCGACGTTCCCGGGCCCGGTCGCGAATCGGCGCAACAGGCGCTGCCATCGGTCGTGAAAGACGTGCACGAGGTGGGCGCAAATCTCGCTCTGCTGTTGATCGCGCTGCATGTGGCCGGGGTACTACATGCAAGCCGCGAACATCACGAGAACCTGGTCCGGGCGATGGTCACGGGCCACAAAAGGCCGGTCGGCGATGAGGACCGCAGCGCGTGAGTATCGGGGCATTGTCGGTGTCGGAGCACCGCGACAGCGCGCGTACCGGGGGTTGCAGTCCTTGCCGCGCAAGCGCGGCGGGCGGCATCGCCGTGCCGGCACAGCTACCGTTCTCACAGCGCCCCAGGCGCCCTGTCAAAGCTGCGCTGCGCAGCCTTGCAACCATAGTCCTGCTGGCGCTCGGCGCACACTCCGCGCTCGCCGGGGAGATGGATGCAACGAGCCACTCACACGCCACACTCAGCGTCGATGAAACGCTGACGCTCGCGGGCACGGTAGAACAGGCGCTGGCCAATTACCCGGATTTCGTTGAACTGGAAGCGCGCTCGACCGAGGCCCGCGCCTGGGAAGAACGCGGGCGCGACTGGTTTCCCGAGCGGCCGTCGCTGTCGCTGCGCTACCAGACCGACCGCTGGGGCGACAACGACCGTCTCGACGAATACGAAGCCGGGGTCAGTTTGCCGCTGTGGTCATGGAACGGACGCCGGGCAACACAGTCCTTCGCCCAGGCGATGCAACTGGAATCCGACGCGGCATCGCAGCGACTGCGTTGGGAGGTGGCCGGGTTGTTGCGCAACATGCTGTGGAATATCGCACTGGCCGAGCATGACGTTGAGCAGGCGCAAACCGAGCAGGAGATGGCGCAGAAGCTTGCCGCCTCGGTCGAGCGCCGCCACGAGCTGGGCGATGTGGCGCTTGGCGACGTTCTGCTCGCCCAATCCGCGGCACTGGAGGCGGAAACCAGCCTGGTCGATGCGCATGCGCGACTCGTCGATGCGGAGCGCGACTACAGTATTTTCACCGGGCTCGACCGGCGCCCGCCCCACCGCAGCGAAACGCTTAGCCCGCATGACCGGCTGCCCGACGACCATCCTGCACTGGCATTCGCAGCAGCCGAAATTCGCCGCGCGGAATCGGCGCACGAGCTCGCCGCCAAAGTCAGCACCACGGCCCCGAGTCTGCTGATCGGTCCGCGCCGCGAACGCGCGGCCAACGCCGAACAATATGACGACAGCATCGGCATGACGCTGACGATACCGTTCGGTCATTCTTCACAGAAGCAAATTGATATGGCAACCGCCAGGCGCGCGCTCGCAGCGGCACGCGCGGCCCACAGCCGCGAGATCAGGGTACAGACGCTGCGCCGGCACGAGGCGCAACATACCCTCGACACCGTTCACCACAATATCGATGCGGCGGCGGCGCGCGCGGAACTCGCGACAAGACATCGCAAGATGGGTGTCCTCGCCTATCAGAAAGGTGAGTTGGAACTCATCGATTTGCTACGACTGCAACGGAATTCGAATGCGGCGGAGCGCCAGCTCACACGGCTGAAAATCGAGCAGAAACGCCAGATCGCCTTCTACAACCAAGCTGTTGGAGTGCTGCCATGATCCTCGGGAAGCGGCTGCTCGCCGGACTGACAATAGGCTTGCTTTGTCACTCCGTCCATGCCGAAGAAATCGCCATTGAACCGCAACAGGTGGAGAACCTCGGGATCACCCTGGCATCACCGCGGGCAGTCGAAAACGTAGCCACCGCGAGCGCGACTGCGCGGGTCGTGATTCCGCCATCGAATGTCTTCGTTATGGCCACTCCGCAAACCGGACTCATCGTGCGTCTCGACGCCGCCGTTGGCGACGACGTCGAGGCCGGCCAGGTTCTCGCCGAGATCGAGAGCCCTGATTTCCTGACATTACAGCGGGATTTTCTCGACGCAGTGAATGAAGAGCGCCTTGCGCGCAGTCAACTCGAGCGTGATCGCCAGTTGCTCGACGAAGGCATCATAGCCGGACGGCGTCTGCAGGAGACCGAGACCCGGGCCAGAGTCTCCGCCGCGCGCCTGAGCGAGCAGCGCCAGCTGTTGCGTATTGGCGGGCTCGGCGCGGATGACATACGCAATCTCGAGCGCGATCAGAAACTCAGCGCCACCCTGACTATCCGCGCTCCCGCCAACGCTGTTGTTCTCGACCTGATGGCAGTCACCGGTGAACGCGCGGAGGCAATGACACCGATCTACCGCCTCGCCGACCTCTCCCTGCTGTGGCTCGAACTTGATGTCGCAGAGGACCAGGTCGGCGCGATCGCGCCGGGCATGAAAGTCGCAAGAAGTGCCGCCCCGGACCACCCCATCGCCGAAGTCGTGATGGTCGGCCGCGCGATCGACCAGGATACCCAGAGCGTCAAAGTGCGGGCGACGTTCACCGACCCCGCGCACGGTCTCAAACCCGGCCAGTTCATCTCGGCGCAGATTCTCGCGAAATGTTGCACCGATAGCGATAGCGAAACGTGGGCCGTTCCAACGGCGGCGGTTGCGCGCAGCGGCACCGCCAGTTATCTGTTCGTGCGCACCGCACGCGGATTCGAAATGCGCACGGTCCGGGTCGTCAGCGCCGATGCCGTGAGCACCTATATCGACCGGGGAGTCAAGGCGGGCGACCGTATTGCGGTGACCGGAGTGGCGGCGCTCAAAGCGTTGCGGGCCAGCCTGGAAGACGGCGGCGAGTGATGGCCAGCCTGATCCGTTTCGCCCTGACCCAGCGCGCACTGGTGCTGCTGCTGGCCGCCGCGCTCGCCGGCCTCGGTTACCACGCGTTTACCCGCCTGCCGATCGATGCTTTTCCGGATGTCTCGCCGACCCAGGTGAAAATCATCGTCAAGGCGCCGGGGATGACTCCCGAGGAGGTCGAAACGCGCATTACCGCGCCGATCGAACTCGAGCTGCTCGGCATCCCGAACCAGGTGATGTTGCGTTCTGTCGCCAAGTATTCGTTGACGGATATCACGGTCGATTTTCTCGAACGGACAGACATTTACTGGGCGCGGCAACAGGTCGCGGAACGTCTCGGCGCGGTCTGGGACGCCCTGCCCGAAGGGATCGAGGGCGGCATTGCACCGATGACCACGCCGCTTGGCGAGATGTTCATGTTCACGGTGGAAGGCGACCTCAGCCTGGCGGAGCGGCGCACCCTGCTCGACTGGGTGATCCGCCCGGCATTGCGCACGGTGCCGGGCGTGGCCGACGTCAACTCACTGGGCGGGTTCGTACGCAGCTTCGAGATCGTTCCGGATCCGGTTCGCATGACTGCCCGCGGCATCGATCCGCTGATGCTGGCCGCCGCGGTCGAGGCAAACAACCGCAACGATGGCGCCGGTCGTATCAACGAAGGCGAGGAGACCTTGCTGGTGCGCTCCGAAGGCCGCATCGCCGACCTGGAGGACGTTCGCGCCATCGTCGTGCATGTCCATGACGGCACCCCGATACGGCTTGGCGATGTCGCCAACGTCAGGATCGGCGAGGTCACCCGCTACGGTGCGGTCAGCCAGAACGGCGAGGCCGAGGCAGTCCAGGGCCTGGTGCTGGGGCTGCGCGGCGCCAATGCACGCGAGGTAGTCGCCGGCGTGCGCAAAAAACTCGAGGAAATCGCTCCGGCGCTGCCCCCCGGCGTCAGTGTCGAGGTGTTCTACGACCGCGGCAAACTGGTGCAGCGCGCGGTCGCTACCGTGGCGAAAGCACTGGCCGAGGCCACGCTACTGGTACTGATCCTTCTGGTGCTTTTTCTCGGCAATATTCGTGCCTCCGTTACCGTCGCGCTGGTGCTGCCGCTGGCCGCCCTTGCCACGTTCATATTGATGCGCCAGGTCGGCATGTCAGCCAACCTGATGAGTCTCGGCGGTCTCGCCATCGCGATCGGCATGCTTGTCGATGCCGCGGTCGTCGTCGTCGAAAACATCACTACCCACCTGAGCAGCTGGCAAGCCGGGCGCCGCCTGCCGCGGCTGCATGTGATCTACCGCGCGGTCCGCGAAGTGTCGCTGCCGGTCTCCTCGGGTATTTTCATCATCATCATCGTTTTCCTGCCGTTACTTACGCTGCAGGGACTTGAGGGCAAGCTCTTTACCCCGGTGGCGCTGACGATCGTCTTCGCGCTTGCAAGCTCGCTGTTGCTGTCACTGACAGTGATACCGGTGCTCGCCTCGTTCCTGTTGACCCGGGTCAGTCACGAAGAACCATGGCTGCCGCGAAAACTCCAGGAAATCTATGTGCCGGTGCTGCGCTGGTGTCTCGACAACTCACGGGTGACGATCGCCGCGGCGCTTGTCGCACTGGCCCTGGCCGCGGTCGTCTATCCTTTCATCGGCAAGAGTTTTATGCCGACGATGGATGAAGGCGACATCATCGTACAGCTCGAAAAACTGCCGTCGATCACGCTGGACAAATCCGTGGATCTCGACCTGAAAGTCCAGCACGCAATTCTCGAGTCGGTGCCGGAGGTAACCCGAATCGTGGCCCGGGTCGGCTCCGATGAAATCGGCATGGACCCGATGGGACTCAACGAGAGCGATGTCTTCATGGTGCTGCGACCCAAGTCGGAATGGCGGATGCAGTCGAAGGACGAGCTGGCACAGGCAATCCGCGATGTGCTCGAACAGTTTCCCGGTGTGGCCTACGGTTTTACCCAGCCGATCGAGATGCGGGTATCGGAAATGCTGACCGGCGTGCGCGGTGACGTCGCCGTCAAATTGTTTGGGCCGGAGCTGGACGTGCTCGGCACCCTCGCCACCGAAATCGAATCGGTACTGCGCACCATCGATGGCAGCGAGGACGTGTTCGCCAGCCAGAACGACGGTGTGCAGTACCTGCAACTTACGATCGACCGGCTCGCGAGCGGCCGCATTGGCGTCGATGTCGATGACCTGCAGCGCGTTCTGCGCACCCAGCTCGAAGGGCTGCCGCTCGGCATCGTTCAGGAGGGGGCGCGGCGCACCCCGCTGGTAATCCGCGCCGGCAATGACGCCGGGGTCTCGCCAGCCGTGATCGCATCGCTGCCGATCCTGCTGGAGGATGGCGCCAGCGTCCCGTTGGGCAGTATCGCCCGGGTCCGCAGGGTCGAGGGCGTCGTCGCCGTCGGCCGCGAACGCGGGCAGCGCTTTACCGTGGTGCGGTCCAATGTGTCGGGCCGCGACCTCGTCGGCTTCGTGGAAGAGGCACGCTCGGTCGTCGCGGAGAAAATCAATCTGCCGCCCGGCTACTACCTCGAGTGGGGCGGCCAGTTCGAGAACCAGCAACGGGCTGCAACGCGGCTGGCAATCGTCGTACCGGTCGCGATCGCCCTGATATTCCTGCTGCTGTTTTCCACGTTCCGCTCGGTGCGCCAGGCGCTGCTGGTTCTGACCAATATCCCGTTCGCATTGATCGGCGGCGTCTTTGCGTTGTGGTTTACCGGTGAATACCTGTCAGTCCCGGCCTCGGTGGGCTTTATCGCGCTGCTGGGTATAGCGGTCCTGAATGGCGTAGTGATGGTCGCGTATTTCAACCAGTTGCTCGACCTGAACATCCCAATGCAAGAAGTCGTCATCGAAGGTGCGCGGCGCAGGCTGCGGCCGGTGCTGATGACTGCGAGTATTGCCGCGTTTGGTCTCGTTCCGCTGCTGTTTGCTTCCGGCCCCGGCTCCGAGATTCAGCGACCGCTGGCAATCGTAGTAATCGGCGGTCTGGCCACCGCCACATTGCTCACCCTGATCATCCTGCCGATTCTGTACCGGCGTTTTGGCTTGCGCGAGGACCCCGAATGACTGAGTTGTTGACTGACGAGGCGCTTGTCGTCCTCACCGTTTCTCCATCGCTGGAGGAAACGGTCATCGACTGGTTGCTGAGCCGCCCGGGCGGCGGCGGTTTCACCAGTATGCCGGTATCCGGCCACAGCGCCAGCCACGAGGGACTGAGCAACATCGAACAGGTCACCGGGCGCCGCCACCGGGTGCAATTCCAGATCCAGATGGATACCGCTTCCGTCGCGCCGTTCCTGGCAAACGCGCGCGCGGCGTTCGGTGGCACCGACACCCATTATTGGGTGGTTCCGGTGTTCAGCGCGGGCCGCCTCGGCGCGAGTCAGCCGGCCGCGGATCGATAACACCACGGCGAATTAGCCGGATCCGGAGAGCATCCGTGCGCGGCCGGCCGCGACCAGGAAATTCGCCACCGCCGCCGCGAGCGCCGCCGACGACTGTCCAACCAACGGCTCGCGCAACTCTTCACCACCGGCGATCCGCCCTGCCAGTAAGCCGTCTCGCAGATCCAGTTCCAGCTCGAATCGAACATCGGCATTTACGAGACCGGTGGTGAGCCCGGCGAGCGACGGGCGCAGGCTCGCATGCCACCAGTGCTTGCGCCGCGGGCGGCAGGCCTTCAGCCAGTCACCGAGAATCCGCGAGTAGCCATGCAGCGTATCGCGCGTTGCAACGATCGCATTTGCATCGAGCTCTGGAAACTGCACTGTCGTCATGGTCAATACCCGGTTCAGCCGATCCCGACGCCACCATATGCAACGCCGGTCAGTTGCGCCATATCAGATTTGAACGTGGTCAGATCCTCTACGGAAAACTCACTGAGGTGACGATGACCGGCTGCGCGCGCCACCACCGTCATCAGCTCGACCGCCGCCGAGAAGAACCTCGCCAGCCGCTCGGCCGCGATATCCACCGGCAGGCGCGCCCGCAGGTGCGGCTTCTGCGTGGCAATGCCGACCGGGCAGTTGTTGGTCTGACAGGCGCGCATGCCGAGACAACCGATGGCCTGGATTGCCGCGTTGGATACCGCCACGCCGTCGGCGCCAAGCGCCATCGCCTTGGCAAAATCGGCCGGATGACGCAGCCCGCCGGTAATGATCAGCGTTACGCCGCCGGCATCCGAGGAATCGAGATGGCGCCGGGCGCGCGCGAGCGCCGGAATCGTCGGTACCGAGATGTGATCGCGAAAGATCAGCGGTGCCGCGCCGGTGCCGCCACCGCGGCCATCGAGAATGATGTAGTCGACGCCGACCGCGAGCGCCGCATCGATATCCTTCTCGATGTGTTGTGCCGACAATTTGAAACCCACCGGTATCCCGCCGGTTTGCTCGCGCACCTCGGCGGCGAAATCGCGGAACTGTTCGAGGCTCGTCCACTCCGGGAACCGTGCCGGCGAGATCGCCGGCTCACCCTCGGCAAGTCCTCGCACCTCGGCGATTTTTCCCTTCACCTTCTCACCCGGAAGGTGACCTCCGGTACCGGTTTTCGCGCCCTGGCCGCCTTTGAAGTGAAATGCCTGGGTCTGTTGCACCTTGTCCCACGCGAAACCGAACCGCGCCGAGGCGAGCTCGTAGAAGTACCGCGTATTGGCGCGCTGCTCGTCCGCGAGCATGCCGCCCTCGCCGGAGCATATGCCGGTGCCGGCAAGCTCGGCACCCTTGGCGAGGGCGACCTTGGCTTCCTCCGACAACGCCCCGAAACTCATGTCGGAGACGAACAACGGTATTGCCAGCTCGAGCGGCTTCTTCGCATTGGGGCCGATCACGAGGCCGGTGCCGACCGGCTCGTCGTCGAGCAACGGCAGCTTGTGCAACTGGCCGACGACGAACTGCAGATCGTCCCAGCTCGGCAACTTACCGCGCGGCACGCCCATCGCGGCCGCCGGGCCGTGATGCCCGACCTTGGCCAGACCGTCCGCGGCGAGCTTGCGGATATATTTCACGTATGGCTCATCCGCGGTGCCGGTCGGATCCTGGTAGGCACCCTGGTAGGCATCGCGATCGTAGGGCTGGGGATGGGCGCGCGACCAGGCCGCGATCTCGTCTTCGTCGACAAAGACCTGGCCATCCTCGACCCATGAGCGAAATCCCGGCAACGTCTCGCTGTTGTTGTATTCGCTGACCCCGGTATCCAGGCGGTAGTCCCAGCCATGGACGCCGCAAATGATGTTCTTGCCGTCGACATAGCCGTCGGACATCAACGCACCGCGATGGGCGCAGCGCCCGTACAGCACGCTTATATTGTCATCGTAACGGGTCACCACCAGGTCGACATCGGCTACCAGCGCATGCGCAGGGACGCGATCCTCGAGGTCCCGCAGCGCCTTGATGGCAAGTTTTTTCATGCGTTAAGCACTCCTGCGGCGCCGCCCACGACAGCGCCTTGACCATGTTTGAGCGGAAGACTCCCTCACAGGGTAGTCAATTACTGCATGGACCGCGTCCGCGCCGCAACGCGCCGGGCCTAAGCCTGGACCGCCGGGCCGGCGAACCCGTCCTCGCGCAGTTTGGCATTCGCAGCGGCCAGTCTCGCCACCGGGACCCGCGGTCCCGAGCATGACACGTAATTCAGGCCGGCAAAGTGACAGAACCGGATCGACTCCGGGTGACCGCCCTGCTCACCGCAGATGCCGATCCGCAGATCCGGGCGCACCTCGCGCCCGCCTCGAACCGCCATCATTATCAGCTGACCCACTCCCTGGGTATCGAGCACCTCGAACGGGTTGTCCTGGAGGATGCCCGACTCGTTGTACATCGGCAGGAATTTGTTCTCGGCATCCTCGCGCGAAAACGAGAACGTCGCCTGGGTCAGGTCGTTGGTACCGAATGAGAAGAACTCCGCACTCGCCGCCAGTTGCCGCGCCCGGGTGCAGGCGCGAACCGTTTCAATCATCGTGCCGAACTCGAACACCACCGACGCGCCGTATTCCTTTTCGAGCCGTGCGGTCATCGCCTCGACCGAACGCCTGACATGTTCGAGCTCCTGCGCAGTGATGACCTGCGGCACCATGATTTCCGGACGCACATCGATGCCATTTCTCGTGCACTCGGCCGCAGCCTCGAGAATCGCCTCTATTTGCATCGCGTAAATCTCGGGATAGGTGATGCCCAGGCGCACCCCGCGATGACCCAGCATCGGGTTGGTCTCCTGCAGCTCTCGCACCTTCTTCAGCATCCGCTCCTTGCGCGACAGCGCATCTATCACCAGTTCCTCGCTCAATTCGCTAAACGGTTTCGGCAACGGCGAATGGCAGCCGATCGTCGCAAGCGCGGTCTCGCGACCGCGCACCACGTCGCGATAGATACGCAGCGTTTCGATTTGTTCTAGCAGTTGCTGCTCGGTAGGCAGGAATTCATGCATCGGCGGATCGAGCAGGCGCACGGTGACCGGGTCCGGCGCCATCACCGAAAACAGCTCGACAAAATCCGCACGCTGGATCGGCAACAGCCGGTCGAGCGCGGCTTTACGCTCCATCTCGTCGCCGGCGAGGATCATGTCGATCACGATCGGCAGGCGATCGCTGGCATTGAACATCCTCTCTGTGCGGCAAAGACCGATTCCCATCGCTCCGTATTCGCGCGCTTTTCTCGCGGCGTCAGGGGTATCGGCGTTGGCCATGACCTTGAGGTCCGCGACCTCGTCGGCCCATTCGAGCAGCGTCCTGAGATCGTCCGAAAATTGCGGCGGGAGCGTGGGAATGGCGCCCAGGTAAACATTGCCCGTGGCGCCATCGAGCGTGATCACGTCACCCTCGTGCAGAATGTGTTCGCCAACATGCGCGAGACGCAGCGCGACATCCACGGCGATGCCCTCGGCCCCGGCGACGCAGGGCTTGCCCATCCCGCGCGCGACAACCGCGGCGTGCGAGGTCTTGCCACCACGGCTCGTGAGGATGCCGGCGGCGGCAAAGAACCCGTGAATGTCCTCCGGGCGGGTCTCCTCGCGCACGAGAATGACCTGCTCACCGGTATTGCCGAGCTTCTCGGCGAGATCCGCGTCGAACACGCATTTACCCGATGCAGCGCCGGGCGAAGCCGGCAGACCGAGCGCGACCGGCTCGGTCGTGCTGTCGGGATCAAGCCGCGGATGCAGCATTTGCTCCAGCATCTCCGGGTCTATCCGCAGCAACGCCTGATCGCGGCTGATCAGGCCCTCACGCGCCATCTCCACCGAAGTCTTAACCAGCGCCGCGGCATTCATCTTGCCGTTGCGCGTCTGCAGGCAGTAGAGCGTGCCTTTCTCTATCGTGAACTCGTAGTCCTGAACCTCCTGGTAGTGCGACTCGAGCCTGTTGCGCAGCTCGACCAGCTGCGCGTACTGCGAGGGCATTTCCTCGGCCATCTGCTGCAACGGCTTCGGCGTGCGTATGCCGGCAACGACGTCCTCACCCTGGGCATTGGTCAGGTACTCCCCGAACATCTCGTTATCGCCGGTACCCGGGTTGCGGGTGAAGCCGACACCGGTAGCGCAGTCGTCGCCCATGTTGCCGAATACCATCGTGCAGATATTCACCGCGGTGCCGTTCGCCATATCCGGCGTAATGTTGAATTCGCGCCGGTAGTCCACGGCCCGTTTCCCCATCCAGGAGCGGAACACCGCTTCGACCGCAAGCTTCAATTGCAGCATCACATCCTGCGGAAACCCGGTGCCAGTCTCGGCGCGGACTACAGCGAGAAACTTGTCGCTGATCTCCTTCAGATGCGCGGCGTCGAGCGATACATCGGCTTTGACACCGGCACGTTTTTTCACCTCGTTGAAATGCTCGTCGAATTTCTCGTCATCGATACCGAGCGCGACCTTGCCGAACAACTGAATAAAGCGGCGATAGGCGTCGAAGGCGAAACGATCATCGCCGGTCTGGGCGATAAGACCGGCCAGTGTCTCGTCGTTGAGCCCCAGATTGAGGATCGTGTCCATCATTCCCGGCATCGACAACGCCGAACCCGAGCGCACCGACACAAGAAGCGGGTTGTCGCCGGCACCGAACGTCTTTCCGGTGGCCGCCTGCAACTGCAGAATTTCCTCGCTGACCTGGCTCATCAACGCTTCCGGCAGTGCATCGGCCTCGAGATATTCGAGGCAGGCTGCAGTGGTAATCACGAATCCGGGTGGCACATTGATGCCGATCTGGGTCATCTCGCACAGATTGGCGCCCTTGCCACCGAGCAGCTTCTTGTCGTGGCCGTCGCCGTCGGCAAATGAGTATACGAGTTGTCTGGTCATGGATCAGGCGTCCGTGTTGGTTGGATGGTTGGGCAAACTATTGCAGCGCCAATTGTGCGCCAACGCCGCGGCCGCGGGATATCGGGGCAAACCACTAGCCCGGACCTCAAAGGTCAGAATAGTCGATGGCGCCACAGCGTGCGGACGAACGGGCGAGGCACCTTCGGAATGACAATGGGGTATCGCGCCGCCGTTGCCGGATCCCGGTATCTTCTCGTGCCGCGCCTGCGGTCTAAGAAGACCTGCGGGTCTCGCCGCGAAACCGGAAACGAAAACGGGCTCCCCTGGCGAGGAGCCCGTCGCGGCTTTCCGTGTGTCTGCGTCCGATCCTCGGGAGCGATCAGTATTGCTGGGTTTCTGTCACTGTCGCCGGGCGGTCACCGGCGATGCCGTTGAACTAGAGGTTTCCGGCCTGCGCGCTGGCCTTCATGTCGTCGTTGGCGTAAACGGCCAGTTCGACGCGCCGGTTTTTCGACCGGTTCGCTTCGGAGTCGTTCGGATACTTGGGCATGGCCTCACCGTACGCCTTGGTCTGCAGGCGGCTGCGTGAGACGCCATTGGCGACCAGAAAGTCCGACACCGTCTTCGCCCGGCGCTGCGACAGGTCCATGTTGATCTGTTCGGTGCCGGTATCGTCGGTGTGGCCCTCGACCAGGATATTGGTGTCCGGGTACTTGGCGAATACCGCAGCGGCGGCCGACAGATCGTCTTTGTAGCCCTCGGACAACGTCGCGGAGTTTATCGGGAACATCAACCCCGACGCGAAGGTCATGTTGATGCCCTCGCCGACCCGTTGCACCTCCGCGGTGGGCACGGCCTGCTCGAGCTCCTTGGCCTGTTCGTCCATATGCTTGCCGATCAGGCTACCGGCCGTACCGCCGATTGCCGCGCCAATCAGAACGCCCCAAATGCTGTTCGAGACCAGCGCACCCGCAACCGCGCCCGCACCGGCTCCGCCGATCGCGCCTTTCTGCTGCCGGTTCATGTTTGCGCAACCTGCCGCAATGATCGAAAGGGATACCACCAATAGAATCGCTTTTTTCATCAGCCAATACCGTCCTGTATTCTGAAATTCGACCGCCGCCGCACTCTAGCGGCAGACCAGCGCCACAAACATGTCCATCTTCATATCCTGCAGACCCATATCGACCGCTTTGCGCGTATCTCCGCACACCATCTCTGTCTCGGCCGGCGTCATTTTCGCGCGCAACTCCTGGACATTTTCGGTGCCGTATTTCTTCTGCATCATCTTGATCCGCGCCTGACCTCGGATCGCGTACATATCGGGATCGTTGCGTCCCATCGAAACGGCCTTGTCGTAATCGACGAACGCACGGTCATAGTCACCGGAATCGGCCGCCCAGTCACCGCGCTGGATATAGAAATCGGAATTCGCCGGGTCGAGTTCCATCGCTTTCGCAAGATGAGCATTGGCGTCATCGAGCTTGCCGGCACGATAATTCAGATCGGCCATCTTGGCGTAGATCGTCGCCCGCTCGGTTACGTTCTGGTTCTTCTCGGTGAGCTCGATGATACGATCATAGTCGGCGGTCGCCGCGGCCATATTCCCCGATTTTTCCTGCGCGATGGCTCTCTCGAAAAGCGCGTTCAGGCTCGAACCCTTGCTGACTTCCAGGGCGAGATTTGCGGCAGCAATTGCCTCCGGATAGTTGTACAAGCCGTTCTGCGCACTGGCTATCCCGACCTGCACCGCTTCCTTGCCGTCCCTGGTGTCGCAGTCCGCGGCGATACCGGTGAATAAATCGAGCGCGCGGCGATAATCGCCCGCGGCGTTCATCTCGTTGCCCTGCGCGACCTGCGCCCGGCATTCCTTGGACATCGTTATGAGCTGAGCGCTTGCCGGCGACGACCCGAAATACGACAGCATCATCAACGTGAAAGCTAGAGATACGACTGTTGGCCGCGTGCGGCTGAGTTCCTTTGCCATGGACTGGCCCTCTCCCTGGGAATTTCGAATGTTGTTTATGTTGTTTCGAGGCGGTCAGCCGCGACAGCCGACCCGCAAACAGGGCGGAAAGTTTGGCGCGGCGAACCGTCAACGTCAAGTAAACCACAGCCAAAGCCGAGACCCGCCGGCAGCAGCCACGCGAGATCGTTTGCGCTGTCACCATCTGCGCCGCGCGCGGCCGCGAACCAGAGCGGGGGCGCGTGAATGGCGCACCCCGCCGCCAAAACTCGCTTTCCGCCGGTTAGCTTCTCTTGGCTGCCGCTTTCTTTTTCGTCGCGGCCTTTTTCTTCGCTACGGCTTTCTTCTTCGCCGCCGGCTTTTTCCTGGACGCTGGCTTTTTCTTCGCAGCGGTTTTCTTGAGCGCCGCGGTTTTCTTCCTGGACGCGGCTTTCTTTTTCGTCGCGGCCTTTTTCTTCGCTACGGCTTTCTTCTTCGCCGCCGGCTTTTTCCTCGCCGCCAGCTTGCGCTTTATGCCCGCCA
>Ga0102956_1000545_pt1 | contig 13547 bp, 10 predicted proteins | sample SalPonF2_A_D2_MG_FD_84515 | JGI IMG/M metagenome (GOLD analysis project Ga0102956, IMG submission 84515) | Salt pond soil microbial communities from South San Francisco under conditions of wetland restoration - Salt Pond MetaG SF2_A_D2_MG ...
ATTCGAATCAGCTCCTGCAGCCATTCCGCCGACATGCCGGGTCCGATCTTGACTCCAATCGGATTGGCCAGCCCACGGTAAAACTCGACGTGGGCGCCGTCCACGGCCGCGGTTCGCATTCCGATCCATGGAAAATGGGTCGACAGGGCATACCAGCGCTGGCGCCGCGGCAGGAAGCGGGTTTGCGCCTGCTCGTACAGCAAATGCAGACCCTCGTGACTGGTATAGAAATTGGCTCGGGTCGTGTGGTGAATCGGCCGCCCGCTGATGCTCTCGAAGAAATCCAGCGAATCAGAGATCGACTGTACGATTTCGCGATACTCGCGTTTCAACGGTGAGTGCCCGACAAAATCCAGATCCCAGTATTCCGGGTGATGCAGATCGGCAAACCCGCCATCGACAAGCGCCCGCACGAAATTGATCGTCAGCGCAGCTCTCTCGTAACCGCGCAGCAGCAGCTGCGGGTCCGGAATGCGGTCCTCCGGGGTAAACGGGCTGCGGTTAACCAGGTCGCCACGATAGCTTGGCAGGATGACGTCGCCCCGAGTCTCGGTGTCAGCGGATCGCGGTTTGGCATATTGGCCCGCCATCCGGCCCATCCGAATTATCGGCATCTTCAGTCCGTGCAACAGCACGACACTCATCTGCAGCAGAATTTTCAGCTTCTTGGCGATCGCATCCGACTGGCAATCGTCAAAGCTCTCCGCGCAATCGCCTCCCTGAAGCAGAAACGCCTTGCCTTGCTGAGCCATCGCAATCTGCTCACGCAGGTTTTCGACCTCCCACGACGTCACCAGCGGCGGCAATGTGCTCATCTGGGCCACGACCCCCTCCAGCGCGACCTGGTCCGGATAGGCGGGTTGCTGCTGCGCTACGCGCCGTTGCCAGCTGGCAGGATGCCATTGTGTTTCCGATTGAGCGCCAGTCATCTGGATTGTCGTCTCCCGGGCGTTTTCCGCCCGTCTGTGGTTCAGCCGAACCTCGCAGACTACCTGCGACCGGTTCCGGAGCCAAGCACCACTGGAACCTCCGGCCGTGGGTTGGCACAATGCGTATCCTGCATCCTGGCGCCGCGGCCCGCGGCGTGAACGGCCCATCTATTGAGGATTTTGACATGACGATTGCGCGCGCTATCGGCAAATTCTGGATGTTCGAATTGCTCGGACTGAGGGATGAAAATTACGGCTGTTACTGCGGCAGTGGCGGCTGGAACGGAGACAGCAGCGTCGCAGCGCTGGTTTCGGTCAACCCCAGCACCGGCAAGACCCTGGCATCGGTTGCACCGGCATCGGAAAAAGACTACGAGGCGGTGATTCGCTCGGCGGAGAAGGCGTTTCACGAGTGGCGCAAGGTTCCCGCGCCGAAACGCGGCGAAGTCGTGCGTGCGGTGGCCGAGGAACTGCGGCGCCAGAAAGATGCGCTCGGCAGTCTCGTAGCGCTGGAAATGGGCAAGATCAAGGCCGAAGGCGACGGCGAGGTCCAGGAGATGATCGATATAGCCGATTTTGCCGTCGGTCAGTCGCGCATGCTCTATGGCAACACGATGCACTCGGAGCGCCCCGAGCACAGGATGTACGAGCAGTGGCATCCGCTGGGGCTCACCGGGATCATATCGGCATTCAATTTCCCGGTGGCGGTCTGGGCATGGAACGCATTTATTGCCGCTATTTGCGGCAACATCAGCATCTGGAAACCGTCTCCCAAAACGCCTCTCACCGCGATTGCCGTTCAAAACATTTGTAACCGCGTTCTGGAAGACCTGGGATGTCCGCCGATATTCCAGTTGATCATCGAAGACGGCAACGAGCTTGCACAGAAACTGGTGGACGATCGCAGGGTCGCGCTGATTTCATTTACCGGGTCGTGCGAAGTCGGCCGTACCGTGGGGCAACGCGTCGCCGCGCGCATGGGCAAATCGATTCTCGAACTCGGCGGAAACAACGCGATCATCGTGGACGAGCACGCCAACCTCGATCTTGCGGTACCGGCGATCGTGTTTGGCGCGGTCGGCACGGCCGGTCAACGCTGTACCACGACGCGCCGGGTGCTGGTTCACGAAAGCCGCTATGAGGAACTGAAAACTCACCTGGTCAATGCCTACAAGCAGGTACGTATTGGCGATCCGCTGGCCGCGGATACGCTGATGGGCCCGTTGATCGATGAGAGTGCCGTCGCGCGATTCGAAGCCGCGGTCGTTGCCGTGACCGAGGCCGGGGGCGAGATACTTTGTGGCGGCAACCGTATTGACGGCCCGGGCAATTTTGTCGAACCCGCAATAGCGACTGCGCAAAACGACTGGGAAGTCGTCCAGAACGAGACCTTTGCGCCGATTCTCTACCTGATCAAAGTCGCGAACCTGGACGAGGCACTGGACCTGCACAACGCGGTACCTCAGGGCCTGTCGTCCGCCATATTCACCGACAAGGTGCAACATGCGGAACGCTTTCTTTCCGCAGTGGGAAGCGACTGCGGCATCGCCAACGTCAATATCGGCACCTCTGGTGCAGAGGTCGGCGGCGCGTTCGGCGGCGAGAAAGAGACCGGTGGTGGCCGCGAGTCAGGGTCAGACGCGTGGAAAGCCTATATGCGACGGCAGACCAGCACGATCAACTGGGGAACCGAGCTACCCCTCGCGCAGGGCATCAGGTTCGACCTGGGCACGTAGAAATTGGTGCGCCTGGACCAACCGCCCCGGCAGCCCGAATTCAGCGCGCGAGATCCTCGTACACCATCGCCACCCAGCGGTCGGGCGTGAACGACCCGCCGCCCCACTTTTCGTCGAAGGAAGCGGTGGGCTTCGCGGCCTGGATCTGCTCCAGGTTTTTGCCCTCCCCGATCAGTCCGCGGACAGACGAAGCCACTGCCTTGAGCATGTCACGGTAGGCCTCGAGGCCGGCGCGATCCGTAACCGGGCCATGGCCCGGGATGACCCGGGTTGCGCTGTCCGACAGTTCCAGCATCCGGTCAGCCGCCGCGATCACGCCGACGATACTGCCGCCGCTGCCGGTATCGATAAACGGATAGCCGCTGGTCCATACGGTATCTCCCGCATGAATCACGTTGGCCGTGGAGAAGTGCACAATTGCGTCGCCGTCAGTGTGTGCATGCGGCACATGAATGACCCGGATCGTGTCGCCATTGAGGTGGAACGTCACACCGTCGTCGAACGTCACGACCGGTAACGCGATTTTTGGCGACGCCGGCACCTCGCGATCGAACGCCTCGATGAACTGGTCCACGCTCATTCTCTCGCGCACGTTGTCATGCGCCACTATCAGCGCTCCCTCAGCGCCGAAAATCTCGTTGCCTCCGGTGTGATCGAAATGCCAGTGCGTGTTGACGATAAATCGCACCTCACCCGCTCCGAGCGCGGCTACCTCGGCCTTGATCTTGTCGCTAAGCGGCGCGAACTGATCGTCAATCAGAAACACACCGTCCTCCCCCGCCGACACGCCGATATTGCCGCCCCGGCCGAAGATTGCGTGCACGCTGCCCCTCACTGCGGTGGTTTTCAGCTCGACCTTGTCGAAATCCTGCGCCACCGATGACATGGGCAAGGCCAACGGGACCAGCGCCCCGAGTAACAGCAATGTACGCATTTGGAACTCCCGTGAACTCTGATGTTTTTGATTCTTGGCAATCGATTGGCGCACGTGCCGCGCCGGCAACGGCCAGATCGCCCACCCCGGATATTTCGTGGCCGAAGCGGATTCGGATGCCGCCACGGCAATCACTCCGCCCCTTCTGCCCGGTACGCTGAGGTTCGACTCAGTCAGTCGCCTCGAAACAGTTGGCCGCGCGGTTTTTTCTGACCCGCGTCCCGTCGAATACGCGGCCATTGATGGCAACATAGACTCCCGGGGCTGCCATGTGCAATGCGCCAATGGCCAGCCCGACATTGAACACTGCGTCGGTCGAACGGAAACGAGCGGGACTCAATGCGCCGGTCAATACAATCGTTTTGGCCTCGAGTCCGGTCAGCGCGGCGGCCGTTTCCGCCATCGTATCCGTGCCGTGGGTGATCAACACATGCGATTCTTCGCAGCGCTCGATTGCGGCGCGAATCGCGGCCCGATCCGCCGCATCGAGCTCCAGGCTGTCCTTGCGCAGCAAAGGCTCAACGACAACCTCGAGACTGGAAAACGCCTCACGGAGAATATGCTCGACGGCAGGTTCGCCGATTTCGAATTCGCTCTTCGCATCGAAATAAACCTTGTCGATCGTTCCCCCGGTAGTGAATATTCGCAGTCTGTCCAAGTCCCCTTCCTTTTCCATTACCCGGCACGGCGGCGATTGTGGTGCCAATCCTGATATTATGAACAACTCTGGTCGCAACGTGTCGATTGTCATGAGACTACTGCTTCGAGTCGCCGCAATTGTGCTCCTCGCCGCCGTGACTGTCCCCGGATACGGCGCGAACGGCGGATCCGGGGTCGTGGTGCTGGAAGTCGCCGACGCGATCGGCCCCGCCACCAGCGATTACCTGCGACGCGGCATCGAGTCAGCCGCTGAGCGCGACGCCGAGCTGGTAGTAATCGTGCTCGACACGCCGGGCGGGCTCGACTCGTCGATGCGCGACATCATCAAGGCGATTCTGGCGTCACCGGTACCTGTCGCAACCTTTGTTTACCCATCGGGCTCCAGGGCAGCGAGCGCGGGCACCTATATTCTTTACGCAAGCCACATTGCCGCAATGGCACCGGCCACCAACCTTGGCGCGGCTACGCCGGTGCCCATCGGCGGCGGGCCCGGATCCGGGCCCGACAAACCTGGCCAAGAAACCGACGACGATGCGGGGCCGGACCCGGGATCGGCGCAAAAACGCAAGGCGATCAATGACGCAATCGCGTATATCCGCAGCCTCGCGGAACTCAGGGACCGCAATGCCGAATGGGCCGAGACCGCGGTCAGCAAGGGTGAGAGTCTGTCGGCCGAGGCAGCCCTCGAGCTCGGCGTGATCGAGGTAATCAGTAACGATATTCCCGGGTTACTGGAAGCCATAGACGGGCGGACCGTCACAACCGAGTTCGGCCCGGTTACGCTGGCTACTGCGGGGCTCACGATCGAGCGCCAGCTGCCGGACTGGCGCACCCGGCTGTTGTCAGTGATTACCAACCCCAGCATCGCGTATCTGCTGCTGCTGGTCGGCATTTACGGCCTGATATTCGAGGGCTACAACCCGGGCGCCATCGTGCCGGGTGTCGTCGGCGCGATCTGCCTGCTGCTCGCCGCCTATGCGTTGCAGTTGTTACCCGTCAATTACGCCGGACTCGCACTGATCGCACTCGGCGTGGTGTTGATGATAGCCGAGTTGTTTGCACCGAGTTTTGGCGCGCTCGGCATCGGCGGCGTGATCGCATTCGTTATCGGGTCGGTCATCCTGATCGATACGGACGTACCCGGCTTCTCAATTTCGCTCAGTCTGATTTTCTCAATGGCCCTGGCCGGCGGGCTGCTGGTTTTCGCGATACTGGCCGTCGCAATCAGGGCGCGCCGGGCGCCTGTCGTGACCGGGCGCGAAGAGATGATTGGCGACATTGGCGAAGCACGCACCGATATTGCCGAAACCGGCTCTGTGTGGGTGCACAGCGAACTTTGGAACGCCCGGGCCGCAACACCGTTGCAGGCCGGGGAGAAAGTACGAGTGCTTGATTTGGATGGTCTGACACTGGTCGTCGAGCGATACAACGAAGAGGGCTAAATCACTATGTTCGATTTTGGCATTGTTGCTGTTGTGCTTGTTCTTGGCGTGCTGTTCAGCGCGATCAAGATCCTCAAGGAATACGAACGCGGTGTGATCTTCCAGCTCGGCCGCTTTTACAAGGTAAAGGGCCCCGGACTGATCCTGGTCATCCCGGTATTGCAGACGATGACAAAGGTCGATCTGCGAGTAATCGTAATGGATGTCCCGACTCAGGATGTGATTTCGCGCGACAACGTATCGGTCAAGGTCAATGCCGTCGTCTATTTCCGCGTGGTCGATCCGGAAAAAGCGATAATCCAGGTGGAAAATTTTCTCGAGGCGACCAGCCAGCTGGCGCAGACGACGTTGCGCTCGGTGCTGGGTCAGCACGAACTCGACGAGATGTTGTCGCAGCGTGACCGGCTCAATTCGGATGTCCAGCGGATACTCGACCAGAGCACCGATGCCTGGGGCATCAAGGTATCGAATGTCGAGATCAAACATGTCGATCTCGACGAGAGCATGATCCGCGCGATTGCCAAGCAAGCCGAGGCCGAACGCACCCGGCGCGCGAAAATCATTCACGCCGAGGGCGAGGAACAGGCCGCAGCGGCGCTGGTCAAAGCCGCGCAGAAGCTGGCCGTGGATCCGAAGGCGCTGCAACTGCGTTACTTGCAGACTCTTACCGAAATCGCCGGCGACAAGAGTTCGACGATCGTCTTTCCGTTGCCGATGGATGTCATCAGCCCGATGCTCTCAAGACCCGGCGTCGCGCCGGCATCGGACCCCGGCACCGACGTCACGGAGGGGTGAGTGCGTCGAGCAGCGCCGTGACCGCACCGGCCGCGGCCAGCGCTTTCCGGACTTCCCGCCACTGGCGTCGCAGGCGTTTCGCCGATGCCGGCTCGGCGGTGCCAAGGTGCTGGGCAAACACGGATACGCGGTATTCCTGAAGCAACCAGGCGTAGCTGCGAACCGCATCCAGCGAGCGGTAGGGTTCATCCAGAGCGAGCAACTCCTCCAGCGCCCGCTGAAAGGGTCGAATCTCATCGAGCCGGCGGTAGTCACGGCGCGGATCCTCCTCGAGTTTTTCCAGCCTCCACAGAGCGGCCGTCAGGTAGCGCTCGTAGTGTTCGAGGCGACGCACCGAAACGGCGCGCAGAAATCCTGCCGCAAAAAGACCATCAGTCTGGGTTCGTATGTCGTCGACGGTATCGGCGAAGCCACGCTCGGCAAGCGCGTCAAGCCGCTCCCTGACCTGCTGCAACCCGGCGATCGCGGCCGCCAGCGCACGCCGTAAATCCAGCGCGACCGGGAACACGTCGCCCCTGCCGGCGCGCAGGCGGGCGTCGAAACCATCGGCGTCTCGAATTGCGGGGAGGTCCTCGGGCAGAAACGCGAGTTCGAACGCACGCTCGGCAAATACCCGGTCCATCGGCATCGACGATTGCAAGACGAGACAGCCTAGTTGCAGGGCGCGATCGCCGATAAATTCCTTTCTGAGCTGGCGATATTCACGCGGCATTTTCAGCACGAACAGGCGCAAAACGCCGTCATGGGTGACCCGTTGCGCCGCGTCGGCCGATTCCTCGAGACACAGCTCAACGCTGTCGCCGCGATCGCGAAGCGCCGGAAACAGGCGCAGATCGTGGCCGCCGTGACGCACCGACAAATGCGCCGGAATCGCACCGAAGTCCCATTGTGTCACGCCACTGCGCTGCCACCCTGCACTGTCGTCCGGCGCTGCGATCGCGCGCGGCAGATCGCTCAACTTCGACCTCAGCCCGGCCAGGTCGCGCCCGCCCGCAACCACCCTGCCCTTTTCATCTTCCACCTGGATGTAGAACCGCAGATGCTGCGGCAGCGCTAATTCGTCGAACGCGGCTGGGTCGAGTGCCACGCCGGTCATGCTTTCCAGTTCGCGGCAAAGAGCCTGACGCAAATCGCCGTCGCGCGTTTTGAGTCGCGGCAGGCAGGCGTCGGCAAAATCCGGGACCGGAACAAAATTGCGCCGCAGCCTTTTGGGCAACCCGCGTAACCAGGCGACAATCTTCTCACGCAACATGCCAGGCACCAGCCATGCCATTTCGATCTCGTTTATCTGGGCCAGTGCCGGTAGCGGAACATGCAGGACCGGGCCGTCGTTTTCGCTGCCCGGCTCAAACCGGTATGTCACCGGAATCGTCGCACCGCCAAGTTCGATGACCGCGGGAAAAAGGTCGTGGTCGAATTCGAGTTGCGCGGGATCGTCAACCACATCGGACTCGGCCAGACAAAGCAGACGGGGATTCTGTTTTGCGGCTTTTTTCCACCACCGGCGAAACCCGGCCACATCGACGACATCCCGCGGGATCCGTGCGTCGAAGAACGCCGCGATTCTGGCCTCGTCGACGAGGTGACGGCCGGCGCGCTCGCGTGCCTCGATATCCGCAATCCGCGCGATCAGTGCCCGGTTTTCGTCAAGGAATTTTTCTTTGAGTGGAGAATCATCCCGGACCAGCGCCGCTTCGATAAACATGTCTCTGGCCCGGCCCGGGTCGATGCGCCCGAAAGCAACACGGCGTCCGGCCACAAGGATAAGACCGTAAAGGGTCACCGTCTCGGTCGCGACGACACGCCCGGGACGGGCCTGCCAGTGAGGCTCGCTGTATGTACGGGTCACGAGATGCGCCGCCGCGCGTTCTATCCACTCCGGGGCAACACTGGCCGCCGGCCGGGCATAGACCCGCGATGTCTCAACCAGGCTTGCCGCCATGACCCAGGCCGGCGGCCTGGCTGCGAGCCCCGATCCCGGAAAAATCCGGAATCGAGTCGAGCGCGGGCCATTGTAAATCTTATCCTCGTCGAGTTTGCCGATATGGCCGACAAATCCGCTCAGCAATGCCGTGTGCAATTGCTCGTACGAAGCCGGCTCGGCGTTGAGTTGCAATCCGAGGTCGCGGGCCTGAACCCGCAACTGCTGGTGAATATCGGCCCACTCGCGCATTCGCAGAAATGAAATGAAACGTTCGCTGCACCACTTGCGTTGCTGGCTCCCCGAACGCTCTTTGCGAACCTTGCTCCATTCACGCCACAAGTCCAGCAGGCCAACGAAATCCGAGCGCGGGTCGTCGAACTCTGCCTGGAGACGATCGGCCTCCTGCGCCTTTTCCGCGGGGCGCTCGCGTGGATCCCTTATCGACAACGCTGCGACAATAGTCAGCACTTCCCGCAGTGCCTGCCCGCTCGCCCCCGCCAGAATGATCCGCGCAAGCATCGGGTCGACCGGAAACCTTGCGAGCTTGCGCCCGAGCCGCGTGATTTTTCCGCTCGCATCCACGGCCTGCAATTCGCGCAGCAGGCGATAACCGTCACGAACATACCTCGGGTCCGGCGCATCGATGAACGGAAATTCATCGATCTGGCCGAGACCGAGATCCGCCATTCGCAGTATTACCGAGGCGAGGTTGGTCCGCAGGATCTCCGCATCGGTAAATTCCGGTCTTTGCTCGAAGTCCTCTTCGCTGTACAGCCGGATACAGATACCCGCGCGGACCCTGCCGCAACGACCGGCTCTTTGCGCGGCGCTGGATTGTGAGATTGGCTCGACGGGCAGCCGCTGTATCTTGCTGCGATAACTGTACCGGCTGTGGCGCGCCAGTCCGCTGTCAATAACGAATCGTATTCCCGGCACGGTCAACGACGTCTCTGCCACGTTGGTCGCCAGCACGATGCGCCTCGCGGGTCCGGACTTGAACACCCGCGCCTGTTCCGCCGCGGACAACCGCGCGAACAACGGCAAAATCTCACTGTCGCTTTCTCCCGCGCGCCGCAGCCTCTCGGCGGTATCACGAATGTCGCGCTCTCCGGGCAGGAACACCAGCGCATCGTCGCGCGGCAACCCGGCCAACGCCGCGACAATTCGGTCGGCGAGGTCGGCCCCGTCCCCGTCGTGACTTTCATCGCGGTAACGTATCTCGACCGGATAGCTGCGCCCGCTGATCTCCATCACCGGCGCGTTGTCGAAATGTTGCGAGAACTTGTCGATATCGATCGTCGCAGACGTGATTATCAGCTTCAGATCCGGGCGTTGCGGCAAAATCCTGCGCAGGTATCCCAGCAGGAAGTCGATGTTGAGACTGCGTTCGTGCGCCTCATCGATTATCAAGGTGTCGTAGCTTTCGAACAGGCGTTCGCGCTGCATTTCCGCCAGCAGGATGCCATCGGTCATGACTTTGACCAGCGTCGAAGCATCGGTCTGATCGCTGAATCGCAGCTTGAACCCGACACCCTTGCCGAGGGTCATACCGGTTTCCTCGGCTACCCTGGCCGCAACCGCCCTTGCCGCGATCCGGCGCGGCTGCGTGTGCCCGATCATGCCGCTCACGCCGAGCCCGAGATCGAGACAGATTTTGGGCAGCTGGGTGCTTTTCCCGGAGCCCGTTTCGCCGCAAACGATCACCACCTGATTGGCCGCAATCATTGTCCCAAGTTCCTCGTGCCGCGCGGCAATCGGCAATTCGGAGGGGTAGGTGATTTTCGGGACGGCCGCGCGACGATGCTCGAAGGCTTGCGCCGACAACCGCAGCAGTCGCTGCAGTTCTTCGCGCTCGCGAGCGACCGGCCGGCCGGCCGATTCGCGCCGCGCGATGCGCTGTTCGAGCCTCGCAACCGAGTGGCGATCGCGGCACATCGGAGCAGGCGCCGCTGCTTCATCATCTCGCGACTGCGCTGGCATTGTCCCGTCCTGCTTTTTCAAGCGCTTCAGGCTCCGCCAGGCAGGGTCACGGTCACTCGGGCGCCTCCCAGAGGTGAGCGCGAAAAACCGACGTTGCCGCGGTAGCCGGCGACGATCTCGCGCACTACCGCCAGCCCGATTCCCTGACCTTCGACATCGCTGCTCGCGCGGCCACCGCGCTCGAGTATCTTCGCTTCGAGCTCCGCCGCGACACCCGGTCCGTCATCGTCAATCAGAAGCCTCAAGCCGCGTTTGCGATTGGTCTCCGCTTCATCGAGCGACGACGCTTCGATCCGTACTTCGGCGGTACACCACTTGCAGGCGTTATCCAGCAAATTCCCGACAATCTCGGTGAGATCGCCGCGATCGCCAAAAAACAACGGTTTGCCTTCCAGCTCGACCTTGATCCCGATGTTTTTATCGGCATAGACCTTGCCGAGCGCGCCTTGCAGTCCCGCCAGCACCTCGCCCACGTCGAGCGGTTTCTCGCCGAGACCGCCACGCCCGGCCGCCGCCGCGCGCTTTAGCTGGTAGCTGACGATTTCGTCCATCCTACTGACCTGGTCGCGCAACACGGTGAAATCGGGTTCGCGCGAACTTTCGGTCTGGCTACGAAGGATCGCCAGAGGAGTCTTGAGGCTGTGCGCGAGATCGCCCAGGGCATCCCGATACCGGCGCAACCGGTCGCGCTGGCTTGCAATCAAACCGTTCATATTGCGGCGTACGCCTTCGAGCTCGCGCGGGTAACCCGTTCCGAGGTCGTCACGCGCGCCCTGCTCAACCGCCACTATCTCCGTGGCGATGCGCCGCACCGGGCGCAGGCCCCAACGCAAAAGAAGCGCCAGTGCCAGCAACATCAACAACCACAGCAGCAGAAACCAGCCCATCATCTGCTGCCGGAACCTGCCAATCTGCGCGTAGTAGCTGTCCAGGCTTTCGGCAACGGCAAACACAAACGGACGCACCGTACCGTCAGCAAATTCCCATTCGATCGCAAAACTGTGGGTCAGGACTTTTGCATCCTGCCCCAGTCGCGACTCCTGCGTGTAATGCTCACCCACCGCCGGAAGCGGACCGTAATCGACGCTCGACCCCACCGAAGACGGAGAACGCCAGATTTCCCGGCCGGCGCCATCGGTCAGCCGCGCATACAACCCCGATCCGGGGTGCGACAGGCGCGCCTCCGGCAGGTCCGGCGGTATCACCAGGGAATCGCCCTCGCCGGGTTCGGCAACGGCAAGCAGGGTAATTATGCGGGCATCGAGAACATCCTCCATGCCTCGCAATCCCGTGTCCTTGAATGCCGCATCCAGCGCCAGCACCGTTAGAGCAAAGAATGCAAGCAACAACGCGCTCGCCGCGGTCAGAAGGCGATTATTGAGCGAGTACATGGCGGCGCCGGTCAGGCACTCTTTTCGAGGTTCCAGCGATAACCGCGGCCACGCAAAGTCTCGATGGGTTGCAACATGTTGTCGGGATCCAGTTTCTTGCGCAGGCGCCGGATAAATACCTCAATAGTATTGCTGTCCCGCTCGAAGTCCTGGTTATAGAGCCGATCGGTCAACTCCGCTTTCGACATCACCTTGCCCGCGCTGAGCATCAGGCATTCGAGCATGCGATATTCGAAACTGGTCAGATCCACGTTTTCACCGCCAACGCTGACCTGCTGGCTGCGGGTATCGAGGCTGACGGTGCCGGAACGCAATACTGCATCGGCCCAGCCCCCGGAACGGCGCAGCAATGCCTGGACCCGCGCCAGGACTTCTTCGAAATGAAACGGCTTGACTACGTAGTCGTCGGCACCGGCCTGCAGTCCCTCGACTTTTTCCTGCCATTGCCCGCGCGCTGTCAGGATCAAAACCGGGCAGGTCTTGCCCGCCGCGCGCATGCGCCGGATCAACTCCATACCCGGCAGCTCCGGCAGACCGAGATCGACGATTGCAAGATCGATCGGGTACTCGGTCGCAAAGTACAGACCCTCGACGCCATCACCAGCCGCATCGACAATAAAGCCCTGATCCGCGAACTGCTCGGCGAGCGTCGAGCGCAACGCCTGTTCGTCTTCGACAACCAGCAATCTCATGGGTATTCCCCTTACATCAGGTTACCGCTGTCCGCATCGACCCGTACTTCGCGTACCCGGCCCTCATCGCTGAGAATTTTGATTACGTGGACCCTGCGCCCGTTGTCGTTGCGGGTCCTGGCGTTGATAACGCGGCCACCATACCGTTTGCGCACTATCGACACGGCCTCGTCGAGGGATACGCCGTCTTTCAGGACCCGGGCCCAGCCACTCGGCTCAGCCAGGGAAACCGGCGCCGGTGGTCCGGAACGCGTCAGCGCAACCGCATCGGTCGCAACCAGGCAGGCGACCAGCAGGCAGGGAATCAGTATTTTCAAGGGCTGTCGTGTATTCACGGCTCAGATTCTCGCCCGTGCCCGGTTCGGACGCAATCCGCGCCCCCGATTCCCGCCTGCCGGCCCGTGCATCAGGCTTCACGCCGATCCACGATCGGCGTTACGGATACCCGCACCCGGATACGCTCACCGGGATGATTATCGGTGCGAGTCGTAAAACTGCGGCCATGGTAGCGATACGTCACGTTGTAACCGTCTATGCGCTCCTCATGATCGAGGGTGTAGCTGGTCTGACAGCGTTCCACGGTGCGCGACCGCACCTCGTAACCGTCACGGCGCTGGCGCTTGACGGCGGCGTCATGACCAATCGCCGAGCCGACAAGCGTACCGACCACAGTCATCGCGTCACGGCCACGGCCATCGCCGAACTGGCGTCCGATCACGCCACCGACGATGCCACCGACAATCGTCGAACCTGCGGTACTGCGGCGACGCGGTTCTTCGTAGTAGACGACATCATCCCAACACTCACGATGCGGTCGCCGCACTTCGACATAGGAAACGATCGGGACGACCTCGGTGACCCGGGCATAGTCGTAATCGTGATTGCCGCGTTTTCCGCGGTTATCCGCCTGGGCTGCCGCGCTGGCAGTCAAAACAAGCGCGCCCAATGCGACAGTGGTCAATTTGCGAATCATGGTAGTGCCTCCTCGTAGCCTGGCTTTCGCCCGCCGGTCATTCCGGCTTGACACCAGACTAAGCGCCCGACACTGAACACAAACTGAACCG
>Ga0102956_1000546_pt1 | contig 13547 bp, 13 predicted proteins | sample SalPonF2_A_D2_MG_FD_84515 | JGI IMG/M metagenome (GOLD analysis project Ga0102956, IMG submission 84515) | Salt pond soil microbial communities from South San Francisco under conditions of wetland restoration - Salt Pond MetaG SF2_A_D2_MG ...
CGTGGCCTGGACAATATGTTCGGTCACGACAACTACAATTGGATTCACACCCGCCCTGTCCTGTACCCAGAGGGCAAGCGTGAGGCATTCGACACGATGAATGCCATTATCAAGCGGGCCACGATCAGCAGTCCCTGGCGGAACAAGCTGGCGTATGACGACCTGCATGTCGTTCCACCGCACGATGACGTAGACACCTTCCCGGATAAAATTACCTACAGATTTGAAAAACTGCCGGTATCTTTGCCCGATATGTCGGAGGGTGACAGGTCGGAATTCGACATGCTCAAGGAGAAGTGTGTCGCTGGCTGGGCCAAGCGCCTGAAGAATGAAGTCATGGGCTACAAGCCTACGCTGGCGCAGCACACCGAGTACATGACCAGGCTCAAGTACGAACTCGGAGTCATCCGTGAAATGGGATTTGAGCGTTACTTCCTGCTGGTCGAGGACCTGGTGCGCTGGAGCAAGAGCCAGGACATCATTGTCGGCCCTGGGCGTGGCTCTGTGGGCGGTTCTCTGGTAGCATATCTGCTCGGCATCACTGACGTTGATCCGATCAGGTTCGGGCTGCTGTTTGAGCGGTTCATCAACCCAGATCGTCTCGACCTTCCAGATGCCGACCTCGACTTCCAATCCTCCCGTCGCCATGAGGTAATCGAATATCTCAAGCGGCGCTATGGCGAGGATAAGGTCGCTGGCATCATCAATTTCAATAGCATCGTTTCAAAAGGAGCCATTCGCGATGTTGGTAGGGTTTTTGAGATTCCTCCGAAGGTATTATTCATCAGCAAACTTGTCCCTGACACTTACGGCACAAGCCACACACTGGAGGCCGCAAGAGAAGAGGTTGCTGCTATCGACGATTTCGCCCGTCGCAACCCAGACGCATGGCGCAACGCCTGTGACTTGCAGGGTGTGCAAAGAAGCCTTGGTCGCCACGCAGCAGGCGTAATTGTAGCTGGCGAACCGCTGATCAACAGGGCAGTCGTTGACCACAGCAAGGACGAACCTGCTGTGGGCTGGGACAAGCGCACCGTTGAGGACATGGGGCTGGTCAAGATGGACATTCTTGGCCTGTCTAACCTCGATGTGCTGTCAATGGCCCTTGAATACATAGCCCAGCGTCATCCTGATGTCGTGGACTTGTATAGCATTCCGCTGGACGATGAGGCCACGCTGGACGCATTCGCACAGGGCCAGACGGCTGGTGTATTCCAGTTTGAATCGGCTGGTATGCGTAAGTTGCTCATGGACCTGGCGCTGGGGTCTGGCAAACTGACCTTCGATGATCTGACCGCAGCAACGTCGCTGTATCGACCTGGCCCGAAAGACTCTGGCCTGCTGGACGATTACGTCGCCATTAAGCAGGGCCTCAAGATGCCCACCTATGGCCACCCAGCACTGGAGAAGGCGCTGCACGAAACGCAGGGCGTAACCATCTACCAGGAGCAGGTCTCCAAGATCGCACAGTATCTGTGCGGCTTCAACGGGGCAGAAGCTGACCACCTTCGCAAAGCGATGGGCAAGAAGGACCCAGAGGCTATGCACAAGTGGGAGGAGCGATTCGTCCAGGGTGCCATTGATACGTCAGGCTACCCAGAAGTTAGTGCCAGACACCTGTTCAAGCAGATTGAAATGTTTGCGGGCTACGCCTTCAACAAGTCTCACGCTGTCGAGTACACGGTCATCTCCTTCTGGACGATGTATCTCAAGGTCCACTACCCCGCTGAGTTCTTCGCGGCCACGCTCAGTGTGCTGAAGGAAGAGAAGCTGGAGGGCCTGGTGCGCGAAGCGGAAAGGTACGCCATTGGCGTAGTCCCGCCTTGCATCAACGTGTCCACAGACAGGTTTGAAATCGTGGACAACCCAGACGGTGAGACCTGGCTCGTCATACCATTCAACAGGGTCAAGCAAATCTCAGACAAGACCGCCAACCATCTGATCGAGGTCAGAAAAGCTGGCGGCCCCTTCATCGACTATGCTGACCTTGAACTGCGAACCACTGGCAGGACGTTCAATAAGCGACACAAGGAGAATCTCCATAAGGTCGGTGGCTTCGCTGTGTTCTACCCAGACGAGCCTGATGCGCTGGACGAGTCCAGACGCAAGGACCAGGTGGAACTCATGCCGGGTCTGATCACCGCTGTCGTCAAGGCAGACCGTGGTATCAGTATTGATACCAAGACCCGCAACCGACTGGTCAACGAGGTCGTCAAACCATGCCAGGAGTGTCGTGGCTGCGACCTGTCTGGTGGTGTCCACCCTGTTCCCAGATTGGGAAGTGCGGCCAAGTTCATGGTTATCACGGACTGCCCCAACTTCTCAGAAGAGGCAGACAACAAGATGCTGTCTGGCAAGGCATCCAACTATGTTCGCGAGGCACTCAAGTCCAACGGGCTGGCAGTCAACGAGGGTTACTTCACCAGCCTGGTCAAGTCTCCCAAGTCGGAGAAGATCGTGACCAACGAACAGATCAACGGGTGCAGGGAGTGGATTCAGAAGGAGATAGAGATACTGAAGCCGCCCATCATCGTGCTGCTAGGCAACTCTACCATCAGGGAGCTTGCCCCAGAGGTCAAGCCCGGCATGGAGAATGCAGGGCGCGTGGTCTTCAAGCCTGACATCGACGCAAGCATGGTGATCGGCTTTAACCCTGCATCCATCACATTCGACGGGTCCAAGCAGGATGTGCTGAATGAAATATTCGGACGAGTAAAGGAGATGATTTCATGAGACGGGAAAACGCAGGTAACAAAATGTGCCCGCTGCTGCACGGCAGAGCCAAGACTGGTTACTGCGAGGGCGCAGCCTGCATGATGTGGCGCTGGTATCAGGTCTATCAGTCTAGCAACCTGTCAAAAGAACAAGGGTATTGCGGGCTGTCAGGCCCACAACCAGGACATCGTGTTTATCGAACGGAGGAGAGCAAATGAGTTTCTTAGATGAGGCTCGAGTCACGCTGCGCGTGGACGAGCAACCAGAGGTCAAGACCTTCATCGACCCAGATCAGGTCGCGGAAGATGTCAAGATCGACCCGAACAATATCGAAAGCACCATGCTAGGCATTTCTGCTATCTACAGCAGGTATGCCCACTTCGTTTCTATGGCCCGCATCCAGCGTGACGGCTTCAAGAGTCGCAAGCGTCTGCTCCAGGCCAAGGTCGAGGAAGCTGTGCGCGACAAGGCCCAGGAGGACGGGGAGAAGCTGACCAATCCGCAGGTGGCATCGCTGGTGGACTCCCACCCTGTCGTGGTGAAGGCTGACTTGGCTCTGAACGAGGCTGCCGCTGTGCTGTCGGCAATCCAGGAGACCCTGAACTCCATTTCGATGAAGAGGGATATGCTGGTTCAGCTTAACAAGAACCGCAACCGCGAGTGGGATATGTCCTCTGCGAATGTAGCCAAACAAGACCTGTCGGACGTGGGATTATAACCTGCCCCGATGCTTCCATTGTCCAACGATTGCGCTATAATAAGCGAGTCGAAAGACCACACGCCCAATAGGGCCACTTTACACTGACATACTTTTAGGAGACCAATATGTCGTCATTACTTGATCAAGTCCGTGCCAAACAGAAGGAACTCGACTCCAAACGAGCGAAGGACTTCTCCGTCACTCCCCCGGCTGGCAACTCTCGCTGGCGTATCCTGCCCCACTGGTCTGGCGACCTTGAAAATCTGCCGGTCCACGACTTCGGGCAGCACTTCATCAAAGACCCGCACTCAAAAGAGGTCAAAGCTGTTGTTGTTTGCAACGCCAAGACCTTTGCCGAGCCGTGTGAGGTCTGCGATCAGATCGCTTCGCTCAAGGCTGAAGCGATGGGTGCTGGCAACGAGGAAATGGTGCAGTACTACAACGAGGCACGTAGCGCCCAGAAACATCTGGTCAACGCCGTGCGCTGGGAGAAGGACAAGGGCTACCATGACGAGGTAGTTACCCTGGCACTTCCAATGACAGCCTTTGAGCAGTTGATGGGACTCGTCGCAACCTACTATGCAGAAGGGGTCAACCTCTTCGACATGGAAGGTGGCCACGACATCATCATCATGCGTAACGGTTCAGGTCGCAACACCAAGTACACTGTCATGGCCGCGCCCACGGCGTCTGTCATCGACAGCAAGTATCAGGAGAAGGCCCAAAACCTCGAAGAGTATGTCAACCAGATCAACGAGGAGAAGACTCGTGCGGCCCTGGCTGCGCTGGGTGTTCGCAAGTCCCCCGCAACCGCTGCCCTTCCTGCGGCTGTCACAGGCGCTGCTGCTGTAACCCCAGCGGCTACCGCCACGCCAACGCCTGAAGAGGTAGCCGCCGCGACTGCTGCTGTTGAGACGGCAGAAGCGGAGACTGTCTCAGAGGGACCGGAGTCCGTCGCTGACGCGCTTGGGGATGTTGACCTTGATGATCTGGACCTGGGTGATTTGTCCGACGCTGACCTGTCAGACGTAATCTAATTCCGTGGCCCCGCTTTGGACAGGCGGGGTTGTCCAGCCCCCTCAAATGCCGAAAGCATACGAAGCATACTCGTTCGACCTAGTGGTGTCGTGGAGAGGGGGTCACGGATTTTAGGAGGAAACATGAAGAAGAGGGAAAAGATAGCAGTCGTAAAGAGGCTGCTGGCAATGGACGAGAACCCTGCCGTCCTGCTCTATGCCATAGACGAAGTGCTGGGTGCCGATGCGATGGTGTATTCCTTCACGGCCCACACTGAGGCTCTCAAGCTAATCAAGAAGGCGACTAAGCATGTCAACCGTACTTCTGATTGATGGCAACGCCATAGGTTACGCAAACCAGTTGGGCATGACTCGACTGTCCTGCGGCGATCAAGCGACTCACGCTGTCTATGGCTTTCTAACAACGCTTCGCAAGCTGATGCTACCACCCACAGCTAACAGATTACCTGTCGTCTTGTGGGATGGTGATGCGTCGTGGCGCAAGGATTTGCTGCCATCATACAAAGCGAATCGCAAAGACGATCCCAAGAAGGTGAAAGTAAAGGACGAGTACAAGAGTCAGTCACCTTTCATTCGCCAGAGTCTGATGCACCTGGGCATTGACCAGATGCTATCCATGTCCTGCGAGGCTGACGATCTGGCTGGGGCATACGCAAGGCTGCTGTCTGCCAGAGGGCATGACGTAGAGTTAATCACGGGCGACCAGGACTGGCTCCAGTTGGTCAGCCCCAAAGTCTCCTGGCACGATCCCATTCGTGACCGCAGGGTAGACGTTATGAATTTCGAGGACTTCACTGGCTGCGCTAACACCTACCAGTTCATTGAAGTCAAGGCTCTCATGGGTGACACGTCCGACAATATCAAAGGTGTCGGTGGCATCGGAGAGAAGCGGGCCAAGGAACTGGTTCGCGAGTATGGGAGCGTAGCCAACCTCGTCTACAACCATGAGGCCAGCTACGAGCATCTGCCAAAGTACCTGCGTGACTTCATCAGCCAGAAGGAAAAGCAAGATGCCTTCGAGCGTAACATCAAGCTGATGCACCTGGACGGCAAGCACCCCAGCATTAAGGAGCGCAAGATCATCAAGGGCAAGTGGAATCGTGAAGCCTTTGAGAACTTGTGCAATGAGTTAGCCTTTATGTCCATATCCAAGAACTTGGATTCGTGGATCAAGCCGTTCGAGAGGTTCAAATGAGTACAATTTTAGACAAACTGACCGACACCCTGGGGGCAACAGCCTCGTCTGAGTTTGAGGTCACGCATTTTCTGGACACTGGCTTCGCGCCTTTGAACAAGTGCATCACGGGTTACTACACGCAAGGCATGCCCACGGGTCGCATCGTAGAAATGTTTGGGCCACCTAGCTGTGGCAAGACCGCCATTGCAACCGTGGCAATGGCAGAGGCCATCCAGATGGAAGGCTTCGCCATGTTCATGGATCATGAGCGGTCATTCGACATCACTCTTGCCAGAGACCTTGGCCTTGATGATGCCAGTGGTCGCTTCGGCCATCTGCGGCCCAAGACGCTGGAAGAATCTTTCATGCGAGCCTTGAACACAGCGGTCAAGATTCGTGACGAAGAAATGATCCCGTCTGAGGCTCCCATCGTGTGCGTGTTCGATAGCCTTGCTGCTATGGTTCCGCAGTCCAAGATGGCAAAGGAACTGGACGAGTTGACGATGGCTGACAGCCTGGCCCTCGCCAAAGCAACCAGCACTGTTCTCCCCGCCGTGAAGCAGCGGGCAGAGGACGCAAATATGCTGGTGCTACTGCTCAACCAGGTCCGTGAGAACCCAGGCGGCTATGGCAACACAGAGCGCACCCCTGGTGGTAAGGCCCCGGCGTTCTATGCTGACGTTCGCATTCGCTTGCAGGCCAAGCCACTCTGGGACAGCAAGAAGAACAGGCTGGGCCAGACCATCACCGCCGAGTGCATCAAGACCAAGCTGACCGCCCCCTTCAAATCATGCGAGTGGGACTTCCTGTTTATGGAAGACGGCTCTGGCATGTTTGATGTGCCAGGTGGTCTGATCGAAGAGGCAGTCAAGATTGGTACACTGGTTCGCAAGGGCGCCCGCATTGAGTATGGTGGCAAGTCCTACTTCAAGAACCAGTTGAAGGAAATCATCGACCCAGACGAACTTCGTGAGGCAATCATCGCTGGAGCGTCCCTTGCCTAGAGTCAACACAAGTATGCGGCGGGTCAAGCGTGTGCCAGGCCCAGAGGGTAAGTTGATCTGGACCCTGCAAACAGAGGCCGAGCGCAAGAAAGACAATCTCCTGTGCAACTTCTGTTCGTGGAAGGGTCCGATCAAACCCTACCGCACTTGCAAGACCTACAGCACCATCAACAAATTGCAGGGGCAGGGTCTGGGCGTCATGATCCGTGGTTGCAACAAGTATCAGCCGATCATGACGTTCAGGCCCCCGCTGGGCAACTGCGATGACCTGTTCAACACGTTCAGATTCGGTGGGGCCTGGTACAATAGAGTATCAGAGGGAACCATCGTGGGCCTGTTCGACACAGTGAAAGGCCACTTCTTTGGGAAGGGCCAGGTCGTGGAAGTGCATCATGGCGCACTGGAGGAAATGTGTGACAGATTCGCCCACGACAACCACCTGTTTATTGGGGATGACCCCGCAACTGCCGCATCTAAATTGTACGGCGCAATCGAGAAGGTCTATGGACATCTTCTAGCAACGAAGGAGGACCCAAAATGTACGGTAATATATATTCAACGGATAGGCACAGAAGAGACATCGAAAAAGCGAAGGCGAAAATCGAAGAAGTGAAAGACATCCTCCAGTGTGTCATGCTGGATATGTTGGACATCGCAGAGGAGTATTGCATCGAGGCCAACTTGCCATTCGATGACTTCACTGAGGATGAGCATGGCAACAAGCGAGGCATCGTGTACCCAGAGAATGTCGCGCCCGACCTGGACAATGCCATTGGCAGTCTGGATGAGGCATGGCACTCGCTCTACGCAATGCTACCTAAATCGAACTGACTGCGATCTGTTATAGTGGGATAACAGAACACCAAAGGGAGGACAACCATGCAAACATTCCTGCCATACCCTGATTTCAGTGAGTCAATGCGGGTGCTAGACCCCAGCAGGCTGGGCAATCAAGTTTATCGTGAGGGCATGACGCTACTGCGTGGCGGCTGGCCCAATCATCCTGCCAGCAAGATGTGGCGTGGCTACGAGGTAGCACTAGCTGAGTATCTATATAAGGGAGTCATTCAATTAAAGGTACGAGGCAGAGATTATACATTACGTCCTTGGTTCGGTGAGATATTAGCTTATCGTGATGAACCTCTAGTCCTACCACCTTGGCTGGGCGACGAGGCCATTCATTCGTCGCATCGTGCCGCTCTGCTCTACAAGGACCCAGAGTGGTACGGTAGATTTGGCTGGACTGAGGAGCCGGTTGGCCCACATCCAATCACAGGCAAACTGCAATACATATGGCCGGAGGCAGCATGAGTAAGCCCTATTTACTGTGGTCGGACAGCCACTTTCATAACTGGTCTGCCTTCGCAGAGACAACCGAAGACGGCGTGAACTCGAGGCTGGCACTACAGATTCAAGAGGCGCGTCGAGCGTACTCAATGCTCAAGAGTGCGGGCGGAGACACAGCGATCCATGCTGGCGACCTGTTCCATGTGCGTGGCAACCTCAAGCCCAGCGTACTCAACACGGTAGACAACTTCTTTCAGGACATGGTGGACGAAGGTTTTGAAACTGCCATTCTGTCGGGCAACCATGACCTGGAGAGCAACGATTCCAAGTCGCTGACCAGTGCCGTGACCTCACTCAAGCGGCCAGGCGTGGAGCCAGTAAGCTACGTCGCCACCTTCCCAGAGCAAGGGGTTGTCATGGTGCCGTGGCATTCCACGGTAGACAAGCTAGTGGAGACATTGGAGAAGCTGGCCTCGAGTTTCGAGGAGAAGGCTGACTACGATCTGATCATCCATGCGCCTGTCAACGATGTCATTATCAACATCCCCAATACGGGCCCGAATCCAGACCATCTTGCGGCTCTGGGATTCAGACGAGTGTTCGCCGGTCACTATCACAACCATAAATCCTTTTGTGATGGCAAAGTTTATTCTATAGGCGCACTCTGTCACCAAACCTGGGGCGATGTGGGGAGCCAGGCAGGGTTCATGCTGGTCTGGCCCGACAAGGTGAAGTTCATTGCTTCCAGCATCCCTCAGTTCGTCAGGCTGCCAGTTGGGGCAGAAGACGAGGACCTGTTCATCTGCGACGGCAATTATGTCAGGGCTGACATAGAGGACCCGACGCCAGAGAGGGTCAACGAACTCAGAAAATACCTGCTGGGCTTTGGTGCAGTAGGTGTAACGGTTCGCACCATCATCAAGTCCAAGTCTGTCCGTGAAGGTGGCTCGACTGTCACCGCAATGGATTCGTTAGGCGAGTCCATCATCAAGTACACCACGGACAAGTACGACGAGGACGTGGCAGAAGTGTGCGAGGAAATCTTCAAAGAGGTAAGTGAATTATGATTTCCAGGTTCCGGGCGCAACAGGGTCAAATTTTAGTTCTTATACTTAGAGGGCGGCCAACGTGAAGTTCACATCGTTTGATATTACAGGCTTTATGGCCATTGGCGAGGCCAGGCTCGATCTAAAGGACAAAGGACTCATCTTGATTCAAGGTGAAAACCGTGACGATGAATCGGCTAAGTCCAACGGGGCAGGCAAGTCCAGCGTGGTGGATGCCATAAGCTGGTGCCTGTTTGGTCTGACCGCCAGAGGTGAGTCGGGCGATGCGATCATCAACAACAACCATAAGTATGCCTACACGAAGGTCATCATCGAACAAGAAGACGGCCAGCAATACTCTATCATGCGAACCAGGAAGCACCCCAAGCACAAGAACAGGGTGAAACTGTTCAGGTGGGGCTGGGATGATGAGGAATATACATGGGTGGACATGACCGCTGGCACAGACAAGGCCACCCAGGAACTAATTAACAAGGTGATCGGCTGCGACCATACTGTGTTCAACGCCGCCATCTACCAGGGCCAGGAGAAGATTCCCAATCTGCCCACGTTCACCGACAAGCAACTCAAGGAACTGGTGGAAGAAACCGCTGGCATCAACATCCTGCAAGACTGTTACACCAAGGCCAGAGAGAAGCTGCGTGGTGCCGACACCATATTCAAGTCCGTCGATGAACGCCTGGGGCGTGTCGAAGAGGCTCTTGACAAATGCAAGAACGATTTGAAGATTGTCAAGGCCAGAAATGATAATTGGCAAGACGAGCAGGACGCCCGCGTCGAAATGCTGCGCCTGACTTACGAAGACAAGAAAGAGGCGTGGGGCGAGGCGGCAGCCAAACTCAAGTCTGCTGAAGAAAAGCGGCCCAAGATTGAGGCCAATATCAAGACGCTGAAGAAAACCCTGAAGCGCAAGGATGAATTGGCAGAAGAACTTGAAGAAATGCGATCCGTCTTGGGAGACCTGGAAACTGATGTGGCAATAGCCTTATCAAATCGTGAACGCATTGAGTCGAAGATGAAACGGCTCCAGTCAGACTTACTCAGAGCCAACGAGCGCGTAGGAACCCCATGTGGTGAGTGTGGCAAAACCATCGAAGAGGATGATCTGTCTGGCGTGATTACAAGCGCCAAGGCAGCCATTGCTGATGCGAATGCTGACTACCTGACTGCCAACGATCTGGTGTCTGCGGCTAAAGAGAAAGCTGCCAAGCAGGAAAAAGCAGTAGACAAGTTCAAGGCTGCCATCCCAGATTATTCTGAGGCCACAGAGAAACTGATGAAGTGTCGTGAGGTCATCACCAAGATCGACGGCATGGCATCCAGAGTGGACCTGCTGCGCGATGCTATGGATGAGGCCCAGAGTGCGTGGGAGTTCGCAGAAGAGGCAGAGAACCCCCATGAGGACGCCATCAACACTCTGGTCAATGACCTGGTGGATTACAAGGCATCCCACAAGAAGCACAAGAAGGAATACAAGGACGCTCTGGCACAGCGGGCACTGTATGAGCAGGCTGTAGAAGTGTTCGCCCCAGCAGGCGTTCGCGCTCACATCTTGGATCATGTCACGCCGTTCCTGAACGCCAGAACGGGTCACTATTTATCCACCCTGTCTGATGGCAACCTCTCGGCTGTCTGGACAACGCTGAGTAAGACGGCGAAGGGTGAACTGCGGGAGAAATTCTCAATAGAGGTGAGTAATGCCAAAGGTGGTAAGTCTTTTGGACTATTATCCGGTGGTGAAAAGCGAAAAGTCAGGCTGGCTTGCGCGATGGCGCTCCAGGACGTGGTATCCCAACGTGCCACCAAGCCTATCGACTTATTCATGGCCGACGAAATCGACGACGCTCTCGACGAGGCAGGGCTTGAAAGGCTCATGGCTATCCTCGATGAGAAAGCCCGTGAGCGTGGAACTGTCCTTGTAGTGAGTCACAACAGCCTGAGTGACTGGATACGTGAGGTTGCGACAGTCACGAAGGAGGGCGGCGAGTCAACGATTGACGGTGCCCTATGCTAGACCCAGTGGAGAGCATCACTATCTGCGAAGGCGATACCGTGGTGCTGGATAGCCTCACAATTACCACGACAGGGGAATCCATTCATGTGACCCCAGGAAGCACTACGACTGGTACAATCATAGTTGATGGAGTCCCAGCGGGAGCGGATGAACTCAAAGGACGAGAACTCGACTACATCATTTACGATGAGGTCGCGGAAATAGATTGGGAAAAGACAAAGGAGGCAATGATGGCAAAATTCAGCAGCAAAGTGGTTGACCTGCTCAAGTCGAATACTTCGACTATAGAGAGCGCGGTCATAGCCGAAGACAAGATCAAGGACTTGGAGGCGTTCACCGAAATCATGGATGAACTGCTCCTGCCAATCATGAAGCGCAACAGGTTCTGGGCCACGACAGGCCCAGTGAAACTGTCGGCGTTTGACGAGAAGAAGAACAAATGGAAGATGGTGTCCTGCGTGGGCGGTGAAAAGCTGGAGTACAAAGGCATGCGTGTGGGGAATCGCGATGGCCTGTTATTCCAGTGGTTCACGACTGACATTGCAGGCGTCTCAGACGAACTGGTCATTGAGACCTCCATCCCCAAGCACGGCCACATGCTGGCGGCTTACGACGATGACACTGGCAAGGTGACAACGGACGTGCTGCGAACGGTGCTGGCTGAGAAGGTGGGTGACTTCGATCTGCTGGACAAGATCGAGGAGATTCGTGCAGAGGCTGAGAAGATCAAGAAGGCAGAGAAAGCCAAGCGGATCGAAGAACAGTCAGAACATTACGGTGGAGGCTTTGGATCATGGGGATAGTACGAGTAGCAGGAATAGACCCGTCGCTACGCAACACGGGCCTGGCAATCATGGACATTCACTCAGAGGACGGCTCTTTCTACAACATGGTGGGCCTGCATCTGTTGTCCACCAAACCTCCCAAGAACAAGACTCAGAGGAAATCCAGCGCCGACTTCATGGCAGCATCTGAGATTGCCTCTGCCCTGCGGTATCAACTGGCAAAGAACGATGTCCGGGTGGTATTCGCAGAGGTTCCATCTGGAACTCAATCCGCTCGAGCCTCATTCGCTCTGGGCATTTCGCTAGGCATCATTGCCAGTGTTGTCCCGGCTCCCATCGAAGTCACACCCATGCAGACGAAGGTCCACAGCATAGGCATCAAGACTGCCACCAAGAGGGAAATGATTGATTGGGCGGTCGGCCAGTATCCAGACGCTCCCTGGCTTCGCAGGGGCGACAAGCTCCTGAATGCTAACGAGCATCTGGCTGATGCGATAGGCGTCGTCCACGCTGGTCTGATGACCCCTGAATGGGGTACAGTCAAGTCATTGCTATATTGACAACATGAACCAGAAGCGCACCACCTCCAAATACCATAATCGGGGTGCCTGCGGTAGCTAGTGAAAGGATTGGGGAAGGTCTATAATGGAATATTCCCCTCACGAAACCCAACAAGGAGAGTTGTATGTCCAAAGCAACTTCGGCCAGGTCCTATGCGCCTGGAATCGGAGAGGCAGTCGCCAACCGAACTATAAACCGTGATGTTGTCCAGCCGTACCAGAGACGGCAGACCATTCGCACAACCTTAGCGTGGGACAGTGACCACGACCTCGATGAAGTCGTAAAGTCCTGGTGCGATCACAAAGGCTACACGTATGAGACCTACTCTGTGGAGAAGGGCGATAAAGATACGGTAGACCTGGCGATCATCGCCACGGCCAAGAAACGCAAAGAGAAATGGGAGGAAGTCGCTGAACGTGTTGCCAAGGGCAATACGGCAATCACCAACGAGAATCAGGCTGAATACAAGACGATTCGTGACCACATCGCCCGCGCCACCTTGCTTACGTCTGGTCGGCACCTGCAACATGGTGACGAGACGCAGCCTGATCGCCCGATGGAGGTCTTCACGAACTGTTCAACCAGTGCCGCTTCTTTCGTCACGTTCTATCTGCTCCTGAACGGCTCTGGTGTTGGTCGTGCATACGATGACGACCTCATGGTAGTGGACTGGAGCAAGATGCCTATTGTCGTGCCCGTCTGTGACCACGCTCATAAGGATGTGCAGTCAGGCGAGATTAACGCACTGACCAAGGCAGAGGCAGACCATATGTATAAGTTTGCCAAGCGCACCTACTTTGAAGTGCCCGACACCCGTGAGGGCTGGGCCAAGGCTGTCGAGAAGCTGGAAGTCATGGCTTTTGAGGGCCGCAGCGATGAGGTTCTGATCATCGACTTCTCTAAGGTTCGTGAACGTGGCGCACCCATCAAGGGTATGCAGGATCGCCCAGCATCTGGCCCAGGCCCACTGATGGAGGCCCTGGACAAGATCAAAGCCATTCGTGGCAGCGGCATGAGGCCCTGGCGGGCAGCGATGTTCGTTGACCACTACCTGTCTGAGTGTGTGCTGGTTGGCGGCGCCCGTCGTGCGGCTCGTATGTCCACCAAGTCGTGGCGTGACAAGGGCGTCCTCGAATTCATCCAGATCAAGCGAGGCGGTTATCTCTGGTCATCCAACAACTCAGTCACGGTTGATGAGGA
>Ga0102956_1000550_pt1 | contig 13506 bp, 10 predicted proteins | sample SalPonF2_A_D2_MG_FD_84515 | JGI IMG/M metagenome (GOLD analysis project Ga0102956, IMG submission 84515) | Salt pond soil microbial communities from South San Francisco under conditions of wetland restoration - Salt Pond MetaG SF2_A_D2_MG ...
ACCATGATCATGGCATCTGGCCGCATCACACCTACATGGTCGGTGACCGTTTTGGCGTTTGCCGGTCCTACACCAATATTAACAAGAGTGATTCCGGAATTTTCGTCCAATTTATGATGATAAGCAGGCATCTGAACGCCACGACGGACCGGTTTTATACAATCGGGATATTTTTTCTTGAACTCCTCAACATGCATCTCATAATTGGTAAAAAGGATATAACGTTGAAAATCTTCCGCCTTTGTTCCTGTATAGTGTTCAAGGCGGTCAAGTGAAAGGTCGATGCGTTCTGCCCTGAAAAGAAATAGTTTTTTCTGTGTAAAATCCCATTCATCTTCATCAAGACTTTCCAGTAATGATGGGTCGTTCAATGACTTACGGGGCCTTGATGACAGGACCTTTATTTCCGCCCCCTTTTGTATCATTTTCTTAATTTCCCTGGACAGATACCATCGATAAGCCCGTGGCCGGGCGAATTCTCCGGTAATTACGGGATTATGTTTCGACCAGGTACGTTTAACAATTAACTTGGGATAATCTCCTGAGTCATAGATATCTTCCATTAAATTACAGGATTCCTCAATGGCTTCATCTATTTTACTGTTACTGTCGACCTTATTTCTGTGGAATTCAAAACTTTTATTCATATATCTCTCTGTCAATAAATAATAAATGAGTAAACATGAAGGTAAAAACCAAATTTAATAAAATTAAGAAATGGATTATAGAATCGGAAAATACGGAATACTCTACTTCCATATTTACTTTATTTAAACGGAACAGTAAGTCGGCTATTCAAGACAGGAGTGGAAGTTTTTATATTGTTGATGCTCCCGATTGGATAAATGTTATTGCCCTGACACCAAATAATGAAGTAGTGCTCGTAAAACAATATCGTCATGGTATACATGAGTTAACATGGGAGATACCCGGCGGTGCCGTAGATGTAGGAGATTCAGATCCGTTATTAGCTGCTAAACGGGAACTGGAGGAAGAAACAGGATTTACTTCCGACGATTGGGCGAAATTGGGCAAAGTCAGTGCTAATCCGGCCATATTCACCAATTACTGCCATTTTTATATAGCCCGTAATTGTAAAATCACAGCCCGACAAAATTTGGATGCTTTTGAAGAGATAGAAGTAAAAACAGAATCCATCCGTAAATTTTTACAAGAAGTGAATAATGGGGAGGTTCACCATTCACTTGTCGTTGCGGCTGTAGCACAATTCGCATTGAAATATCCGGAAGTTTTAACAGGTTGAGATATGAAAAGACCTGGCAGGTTTCGAAAACCTGCCAGGTCTAAAAAAAGTCACATCAAATCAGGCTTCTATTTTTTCTTCAACTTTGTGATCATTCCATGCGGACATACCACCCAGAACGTTTACGACATTATCAAATCCATTTTTTTTCAACAGGCTGGCGGCTAAGCTGGCACGATAACCACCACCACACATGATGGCGTAGGTTGTCTTTGCGTCGAGTTTATCGATATTCTGTTCAATATAACCGGCTTCTATATGGATGGCGCCTTGTATGTGGTCGTCTTCGAATTCTGTTGGGGTTCTGACGTCTAATATTTTAACTTCATCATTATTCAATGCTTTGTCGAGTTGATACGCATCTATGGTACCTATTCGCTCAATCGGATAGCCTGATGTTTGCCAGCTATCAAAGCCGTTGCTGAGGTACCCTTCAATATTGTCTATCCCGACAAGACGCAATTGACGGACGGCATCTCTTAATTCATATTCATTATCATGAACGATAAAAATGGGATCATCGAAATTCAGGGCCCAACCGCCCCACGTGGCAACACTATTGGAATACCAAATAGAAATACTGCCGGGAATATGTCCGCCGGAAAAAGAAGTGGGTTTTCTGAGATCGAGAATCTGAAAATCATTTCTCAGCGAATTATCATCTTTATCCCACACCTGATGTTTGAATTTGGATAGATTATATGACGGCAGTCTTGTCAGGTCCGTATTTAGTAAAATAGCAGGCCCTTCACGATTTAATTTCTTCATCATTGGGAAATAGGCCGGGGCAGCAGGCTGATCCTTCAAGATGTATTCAATGAACTTATCCTTGTTACCATTAAACCGGAACGCTTCATTAAGCAATCTTTCTGTTCCTAAAGTAGTAGTGGGAACATCACCTATCGCTTTACCGCAAGCTGAGCCACTACCGTGTCCGGGGAGGACTAACAGGTGATCGGGGAGTTTGGTTACGGGACCTTCATAGATCGTATCATATAATGCACTGGCAAGTGGCTTCACAGAAGTGCCACCCAGGAGATCGGGACGGCCGATCGAGCCTACAAAAAGAAAATCACCGGTAAACATCATCACAGGTTTAGAGGATCTGTTATGATCAGTAAGCAGATAGCTCATATGTTCCGGAGTATGCCCGGGAGTATGAATCGCTTTTAATTCGATTTGTCCGATATGGAATACATCATCATTGGAGATGGTTGAAATAGACTCATAACCATATGAAGTCATTTCACCTTTTAATCCTTCACCCGAAGCCATGACGTTAGCACCGGTCGCATTGGCCAATTGACGGGCACCGCTGATAAAATCGGCATGAATATGGGTCTCAAAAATATACTTGAGGGTCACATTTTTAGCCTCAAGACGATCCAAAATAGGTTCTATGTCACGGGTTGGATCTATAATAGCAGCTTCATCACCGCATCCCATGAAATAAGTATAAATACTAAGTCCATCTGTTTTAAATGTTTCTAAAAACATATTCCGATACCTGGTTAAAAATGTTCATTTGCAACTGTAGTACATGCTTCTAACCAAATAAGTCCCGACAATTAACGGACTTTTATCCGGCTGCATGTATATATTTTAACGGCTAAGCTGATCCATCCTGGTCAAGAAAGATACAAGCTGCATTATATTGAAATCTAACAATTATGCATTTAAAATATTAAAATAACAATAATTGTACTTTATATATTACTAATTGACTATGTATTTTATTATATAAACAATTTCAAGAATCATAAATCGTTCCATAATTGATATAAGGAAGGCAGGGTAATAAATGGAACATGTTTATTCTGGTTTCTGCAGGTCGATTCTTTTCTGTAAGATAACGAAATATCTGTTACATTTATTAAAGATTGTTGAAGGATGTTTATAGCACAAGAATTTTACCTCGTATCCCGGATATAGGAATTTAGGGAAATGTTCTGTTACTAATCCCTGTAACCGGTTAGAAGCGGTTATTTTCAAACTGAGAATTTATTCAATAAGGAGAATATCCTATGGCTAAAATGACGGAAGACACTCTTGATCATGTTGCTTATCGTTTTAAATTGATGGGTGAGCCTATGCGGCTCAAGATAATCTATCTGCTTAAAGACGGAGAACAATGTGTGCAGGATTTAGTTGAGAAGACTGGAGCAGGGCAGGCTAATATATCCAAACATTTATCATTGTTAGCCTCGAATGGTATTGTTAGTCGTCGCAAAGAGGGATTACATGTTTATTATTACATAGAAGACAGAAGCATCTTCGATTTGTGTGATACCGTTTGCGGCAGTCTTGAAAATTCTGTTAAGAATCTGCATAAAGTGTTTAAGAACACCTGATTTGTTTGTTACCAGCAGGTTATGTTTTTGGAAACTTTTAGGGATTTTGCAGGGTTAAATGGATGAATACACAAATTCATAATCTGTAAAAGGGAGAAAATATGGTTGAAACGGGCGATAAGATTGATACCAATTTTAAGCTGAAAGTGTTAAGTAATGGTAATGAGAACCAGGTGACGTTCAATGATTTGTTGACCCGGCCCACTGTGGTATCTGTGTATATGAAAAATAACACGAGTGGTTGTGATCGTCAGAATAAAAGCCTGGTTGAATACGCCGATAAAATTGATGACCTTGGATATAATTTAGTAGCTTTGAGTAAAGATACATGTGGCTCACATAAAAAATATGCTGATAAGCTCGGTATTAATTATGTTTTGGCATCTGACCCGGATTATCTATTTTCTAAGGCGACTGATTCCATTGTCGAGAAAAAAATGTACGGAAGAACCTATGAAGGTCCCTCTCGATCCGCTTATGTCATAGATACGGATGGTAAAGTTCTTGGGATTATTAAGAAAGTGGATACCAGGCAACATGGTGAGGAACTTATAAAATTATTGGAATCATTGTAATTAGCAGCCGGTAACGATTACCGGCATCAGTTTATAATATTATTGGAAAAATTTGAATGAAATCATTAGTAATTGTTGAGTCGCCGACTAAAGCTAAAACCATCAGACGATTTTTAACCGATCAGTATATTGTCGAATCGTCTATGGGGCATGTACGGGATTTGCCGGCTTCAGCAAAAGAAATTCCTGCCAAATACAAGAAAGAAAAATGGGCTAATCTTGGAATTAATGTAGATAACGAATTTGAGCCACTGTATGTGATATCCTCTCAGAAGAAAAAAGTTGTCAGTCAATTAAAGAAGAAACTGAAAGAAGTGGATGAATTAATCCTGGCAACGGATGAAGACCGCGAAGGTGAGGGAATTTCATGGCATTTGACAGAGGTGTTGAAACCTAAAGTCCCTGTTAAACGAATGGTTTTTCATGAAATAACAGAGAGTGCGATTCGTGAAGCGATACAGAATTTCAGAGATCTTGATATGAATCTGGTATATGCTCAGGAAGCGCGCCGGATTTTAGACCGCCTGGTAGGCTATACCTTATCTCCACTACTCTGGAAAAAAATTGCTCCGGGACTTTCAGCGGGTAGAGTTCAATCTGTAGCAGTTAAATTACTCGTCGCACGTGAATTGGAACGTATTCGCTTTAAAAGCGGTAGTTATTGGGATCTTGAAGCCTTATTAAATCCAACCGGATCAAAACAGGATTTCAAAGCTCAGATGACGCATCTTGATAACCGCCGGTTGGCTACGGGAAAGGATTTTGATGAATCAACGGGTAAGCTGAAAAAACCGGATACGGTTGTATTATTGGGAAAAAAAGAGGCAAAAGATCTTGAAAAGAAATTATTAAAGGCCGATTGGACGGTTAGTAATATTGAGAAAAAGAAACAGCAGCGGTCACCGGCTCCTCCATTTATAACCTCAACGTTACAACAGGAAGCCAACCGTAAGTTTGGGTATTCCGCACGTGATACCATGCGCATCGCTCAGAAACTGTATGAAAATGGTTATATAACCTATATGCGTACAGATTCCACTAATTTATCCCGGCAGGCTATCAGTGCTGCACGGAATGCCGTCAGCAATATGTATGGAGAGGATTACCTGTATAAATCGGTTCGTACATATAATAAGAAGTCTAAAGGCGCACAAGAGGCGCACGAGGCTATCCGGCCCGCCGGCAGTCATTTCATCTCTCCATCTGATGCAAGATTAAAAGGACGGGAACAGAAGTTATACGATCTAATCTGGAAAAGAACGGTTGCCACACAAATGGCCAATGCTCAGCTGGAGTTTACAAATGTAACTATCGAAGCTGAAAACGAAGGAACGCATGCTCGTTTTAAAGCAAATGGTAAGGTTATTACATTTCCAGGTTATTTTCGTGCATACGTTGAAGGAAGCGATGACCCGGATGCGGCACTCGAAAACCAGGAAATAGCTTTGCCACCGTTGCATACTGATGATCAGCTTGACTGTAATAAGATCTCATCAAAATCACACGAGACTAAACCACCGGCCAGATTTACGGAAGCATCCCTGGTAAAGGAACTGGAAAAAGACGGTGTTGGACGACCGAGCACGTATGCTACAATTATAAGTACCATTCAGGATAGAGGATACGTAGATAAAGAGGGGTCGGCATTGGTACCCACATTTACGGCATTTGCGGTTACGGAATTATTGGAAAATCATTTCCCCGACCTTGTGGATATCAATTTTACATCCGAGATGGAGGATAAACTGGATGAGATTGCTCATGGTAATGAGGATTGGATTCGCTATATGGAGTCTTTCTATAAAGGGGATGAAGGGCTAAAATCAAAGGTGGATACACAAGAGTCGCAAATTGTACCTCAGGATGCCAAGCGGATTGACTTACCTATTGAAGGTATCGAAGACATGGATATATTTATCGGTAAATTCGGTCCCTATGTGCAAAGCCAGACAAATAGTGATGTAGTATCTACCTCGATTCCGATGGATTTAACACCGAGTGATATTACGGTTGATAAATTAAAAGAACTGATCAAAGCTTCTGAAGATGGTCCGAATTCCATTGGGAAAGATCCTGAAACCGGAATGGATATTTATGTACTTACAGGCCGTTATGGTCCCTATGTACAGCTTGGTTTAAAGGATGATGACAATAAGAAACCGAAACGCGTTTCGCTATTAAAAGGGATGAAACCGGAAGATGTGGACTTATCGACTGCCCTGAAGTTATTGTCACTGCCACGATCGCTGGGTGAACATCCTGAGACAGGTAAGGAAATAAAAGCTGGTGTTGGGAGGTACGGACCCTTTGTAGTGCATGATGGAAAATTTGCATCGTTGACCAAAGTGGATAATGTTCTTGAAATAGAACGTAATCGTGCTTTGGAGCTACTTGAACTTTCAGAGAAGAGAAAAAAGAAAAAAAGTTCAAGCCTGATCAAAGAATTGGGTTCACATCCAGAGGATGGAAAAGAAGTGAAAGTTATGGACGGGCGTTATGGTCCATACATTAAACACGGTAAAAAAAATATTAGCTTGCCAAACTCATTAGAACCTGATAAACTTACAATGGAAGAAGCAGTTGATTTGATTTCTAAAAAGAAGAAATAACTATTCCTTTACGTTCTAACGGAGTGTGAAATGTCATGCTGAAAAGAACCGATCTTTATTTTCGTTATCCATCGAACTTGAATATTCTGGATTTAGCTACACTGGTATCTATGTATCGGTCTCGTGGTGAGCCCAGAAAAGCACCGGCCGGTGATTATTTTGCCTGCCATGTTACCTATCAGTTGATAAAAGAGGCTAAATGGTGGTTTGGTATGTTTTACAGCCAGGAAGCCTGGGATAAATTATTAACCAAGGGTAGCGGGGGATATCCACTGACTGAGGTTGAGTTGAATATACTCGGGATGTCTATGACTCCACCCAATGATAATAATGATCGTCAATATATCGAGAACAATTGCGGCTCTCTCCCTCAAATGGCCTTTTTGATAGTCAATGATTTAAAACAATTTGGCTTTTTGGAGGAAGATGATAATAATCATCTCTTTATTACAAATAATGGGGAGAAAGCATTGAATGGAATATCAAAACGGATATATGAGAAAAAATATGTTCCTGAAATGCTGCATATCAACCAGGTAAACGTTATAGAACCAACCGTAACCCAGGCACAGAAGAAGTCGAATTCCCAGATCGATCTGTTTTAAAATCTTTAGAAACGTAACTTTACTTCGAACGACGGCTGAAAGCCAAGGTCGTAAATGTCTACCGGTACGAATGTGAGTTGAGGTAAATAAGTCGTTTTATCAAATGCCAGCGTATTCTCTCGATACCATACATTTTTTCTGTTTAGAACATTAAAAACAGAAAAGGATCCCATAATTTTAAAATGAGGGAAGGTCCTGTGGAATTTAAGACTGGCATCGAGTCTCATATAATCCGGCAATCTTTTGGGTTGATTATTATCATCAGAAGCCAGTTGATTGGGCGAACCGGTTGCAAAAATCCAATTGGTATAAAAAGAAAAATTATGCAGGAAGGGGATTTCTAAGCTCGATGATATTTTATTGCGGTGATCCCAATCGGCATAGAACCGTTTGCCGTTATTTAAATGATCGTTCTGCAATTGTATTTTTGAAAGAGTATATGAGTTGTTCCATAAAATACCGCCTATGTGTTGTTGATACAGAAACTCGATACCTCTCGCGTAACCTTTGTTATTGAAAAACCATGGAGATGTGACTTCTGAAATGGGTAATGCCCTTGTGTTAATATCATGCTGACGTAAATTTGAAAAATTCTTGATATAGGCTTCTGCCTGGAAATAAGTTTTTTTCGATGGCTTTATATAGATACCGGCAGTCCAATAATTTACATTACTCGGACCCTGTTTGTCTGTTGTCAGGATCCAAAGATCGGAGCTGGATTCATTATAAAGAGATAAACGGTGAATAAATTGGAAATTTCGACTGAATCCAAAACCCAGGGAAACAGGTTTATGGGGTAAAAGGCGTATTTTTATTCGTGGTGAAACACGTAAATAATGTCCATCGGAGAAGTAATGAGAACGGGCTCCGAGAAATAGATTGATATAATTCACATTTGTTACGTCAAATTCAGCATAGGTATCAAGAAGGTTACTTTTAAAATTCTCCTGAAAACCCGGATTTTGTACCGATTCTTCCTGATAGGTGATGTCATATAAATGATAGGTCGCTCCAAATGTCCACAACCCAAGATTGTCAGGAATCTCAAAAGTCTGTTGTACCTTAAAATCATTCAGGTAATTTTGATTCTGAAAAGGATATAAATAGGATTGGATCCTATCGTTATTAACCTGCCTGTTGTACAGAAAATCCTGTTTGTAGTAATTCGAATGATAATAACTAAAAGCAACAAGTGAGCGACTGTACGCGTCATTTCCGAGAGGCTTTGTATATTTCAGGCTCGAAGCCATATTTCCCCAGTCATTTTCAGTCTTATAGTTCCTGAGATTGAAGCGGTCGTTGAAATTAGGTGAGTTACTGACAATAACATATTTGTTAGTGTTTTCACGCGTATAATCACCGCCAATATATGAACTGAGTGAAATCCGTGAACCACTGGGAAATTCATATAAAAATTTCCCGTGGAAATCATAATAATCAGCTACCGGTGTTTTGGGGAAGGACGTTTGGGTATCATAATCCTTAGGATTGACTAACAGTTTTTTATCCCTGTTCACATTTAATCCCCAGCTGACCAGGCCTTTGTTATTGAACCAATTAATTGTATTCATATAGGAATGGCGTCCCGAAATAATCCAGCTGCCACTACCATGAGATATAGGTCCTTCTACCGTCGCTTTATAGGCGGTGTTGCTGAGTCCAACAGTGGCATGAATGTGATTCTGTGATCCTGTGCGTGTCATCAATGATAACGTACCTCCCATAGCACCTTCAAAGCGGGCTGGAATAATTCCATAATGAAAGCCAATAGTCTGCAAAACATCACTATTGAAGATATCCATTAAACCGAATAGGTGACTCTGATCATAGATAGTGGCCCCATCTAACAATACTTTTAATCCGTCTGCGCTGCTTCCCCGTACATTTACACCTTCGTGAAGACCCACATTAAGAGATACTGATGGAAATGTTTGCAGAGAACGAATTGAGCTGCTTTCACCAACCGGTGAAAAAGCGCCCAGGCGTATGATTCGTTTCAAGGCATTATTCAGGGGTTGGTAATAAGAATTGCCCGTGATGATAACTTCCCGTGATTGATAAGGTTTGGGTTGTAAGCGCACAGTAAGATCATTATACGCCCGCTGATTTTTACTTACAGTTATGGATTGTTTTTTATAACCGATAAAGGAGACATGAATTGTGAGAGTATCATAAGAAAAGGCGGATGGTGGGAGGTTAAACTGGAAGTTACCGTTTTCGTCCGTATTTGTTCCATGAAGATGTCGATCATTATACCATGTAATAGTCGCATAGGGTAGGCGTGCTCCCGTTTGGTTATCGACCACCTGACCCGTGACCTGTTTCTCTTTATCTGTGCCTGTTTTTAAAAGTTCAAAGAGAAATATTTGTCTTCGTGTGCTATCTATACGTACACCGATATCATATTTTGCCAAATCATTATTAAGGCTATCGACATATGAATGAATATTTGAGTAATGGGGAACCCGTATACCGGCTATCAGGGCATCCCGGTATAGAAAATGATAATTGGATGCATACTCAATTTCATTAATAACACTGTGCAGTGATTTAGTATTTTTAGATTGTGCGACAGCAGAATAAGAGGAAACGAAGAGTAGCAGAAATAAGAAAATGGAGTGCAAAACCCCTTTCATGCATTTCTCCTATTTGACAGGGACAAACTTATAACTTTTATTACCGATTTTATTGAAGTGGCCACCCAAAACAAGAGCGACACCTTTTAATGTTTCGTTTAGATTTGTCAAATGAATTCGGCCCGTAACCGTTTCATTGAGGAATTTCGGAGTAAGGCCTTCCCGTAGAATTTTAATATTATAATGTTGTTCAATTTCATCAAATACCAAATTAACAGATTGATGATTAAAAATCATTACATTATTCAACCAATCCAAATATTGATCCTGATTTTGCCTCTTAGGTGCTAATAATTTCCCCTTTTGTGTTATCGTACTGCTTTCTCCTGGTTTCAAAATTACTCTGGTATGTGTTTTCTTATCCTGAAAATTTACGGATCCGCGTTGTAGATAGACTTGCACCGTATTGCCCCAGTCACTCACATTAAAACGGGTACCCAAAACGGTAACTTCACCGTTACCGGCATCAACTACAAATTTACGATTAGGATTATGAGTCACATTAAAGAAGGCTTCACCCTGTAACTTATATTTCATCAGGTCACCCGATTCTTTTAACCTGTAAAGTTTCGAATAGGGCCTTAATGTGACTTTACTCCCATCCTGAGTTGTATAAATAATTTTACTGGATTGGCTATCAGCCAATAAAATGGGATTAGACGGTGTCAAAAGATAATAGATTCCAATGAATCCTACGATAATAACAGCAGCAACAGCAGCCCAAATGCCAATTATACTTTGTTTACTCTGCAATTGATGAACATTGGCAGAATTCGCTTTTTCAGACATATCAATCTGCTGTTCTATTGAAGACCAGATATCATCTGATGGCGGGACAGTATCGGATGCCTGTTCCCTTTTTATTTTTCGATAATGTAGTAGAGTTTGAAGAAAATGGTCTTCAGAAATATCCACCGTACCCTTAAAACCGGATGTAATAAGCTCTCCGATTTTTTTAGCATAATTAATATTTTCGTTATTTCCGGATACGGGTTTCATATTTACCAGTGTATTAACATTATGAACATAAGAAACCAATCATAATATTAATATCATAATTTTCCATTTAGCTGTTTTCGCTTATATCACCTGATTTCAGGTTAATTAAAAATCTTTTAGAGAAATTAACAAATTTTAGCAGTGCATATCCATTTCCGGTCAGATTGATCGATCCTTTTAAATGACTGTCGACTTTCGAAGTATCGTTAACCTGGTGAAAAGTTAAATCATAATTTAAAATTCCATTAATCGCATTTTCGAGATTGTTGTTATGATATAATGAATCTTTATTAACAGTTACATTTACAAGGTTTAAATGGATGTTGTATTTTTTGTGAATTTCAGAACCGTTCCCCTGAGTTTGCTGAATTTCTCCTTTGGCATAATGCGATCCATTGATGGTAAGGTTCTTTGATTTGTCCTGTAACCCGGAAAAATATAGCGTATCAACTCTTGTAAACTGAGTGTGTTTATTTTTTGTCTGAAGTTCACCTTCACGTAATCCTTTATAATCTATAGATTCAATTTTGGATGGCAGGGGAAATCTGATGAATATCCCGAGCGTGTCGCGATAGATATATTCGAGTTTTAGATGTAAGGATTTAGTCAGATTTTTATTATGTAGTTCCCTTTGAAATTCAATTAGATGGACGCCTGTCTCAGGATTATAAGATATCTTGAAGTTGGAGTCGTTTCCACGGCCGTTGTGTCCATTGTTGTCATTGGGATTATCAGTCACATGATCTGTACCATCCATAGCGCTGTCATCGCTCAATTGAGCATTGGCTTCATCATCGTACTTGAAGCCATTCGGAGTAATCGTTCCGGTCAAGTCGTACATACTCGACATTAACCCATCGCTGTTACTTGCCAGTGTTTGACTAACAACTGAGCTGGCTAATGTTATATCCTGCTCGCTGGGTGTCTTGACATTTGGATTAGTACCCGTTGAACATGCATTGAATATTAAAGCAATGAATGCCAGGCATAATAAACCGGTTGGATATTTTAATATGTATTTATTATGTGCATGCACGGTTATACCTCCTGCTCGATCCTATCTTGTCATAAACGAGTTGTTTTATCTAAATGTTTTTTCTGTATACTATACACATCAAAAGGGGTTTTACCCCTAATTTATTTTACTTTATGACTTTTTGTACTCTGATAAAGCAGCTCGAACGTCTTTAAGTGCATAACCCATATGATTCTCAATTGTTTTTATACTTAAAGACATTGCTTCGGAAGCTTCCCTGTAGGTAAGTCCCTGTAAAAAACATAATTCGAATACCATTCTTCTTTTTGGTGGTAATTGTTGCACTGCTTTATCTATTGCCTCCACCAATAGTTTTCTTTCCGTATTAAGCGATGGGTCATCAGTTGAGCTTTCTTCCGCTAATTCGGCACTTTTATCGAATTTATTATTGTCACGGAAATAGTTGAGCGCCCTGGTATAACCTATGCGAAATAAATAAGCCTTCAGTGATTTATTTTCATCTATATCACCACGCTTTTCCCAAATCATGATAAAGGCTTGTTGTATAATGTCTTGTGCAGATGGCGGACTCATTCCCTTACCGATTAACATGTAATATAAATCGGTATTATATCGCTCGTAAAATACTCTGAAAGCCTCTTTATCACCTTCTTTAATTCGGCGATATAGATCCACCTCATCCATTTCGGAATCAGAGTCCACGGCTAGAGCTAAAAATATCCATTCTATAGGTATCATAAGAGGCATAACATAAGGAATTAAATTACCTATTATGAATCAAGTCCATTGATAATGATAACATTCTTTTTCACATATATCTTTTATAGCGTGAGCAACATTTGGGGATATATTCCCTGTATGATGGATAAAATACCCGGAAAAATTTAATTACATTTACCGGATAGATAAAAAGATTGTATAGGAAGTGTGTTTATAAGCATGGGGTAAAACCGGCTGATTGATTATAAAGATGATCGTCCGACAAAAGCACGGCTTAGCGTGGCTTCATCGATATATTCCAATTCTGTCCCCATCGGTATTCCATGGGCAATACGCGTAATATTTATATTCAGGGGTTTCATAAGTTTGTGAATATAATAAGCAGTGGCTTCACCTTCGGCATCAGGATTTAATGCAAGTATAATTTCACTGATATTTTCAGTTGATTTAACGCGTTCAATCAATTCTTTAATGCGAATATCATTTGGCCCGATATTATCCATGGGAGAGATAACCCCTCCGAGAACATGATAACGACCGTTAAACTCGTTTGTTTTTTCAATGGCATAGACATCTTTGGTATCCTCAACAACGCATATTACACCCGTGTTTCGTTTTTCACTTCTACATATGGGACAGGGATCTTCATCGGTGATATTAAAACAAACCGAGCAATAGGTAATGGATTCCTTGAGATTAATTATGGCCTTAGCAAGATCATGTACCTGATCGTCATTTTGTTTGAGTAAA
>Ga0102956_1000551_pt1 | contig 13444 bp, 11 predicted proteins | sample SalPonF2_A_D2_MG_FD_84515 | JGI IMG/M metagenome (GOLD analysis project Ga0102956, IMG submission 84515) | Salt pond soil microbial communities from South San Francisco under conditions of wetland restoration - Salt Pond MetaG SF2_A_D2_MG ...
CGAGGATTTCGAAGTCGTGATAATGTAGAGATTGAGCAAAAGAGCGGTTTTGCATAGGCTTCTATAAATCATAAAAACTGATGGACGTAATATTCACAGATCATATATGAATTCTGTGTTTAGATAATAGTCGGGTATATAGTTATAATAATATTAATCTTAACCCTGATTATACAGTCGATAGTATAAAATATTTATTCAGCTTGTGAGGGGGAGAAGTTAATGGACAAAATCTCTTCAAATGGTTCTGTTTTACAGATCGAGTGGATCTGTATGCAGGTATTTACTCAGTTACTTAAGCGCCATCTTAGATATCTGCTCGTGATTATTCCAATGTATAGTCGTTCTATATATGGACCGGCGCGCTGTCATATATTACGTGCCGCTTATTGTTTTGCCCGTTATTTAGATGATGTACTTGATGGTGATATTCCAGTTAATGTACCACAGCAGGAATATGTCTGTCGAATTTTAACTGATATGAAGCAAAAGCCTTTAACAATTGCTGAACCCTCAGTTATTCTTGGTAAATATGTATTTGAACACGTTGATCAATATGGGAATAATACTACTTTGCCCTCACAGGAATTGAATATTTTGATTAAAGCGATGCTGTTTGACCGGGAACGTGCCAATCTAAAGCTTATTCTTTCACGTAAAGAACTCGATCAGCATCACTTGGAAACTTTTATTAGCGCATTGCATGTAACACTTGATGTGACCGGAGCATCTTATCAGATAAAAGATATAGAACCTCTTGCCAGGGCTCAGGGAAGTCTTTATACACTTCGGGATCTTCGAAAGGATTTGAGTGAATCGATCAATAATATCCCGCAAAATGTGTTAATGCAAACCCAATTGCCATCAGATCAATTTTGGAATTGGGTTGAACTGAGTAAAACGGAGTCATTTCATAATTGGATCAAGGACGAGTTTAACCGTGGAATCCTACAGGTGACTAAACTACGTCGGGTTTTAGAGTCAAATACAGATTTCCGCTTTAAATCAACCGTAAAGCCATTATATAAAGGATTGAATTTTCTGATTCGAAAAATGCGTAAAGATTATGATTATTTATAAGGCTTTCAAAAAGCAAGAGAAGGAAAAAAGATGATATGATTTTTACTTTTGGGAACAATTATGCAATTCGACAAATGGTATTTTGATTTTCAGAATGAACAGGCATTCGGATATTATTATGTAGGATTTCTCCGATTTCTGGGATTATGCCTCAATTTTACAGAGATACATTATACTAGTCCAGAAGATTCCCATCTATTTTATCATACCGGATTAGGTTGCAAAAAGTCGATGCGTTCTGTTCAAACATCAAACGCACGGATCCTATTTGAAAATAATCGTACCGATTTAATTCTATCCTATAAATCCAAAATATTGAAGGGAATTTGGGAGAATCCATCATTCTCCCTTCCACAAGTTAAACGACCTGTTTATAAAAACAATGATGGGTTTTGTCTTTGGAAAGTTTGGACGCCCTACGCAGATGTAGAGATCACTGATGATAAAGAAACAATTATTGGCAAAGGCTACATTGATTTTGTTCGTTTAACCATACCTTTCTGGAATCTTCCTTTTCAGGTCGTTCATTGGGGACGCTTGTTCTCAGAAGATGACTGGATTTTGTTTTTCCACCTTCAAACAAAAGAGCGACAAATCAATTATTTCGCGGATAAATCTGGTTGGTGTAATGGGAATGGTTTGGAGGTTAGCAGAGATACCAATAATCATATTCAAAGTTTTTTATGGTCTGTGAATGATGACAGTTTGGTATGTAATCTGGTTCAGGTATTACAGAAAGATGCCGTATTAAGTGAAAGCCGGATGTTTCGCATACCTGATAGAATTAGAAATAAAATGAGCAGTTACGGAATGGAGGAAAAATTTCAGGTAGAGGGATTTTTTAGGAATAAAAAGTATAAAGGAATCATGGAGGAGGTGCGATGGAATGAGTACAGAGATGATCGGTGAATGTCTCGATTTATCTAAATCATTTGGACATCAGCGAGTACTACAAAATTGTAATCTGGTTTTACACAAAGGAGAATTACTCGGATTAGTCGGAGAAAATGGCTCAGGTAAATCCACATTCGTAAAATGTCTTTTGGGTTATTTAAAACCGGATTCCGGATCGATAATCTTACATGGTAGTGTCGGTTACTGTCCACAGGAAGAAATCATAAATCGCACTTATACCGTTGCAGAACACTTCGCTTTTATCAGAGATATCTATGCCCAGCATTGCTCTGTTGATGCAAATTATGTGAATCACTTGATCAGTGAATTTCGCTTGAAGGATTATATGAATGAATTAATCGCAACTTTGAGCGGTGGAACACGACAAAAAATCCAATTTATAACCTCCATTATGCATCAACCCCGTATTTTATTACTGGATGAGCCCTATGGAGGATTTGATTGGGAGATGTATCTGACATTCTGGAAAATCATAGAGGAAATGTGTCAACTTGGAACAGGTGTAGTCCTGATCACCCATTTTGTATATGATAATAAAAGGTTCAACAAAATCTATAAACTCAAAAACGGAGTCTTAAATGAAGCCAATTAAAAAGACTCCGCATCCTTCTTTAAGGTTATATCAACTTTCATTTATCGAACTTTGGCGGAATCGTTTTGGCTTGCTCTTACTGATTGTAATTCCAATCGTGTTTATTGCGATTGTGGAGTGGACTTCCGGAACTAATAAAATTCCTATCGATTTATATCGATATCATGAGACCAAACAAATCATTTTATCTCAGCATGATGTTAATCTTGTATTTATTGGAGCTGCTGTTAGCGGTTTTCTGACAGCGTATTATGCCATTTTGCTGTTTCACAGAAACTTCGAATATTTTCGCCATTGCATCGGGATGGGGTTATCTCCGATCGGTTTTGTAAATGCCCGCTTCCTTTTTTTCTTAACGGTTACAACAATTTTGGCCGCATTGATCAGTCTTATCTTATGTTATCTTGTTAAAATTGAACAGCCTTTCTCTATTTTCATTGGATTCATATTTGTTGGAATCATATATGGTGCTTTTGGTGGGGCCGTTGGGCTCCTTAGCAAAGATATTATGGTAGCCATCCTGTTAGTTGTTTTAATGGCAAATTTAGATGCCGGATGGTTACAGAATCCTGTTTTTTATACATCTGCACAGGATACCGGATTCATTCACTGGCTTCCCGCATTTTATCCGACACAAACGATTTTTGCCGCCGCTTTTACAAAAAAATTGAATTCCTGGTCCGTTTTATTGAGTAGTATTTACAGCATCGGATTACTTGTGATCATGTTACTCATCGTTCATTTAAAACTGAGAAAAGTTAAAAAGTGGTGGGAAACATGAGAACACTCGTACGACATGAAACCAGTTCCGTATTCAGCGGAAGTTTGTATGTAATCATATTTGCGATCGCGATACCTTTGTTTTATTTCCTGACTTCCATTTCACTGGATAAATATCTCGGGAATGTTTTTAGGGATCGTTCTGAAGTTCTAATATTATTAGGCTCACTCATCGCTTTTATCGGATTATTTATCATTACCTCAGCAACCATGAGGTTGTATTATTCAGGAAAGGGATTGCCACTATCATCATCACCACCTGAAAAACTGGTAACCGATGGACCATATGGATGGTCGCGACATCCGATTTATTTGGGAGCTGTTCTTCTCTTTGCCGGTACTTCCCTTATCATAAAATCTTTTTGGGGATTGGTATTAGGCACTCCGTTTCTTGGCTTTTTCTATTTTTTATACGCTCGTGGAATAGAAGAACCTGAACTCATCAGTCATTATCAGGATGCCTATTATGAATACAGAAATGAGGTCCCGTTTGTGATTTCGTACCCCTTACGCAGAGGGTTCCACAAGATTGCCGGTAAGATCCTGGATACGATTTCGGATATCATTAACCGGCCTAAAATGTTTCATATTGGTCATCACATATTCTTTTGGGGCTATGGGATCTGGCCGGGATTAGGGGTGGCCTTTGGTCTTGCAGTAATGGAGTATATTCTTCTGGTACAAGGAGTACCCAGGAACATAACTGCCGGTTTGATCATCACATTAACAATTCTTGGTTTATTTGGAGTTCGTTTAACCTGGAGGATTATTACTTCTATACGAAAACAATTGCACTTCAAGAAGACCGCAGGAGTGGTTGGATTTATGTCATGGGGAACGCTTTTGGCATTAATTCTGACCATCATTTTATTTCATTATACTACACCGTATTCAGGAGCCTATCTATTGGATGCGGCATTACCGGGTATACTATTGGCTCATTTCTGGGGAAGAATCGGTTGTATGTTTTATGGATGTTGCTATGGTAAATCAACGCAGGGTTCCTGTGGACTTCAATATTACCATCGTGATTTGAAGGTTATACGAATTGAACACGTGCATGAAAAAAGAGTGCTGCCAGTACAAATATTTTCCAGTCTTTACGGATTAACTGGATTTATTCTGATTTTGGGATATTGGTCCCGATTTACGTTGTCCATTGGGACATCCGCAGCTTTTACAGCTATCTGGTATGGATCATTTCGACTGGATGAGGAGTGGCTTCGGGAACAATCGGTTATATGGTTGAAATTTTTATCACCCGCTCAAATCATATCTTCTCTGATCATGCTTACGGGGCTGTTGTGGTTTCTTTCCCATTCTCCTGAAACCTTAAAATTTTATAAACCCATTCTAATCAATCAAGATGTGGTTCAAATCATTGACAGAATGCATGTTGGACTAATTTTGGTAAGTGGAATAGTCACTACTTTTTTGTTCAGTTATCACTATAGAGAAATTGGAAAATGGAAATAAAAGAACAAATCACGAATGGGGATCGTGTAAAACAGCCCGTTTATAAAAATGGGCATTTAGAATGGTATGGATGTAACTTGGAGGAATTAGCCGATCGTTATAGTACACCTGTACATGTGGGTAGTAGTGAAGCGGTACAAGATGCTGTGCAAGCATTTAAGAAACTATTTATAGATGCAGGTCTTCCGTTAAGGATATACTATTCTGTAAAAACGAATCCGGTTCCTGTTTTTCTTGATGATCTTCAAAAAATGGATTGTGGTTTTGAGGTCGTTTCATCTTTTGAAACAACCATTTTAAAAAGATTGGGAATTCCTTTAAATGGCATTATTCAAACTGGAGTCTATGATGATAATACCTATTCGTTAGCCGATATTAAAATGATCACCGTTTCTTCATTAGACCAAATGTACCAATTGGCAAGAATTAGTGAAGAAAACAAAAAGCCCATTTCAATAGGAATTACCATCAGACCAGAATTATTACGGGGATATTGGGATATCACATTAAACACCAGCCGGAAAAGTAGTCCAATGGGTGTGAGTCCTGATTCTGTAATTTTTAAAAAGATGTTGGATCTCATCAAACAGCATCAGTATCTGAATCTTAAAGGATTTCATATGCATCTTGGGTCGGGAATTCGAACGGCAGGACCTTTTTTGAAAGGTATCCACGCTTTGGAAAATGCGGCAATTAAATCAGCAAAAAACGGGCTGAAAATAGAGGTATTAAATATTGGCGGGGGATATGGTTCACCTTCAGCTCCAATGATGAAGGTTCGAAATATCGTAAGATCGTTATTGGGCTTGAAAAGTTCTCAGAACACAATAGAAAACAGGGACATCATGTTCACCCCAATAGTTAAGCAGCTTCATCAGACCTTAGCCAAACTAAAACGAAAAGGAATTCCTATCAATGAAATCGCCGCAGAACCAGGACGCATTTTATCAGGGCCATGTCAGCTTATGATTTTGACGGTTAAGGAGGTCATACGACGAGAGAAGCAGAATTATCTGATATGCGATGGCGGAGCCATGAGTCTTTCTCCCATGTTGATTACAGAGCACCATAAGATATTATCGATCACTAAGAAAAATGGACGGCTCATCAATTATGAAGTTCTCGGCAGATTACCTACGGCACTCGATAGAGTATCGGCCTCGGCTGAATTACCTGCCATGGAGCCCGGTGATCATATTGCTCTTATGGATACCGGTGCATACATCGTATCCATGAATAACACATTTAGTGGTCCAAGACCATCTATTGTTTGGATAGAACAAGGTCATATGGAAATAGTCAGACGTCGAGAAACACCAGATGACATTTTTTCTCTGGACTTAAAACCCGAAAGTTTGCATCAAATTATACCAGAACATTAAATCGGGAATATTCCGCATTTTTACAAAAAATAAAGGGTTTCTAAAATGGGACATACACAAACTGCTGAAAAAGAACATAGTCATGGTTTTTATGATACATTAATCGCATTAGACCGATATAATCCTATTTGGGAGCAAATGAAGGTCCAAATGCGTATAAAATACTTGAATGAACTTCGTAAACAGATTGCAGAAGAATCGATAACATTATCAGAACAGATCGGGGAAATAACCGGTCGGCCTGCATTTGAAGTCATGTCACAAGAGATTATGCCGGTTTTAGAAATGGCTCGCTATCTAAAATATCATATGCCAAGTTGGCTACGTATGCACTATAAGCATTACTGGGTTCCAGGATTTAATCTTACTACAGAACATTTATATTTTAAACCATTGGGAACCGTAGCCGTAATTTTACCAGCTAACTTCCCATTTTCCTTAGGCATGATGAGTGCCTTTTATTTGGCGGCGGCAGGGAATACCGTCATTTTGAAGCCTTCTGAAGAATATCCTCACATTACAGAGTGGATGCAGCAGATCATAGATGAAAGTGGATTAAGTGATAAAGTCTTTGGTATCGTAGGAGGTGGAGCGGAATCCGTCTCATCTTTAATCGAATCTGGCTTCATCAAAAAAGTATTTTTCTTTGGAAAGAGTACGACCGGAATAGAAATTAAACATCAATGCATTAAACAAGATATACCATTCGTACTCGAAACCGGCGGTGGAACGGCAGCCATTATTGATAAAGATGCCGATTTGATAAAAGCAGCTTCCGGAATTGCCTGGAGTGCCTTTTACACCCGTGGACATTCATGTATAGGAACACGATTTGTCTTTGTGAATAATTCAATCAAAAAGGCTTTTTTGAAACATTTAATGATAGAATCCGCACGAGTTTTAGGTGAATATTACAAACCATTTACCTTGAATGATGAAACCGTAAAAAGAATAAAGAGCGCTGTCGATCGAGGCGGAATATTTCATCCTGTTTATAGCGAATATGAGCAAGATGATAATCAAGGAGAGAAGACATTTGAAAAACCGGGTATACTGGATGTCTTTATTGAGGATCCTGTTTTAAAAAATGAAATTTACGATCCCATTATCACTATTTGCGGTATTGATCACTTTAATGAAGCTGTTGATAAGATCACTGAATCAGATTATTTGATTGGTACCTCTGTCTGGAGTAAAAATCATGTAAAAGCAAAAGAACTAATATTACAGCTTAGAACAGATATGAACTGGATTAACGATTGTTCATTTGGTATGCCCAATTTACCCTGGGGGAGCCGAAATGCTACTGGACAAGGTTCATTGTTCTCTAAAAGCTCTCTTCTTGAAGCCGGCACGTGGAAATGGATTATCGACAATCATAACCCCAAAAGACGCTTCTGGTGGCATCCTTACAATTTGAATAAGTTTAATTTATTGAAGAAACTTACACGATTTTATCGATAAAAAATGAAACGGTATAACTCCTTACTGATTATTGATCACTGAAGTTACCAGCCAATTTTCCCTTTTTTCTTCCCTTTAAGTGGGTTTTGAACCGTATTACTTTTAGGTGGTTCAGGTGGAACGTAACCTTTCGGTGGCTGAAATGCGTCGTAATTCCAGTGTACAGCGGGATCTTTCATGCATCGATCAATGAAATCTCCGACAATTGGCAGGGCGGTTCTGGCGCCCTGACCGATATAGGAATGTTTGGGGAAGTGAATTTTTTTGTCGTCTCCGCCAACCCAGGCTCCCATCACAATATTTGGTGTCATTGCGATAAACCAGTTATCCGCTGCTTGTTGAGTAGTTCCTGTCTTAGCCGCGATATCCTGATGAACGTGATATTTTAAACGTAATCGAATCCCGGTTCCGAGGATACGGCCTTTACCAGCCGGTACACCACGAACGACATCACGCAGCATATCAATCATAGTATAAGCCGTTTGCGGACTAATGGCTTCTTTCTGATAATCAGGATGAAATTGTGCAAGAATGTTACCTTCTTTATCCTCAATACGTGTGATGGCTATAGGTTCAATATGTACGCCATAATTGGCGAAAGTCGAATAAGCTCCAACCATCTCTAAGAGGCTGACATCAGAAGTACCCAAGACTATAGAAGGTACCGGTGTAAGCTTGGAATGAATTCCTAAACGGTGAGCCATCCTTACAATTTTCTTCACGGCTGGCTGCAATTGAGACAGTTTGTGCGTATTCGGATAACCAGCTAATTCAGGTAAAAGTCGTACAGTAACATTATTCATACTTCGGGCCAAAGCATCCCGCAAAGTAACCATCTCTGGTCCGACAGGTGTTTCAAAATCATGAGGATCCCAAACTTTGCCATTCTTGTTGTAAAATGTAATCGGGTATTTGGGAAATTTTTGATAGGGAGGTATTCCGTTATCAATAGCTACCGTGTAGACAAACGGTTTAAATGTCGATCCTACCTGACGATATGATTGGTAAACATGATCGAATTGTTCACGGGCATAATTGGAACCACCAACCCAGGCGAGGATATGGCCGTTCGTTGGATTTTCAGCTACAAAACCGGATTCAAGACGAGTGAAGGCATGTTTTACAGAATCTACATAAGCAGTATCAGCTCTGAGAGAATCGAGAACCTGTTTTTGAGTTTTATGCCCTGCGAATCCGTTTTTATAGGCATCGGTTTGCTCGATAAAACTATTGAGGTTACCGGGATATTTTTTCCAGTATTTATCCATATAGGAACCGCCCGGAGACGTCCATTCGTGCTCGAATATCGTTTGAATGGAATCGAGTTTTTCATCGAGCGCAATTTCCGCATATTTCTGCATCCGCGAATCGATAGTCGTATAAATAGTCAAACCATCACGATACAGGTTATAACCGTGTTGTTTACACCATCTTTGCACTTTCTGACGAACATATTCACCAAAGTAACGACTTTTCTTATTTTTACTAAAAGGTGGATGATAATCGAGGACAATCGGTTCTTTATCCAGAATATGACGCTGCTTCTGTGTGATATAATGGTGTTTGGCCATTTGATAGAGCACTGTATTTCTCCGGTGCATCGACCTGACCGGATGAATACGTGGATTATAAGCATAAACCGCTTGAAGGGAACCAATCAGCGTTGCAGCCTCTAAAACATTTAAGTCTTTTGCCGATTTCCCAAAATGTGTTTCTGCTGCCGCTTGAATACCGAATGCACTGTTGGGGAATTCAACAGTATTCAAATACATTTCGAGAATTTCCTTTTTGGTATAATGTCTTTCAATTTCAACAGCAGTTATCATTTCCCGCAATTTTCTTTGTACGGAAAACTTACGCCCGATTTTTCTATAGAGATTCCGGGCTAATTGTTGCGTAATTGTAGAACCGCCTTGTGGATTTCCCATTAAGATGTGATAGGGGATGGAAAGTGTACGAAACATATCAATCCCCCAGTGATGATAAAATCGATGATCTTCTGTCGCAATAAGTGCATGAACAACATTCGGAGAAATACGGCTCAGCGGTACATAGGTTCGGTTTTGATTGAAATATTTATCCAGAACAACACCATCTCGTGTCTTAACAACACTGGCAATATCCACCTTGGGATTTTCAAGCTGTTGAATGGATGGAATTCCCTGATAGAGATATACAAAAAAAACGGCTCCTAAAATTAGACATACAATTAAAAATATGCCCACCCATTTTCCAAGGAATTTCCAGGGAAAAGGGGGTTTATTCTTTAAAGAGAAAAAACGCGCGTTATATTTTGGGGGATTAGTCGGTTTACTGTTATTCTCTTTAGACGTATCCTTTTTATTGTTCTTAGCGCGTTGTTCTTTAATCTTCTTACGATACTCAGGATCGTTGAAATATCTTTCTTCGTCGAAATTATTATGATGATTACTATCGCTCATCTAAATTTATTATAGCGGGTATAACCGTTCTATTTTCTGATTAAGGCCGTGCCATTTAACGAGTTGAAATCCCTCGTTATTATAAATGGCTAAGGTTCTGTCATTAAAAAAATTCCCTAAATTAATATACAAACCATTGTTTACGTTTATAAAACGAGGGTAATGGTGATGCCCACAGATGATAACATCAAATTTTTGTTCGGCCAACATCCGTTTTGCCCAATCATCTATGAACGGAGTACACTCTTTCTCACTTTTTTCATTAAATGTTCGGTTAAATCTTGAAAACCACTTGGTTGTGGCAATTCCAAGTGATGGTGGCAATAAGTGCCTAAAGATAAAAACAAATTTGGGATTTCGTAGTATTCGATGAAAGTAAGGTCGCGGAAGTTCCAGAAATTCATCTTCAACGCCATCTCCATGCATCAAGAGGACACTTTTATTCTCGATTTTGAGAATTCTGTATTCCCCATCGACATCAAAACCACATTTTTCAAAATAATTGTAGACCCAATTATCGTGATTTCCTGTGATATACAGACTGCTGGTATTTTTTTTATTAAAACGGGCGAAGCGATCTAAAACTTTTTTCCCGATCGATGGACGTTTATTCGGGTATTCCATCCAAAAATCAAAAAGGTCACCTAATACACAAATGGCATATCCGTTATTATCGGCATAATCAATCAAAGATAATAAGTCTTGCTCAATATATTGCTCTTTTGATTTTGAAAAGCCGCCTATATGAACATCCGAAATAAAAAGAATTGGTTTGCCGGGGTTAAATTCTGATTTATTTTGACCGGTTTCGCTCATCCGACTCTTTTAATTTGTAGAATAACAACATTTCATTTACCTCAGCATCCGATACAATAATATTCGATCCCTTTTCAATTGGTTGTTGTTTGTTTGATTTAGCTGATCCTTTTTGAAAACCCGATAAATTCTTTTTAAATACATTTATAGAAAGAGTATTCACACCTTTAATTTTGGCTTGAGACACGATCTCCCGGTCGTCTGTAACAACAATCCAACGCTGACGAGCGTCTTTTTTATTTAATTGTTTGATGATGATGTCATCAGCTTTTTTATCACGACTGTATCCAATCGATATGTGTTTAAAAGAAATCGGAGTGCTCCCTTTGGGACCATCAAAAATTATCCGGGCATTTCTACCTTCTTTCGAACAGAAACGATGAATCATTTCAACCAATAAAAAACGAGCTTCATCTGAGTTTTTGGATATTATTGAGGAGATCCCAGGTATTTTATGCATTAAATTATTACCGTCGATTAGCCATTTTTTCTGCATAAATATCGATTATTTTTTTCGTGTTACTACGAAATAAATAAGATCTTCCATATTGTTACGGCTCTCACTCTCCGGAAATTGCTGAAGAAGTTCATATGCTTTGTTGACATATGAATTCATCACATTTCTGGTGTATTCAATTCCTCCTTTATCTTTAACAAATTCAATTATTTCCTTGATATCGGAATTTTTCTTCTTATGCTTCTTGAAGAGTTTGCGTATATGTTTACGCTCCGTAAGCGATGCCGACTCGAGGGCGGCTATAAGTGGTAACGTAATCTTACGCTCTTTAATATCATTGGCCGTAGGTTTACCAACATCATCGACCCCGTAGTCGAATAAATCATCTCTGATTTGAAAAGCTGTTCCAATATTTTCCCCAATTAAACGCATCGTTTCGTGATATTCTTCATTACCCGTGGCACTGATAGCTCCGGATTGACAACAAGCGGTGATAAGGCTGCCCGTTTTATCCGATATGATTTGAAAATATTTTTCCTTTGTCATATTAAGCAGTTTTGATGCTTTTAACTGACGCAACTCTCCCTCACTCATACGCTTGACAGCCTGGGATAAAACTTTTAATAATTGGAATTCATCATTTTCAAGAGAGACGATTAACCCTTTGGCCAACAAAAAATCACCCAGGAGAATACTTGCTTTATTCTTCCAAATCCTGTTAATACTTAAAAATCCGCGCCGTCGTTCAGCATCATCCACTACATCATCATGGATGAGTGTAGCCGTATGGAGAAGCTCGATCATCGTAGCGGCAATATAGGTACGGTCGTTTATTTCTCCTGTAAGCTGTGCGGACATAAAGACCAGCATCGGGCGCATTTCTTTCCCTTTGGTCTTTAACAGATAAGTGATAATTTTATCGAGTAGATAGACATCCGTTCGTAACGCATCTTTAAAAAACGTACGAAATTTGTGAAGTTCGGGATCTATTGCATTCCGAATTTCCTGTAATGTCTTGGGATTCTGTCTATCAGACAATTTTACGTTTTGTATATCTGTATCGATCATCAAACAAAAATATATTTTTCTAAAACAGTTAGTAAAGCTATAAGTTACAAATGCAAAAGTTAATGATGTAATAGAATTCTATTTGCACTAACTTTTTTCTGTGATTAAGTTCATTTGCTCATAACAATTAATGTAAAAGTAAAAGTAATAACCTTGAATACTATAAAAAAAATTGGAGTATTTACCAGTGGGGGTGACGCCCCTGGTATGAATGCGGCTGTTCGTGCCGTGGTTCGTATGGCTAAATATAATGATATATCTGTAATTGGCATACGGCATGGTTATCATGGACTCATTCAGGGAGATTTTGTTGAACTGGATGCGTCTGCGGTTTCTAATATTATTCAGAGAGGTGGAACAATCCTGAAATCAGCTCGTTCCGAAGAATTTCGTACCCCGGAAGGACGTAAAACAGCAGCAGAAAATATTCGTAATGCTGATATTAATGCTTTGATAGCCATTGGAGGGGATGGAACATTTCAGGGTGCGACCAAACTTAACGATGAACAAGGTATTCCTGTAAGCGGAATCCCCGGTACTATTGATAACGACCTGGCCGGTACCGACGAAACGATTGGTTACGACACCGCTTTAAATACGGCCATGGATGCTATTGATAACATCCGTGATACCGCTGATGCCCACGATCGTTTGTTTCTGGTGGAAGTTATGGGACGTGAGGCAGGTTTTATCGCCCTTGAAACAGGCATTGCTGGTGGAGCCGAAATGATTTTATTGCCTGAAACACTTACTGAAATTAGTGATATAAAGCATTCGCTTCATGAAATTTTTCAAGCACAACGTCGCAGTAGTCTGGTCGTTGTTGCGGAAGGTGATGAAACCGGTGGAGCCATGAAGCTGGCGGATAAAATTCGTGATGATTTTGCACAATATGAAATGCGTGTCTGTATTCTGGGTCACGTTCAACGGGGTGGGAGTCCGACAGCTCGGGATCGTGTGCTGGCAAGTCGAC
>Ga0102956_1000554_pt1 | contig 13399 bp, 13 predicted proteins | sample SalPonF2_A_D2_MG_FD_84515 | JGI IMG/M metagenome (GOLD analysis project Ga0102956, IMG submission 84515) | Salt pond soil microbial communities from South San Francisco under conditions of wetland restoration - Salt Pond MetaG SF2_A_D2_MG ...
AACGAACGCATTCCGGGCCCTACCAACGACCATTCCCCACCAAAATTGACGTCATTCCGGGCCCCGACCCGGAATCTCCCGGTTAAAGGCTTTGAGCGTTGTTTCCTCTTTAATTGGTAGGAACGCTTAGGGGTTAAATCAACGGTTTGTAAACGGTGCCAACGCCTTGGCTGGATTCTGAATTAAATTCAGAATGACGTCGTTTGGTAACTGAATCAAGTTCAGCCTATCCCGAACGTTTTTTTCGGGGAATGACGTCGTTTGGAGGTTGGGTTAGGTTAGTTTAGTTTAGGAAAACTTACTAAAGAGCTTCCAACCATTATTGTAACTGTTCACTGTTCACTGTTTAAAACGAACCCCGTTTGTCTTTGAGGTACTTATAGAGCAATTCGCGGGCTCTGAAGATGTGTGCTTTAACAGTGCCCAGGGGCAAATCAAGGATATCAGCTATCTCCTGGTAACTCTTCTCCTCCATGTGACGCATTTCAATTACCCGGCGATATTTATCAGGTAACTGACGCATGGCTTCTTTAATGATATTATGCCGCTGCTTCCGGATGACCATATCATCTGTCTTCTGGGTTTCATCCGGCAATTCCATTTTCATATCCCCACCTTTTGTAGAAATAGGCTCGTCAATGGAATAGGTGTTCAGCTTTTTCTTTCGTAGATAATCGATTGTATGATTGGTGGCAATACGATATAACCAGGTTGAAAAAGCATAGTTCGTGTTATAAGAACCAATATTACTAAACGCTTTCGAAAATATCTCCTGGATCAAATCTTCCACGATATCATTATTACGAATCATTTTTGATATATGGTAATAGAGAGCCCGGTGATATTTTTCAACGATCTTATTATAAGCTTTTTCATCACCGCTTATGGCTTGTTCAACCAATATAGCATCTTCCCTACTGCTTTCGGAAGCAGTATGATTTTCTTCCTCAGAAGAAACAGGACTTATATTTTTTGAGTGGTTTGATGCCGCTGTCATGGTTGATAAAATATCGCTTTCACTACGTGATTATCAAGAGTGCAATCAATAACGATGTAAAATATAAAAAAAGTTTGAGCTAACTAATTTTATTCTTTTCAATTAACTCTCTTGATAAAAAAACTACCCTTTTTGTAATGCACCGTGCCTTATTCCACCGGTCGAGACAATTATCTTCTCCTGATTATAATAGCCCATAAATCCATCCAAAATCAGTATTCCCGCAATAAAAATATCAGCTCTGCCTTCCATGACCTCCGGATATTCTTTAATCATCTGACTATGGGTCATTTCTGACAATATTTGAATATACTTCTGGATTTTGCCACGTGTTAAAATATGGCCATTGATCCTGGCAGGATCATATTTCTTCAAATTTAAATCCATATATGCTAAAGAAGTCAAAGTACCGGCAACTCCAATCGCCGTAAAATTCGCATTATAATTGATCTGCCTTGAAGCCAATATGTCATTTATCTGATTCATGCATTCCGATATCTCCTTATCCGTTGGCGGATCATGTTTAAGATAACGTTCGGTGAAACGGACACATCCCATATTAAAAGAATGGGAATCCATTAATTGTAAATGTTTGCCAAATGCTATTTCCGTACTTCCTCCACCTATATCGAGAACGAGCCTGCCGTCTGTTTGAATATGTCCTAAAACAGATAAAGCTCCGGCATAGGTCCATTCTGCTTCATCAGTACCACTTAATACACGAATCTCCCAACCAGTTTGGTGCTTTACTTTTTTTAGAAATTCATTCTTGTTGGTTGCATCACGCACGGCACTTGTCGCAGTAACCGTTACCCGGGATACACATGGATACCTATTTCTAATGATGGATTTATACTCAATCAGGCTCTCGATAACACGGATCATGCCTGCTTGTGATAATTTTTTATCCCCGTCTACTCCACGGCCCAGTCGCGGCACCCTTTGTTCTTCATGAACGACCTCCACTTTGTCATTATTCACCCTGCCAATGAGAAGCAATACGGTATTAGTTCCTATATCAATTGACGCCTGTAAATCCATGGTTAACTCTTATTCTGTAAAACCAGAATGATCCACTCACCTTCCTTATTTTCATGGACAAGGTCCAGCCTCCTGAAGTTTTTATTCTGAAGGATCATCTCACGCTCCGTTACTAAAAGTCCGGAGAGTATCAATGTCCCATTTTTATCGAGATGCTCAACCAATTCCTTATCCATCGATAAAATAGCTGTGCGATTTACGTTGGCTAAAATAACATCATATCTGGCATCAGGTGCGACAATATCAAAAGAACCCTGTCGGATTATTATACTATCGCCGACGTTGTTCAATAAAGTATTTTCATTGGCATTTGAATAACTCCATTCATCAATATCAAAGCCAAGAGCCGATTCGGCGCCCACTTTTATAGCAGCAATAGAAAGAATGCCTGTCCCTGTACCTACATCTAAAATATGATCCCCTTTTTTGACATAAGATGGGAGTACACGCAGCATCAACCGGGTTGTCTCATGATAACCGGTACCAAAAGCCATCTTAGGGTCTATTTCGAGTAATATTTTATCATCCGGTGGATTGCCGGGAAGCCAGGTCGGACGAATATAAAACTTTCCGATTATCTGTTCTTTTATCGTTTGCTCCCACTCTTCATTCCAGTTACGGGTTTCCTCAACTTCCTCACTCTCTATGTAACAATTTTCGCGTAATGAAGACAACCATTGCTCAATTTCCTGCCGCGATACATCGGTAAACCTGTTTTGTGGTATATAGGCCAGTAAGCGGTCATCTTCCTGTTCAAAACCTTCAAAATCCATCTCAAATAATTCGGCTATTAAACTTTCCTGATACTCAGATGGAATAACAATCACTAACTTCAAGTAATCCATTGTAAAATTAAATTCTGTTATATATCAATTCGTTTAATAAACTGCCGACTTTTTTCAGGGTTTGTTTATCGATGATTTTCATGTTATCGCGATGTGTGTGCCAATAAGGTGGAAAATCGATCTTTTTTTGTGAGACCTGTTTGTGATTGACAATATCGATCGTTGGAAACGACAAATATTGATTCATGACAACATGATCATCTGAAATACCACGTGTCTCGATATTTGGGAACATCCCTGAATATCCCATGTCTTTAGCGACCTGCCAGATGCCATCTACTATATCCGGAGCATATCTGTATGACATCCCTTCTTTCGGAAAGTGAGCGTCTTTCCCACCTACCATATCCAGAAGTATACCAAAGCGGGGGTTATACCCTTTTACCGGTTGATTTTTGGCCCAATAGCGGGATCCGAGAAAGTAATTCGCCAAATCATCGTCTTTTCCATAATCTTCCCCATCAAAAAAGACTAAATCCACACCTATAGGTGGTGGATTATTTTTAAAAATCCTGGCAAGTTCCAATAACACACCTACCCCGCTGCCACCGTCATCCGCACCCGGAATTGGTTTGTTATAATAACTCGAATCCGGGTCCTGATCAGAATAAGGCCTCGTATCCCAATGAGTACACAACATGATCCTGTCACCGCTTGTCGGGTTAAAAGACGCAATAATGTTAGAGAGATCCAGGGTAACGTTATTGTATCCTTTCAGCTGAAAATCCTGTGAGTAGACATAGTTGTTTCCCGCATAATCGCGTAATTTTTTTAGCAGGTACTCACGATCTTTTTTATGGCTTAAGGAATTAACCGTGCGCGGACCAAAATCAACTTGTTTTTTTACATACTGGTACGCACTGTCTGCGGAAAAAGCGGGAACGACATTATTTTTAGAAGCGAATTCTTCCGAAACCGAATTTTTAGATGATTTTGATGAACATGCCGCAAACAAAAAAACAATGGCGACTAATAAACCGGATAGTTTTTTATTCATCGCGATGAACAAATGTCGAAGATGATTGATAAACCGGGAAAACGACCGTATCCATGATATCGACATGTGCGGGACGATTTGCTATAAATACGATGATTTCAGCAATATCATTCCCGGTTAACGGTGTCATACCTTTATACACTTTATCGGCTTTTTTATCATCACCGTGAAAACGGACATTACTGAACTCCGTTTCAACCAGGCCCGGGGACACCATACTTACCCTGATATTGGTTCCATGAAGATCAAATTTTGTTGACTGTGTAATAGCAGTCACAGCATGTTTGGTAGCACAATATACACTGCCGCCCGGATAAGCTTCGTGTCCGGCTATGGAACCGATATTAATGACATGTCCTTCATTACGTTCCTTCATCTTTGGAGTTATCAGTCGTGTCATGGTTAACAAACCTTTAACATTTGTATCGATCATTTCATCCCAATCCTGAAAATCAGCTGAATAAACAGGATCGAGCCCCCGCGACAAGCCCGCATTATTGATCAGGATATCAATTTTTGTGTCCCCCAAATCTTCCACAAAATTTAAACAGGCTTTCCGGTCACGAATATCAAAAGCACCTATGGTAACATCAACGGAATATTCTTTGATTATATCATCAGCAAGTATTTTAAGCCGTTCTTCCCGTCGTCCCGTGATAATGAGATTGACATTAAGTTCTGCCAACTGCCGGGCAGCAGCATCTCCAATACCGGAAGTGGCTCCCGTCACAAGTGCCGTTTTTCCTTCTAATCTGTTAATCATTTTAAATTATTTTTCAGGATTCGAATTGTCTTTCAACTAATCGCGCGGCATTCAGGAGGCGTTCTTCCTCAAAGGTATTAGCCATGAATTGTAATCCGATGGGCAAACCGTTGGAATGATTTCCGACAGGGACATTAATTCCACATATCCCGGCCAAATTAGCTGAAATCGTATAAATATCGTTTAGATACATTTGCAACGGATCATCGACTTTAGAACCGATATCGAAAGCTGTTGTCGGGTTAGTCGGTGAAACGATGACATCCACATTTTTAAAAGCACGTTCAAAATCTTCTTTAATAAGCCGGCGCATTTTTTGTGCTTTACCGTAATAAGCATCGTAATAACCCGCACTCAAAACATAGGTACCCAGCATGATGCGTCTTTTAACTTCCGTTCCGAAGCCCTCTGTTCGTGATTGTTTATAAAGGCGTATCAATGGGGTATCCATCTTTTTCAACTCCTCTTCAATCACGGCCTTGTCACTATCCGATGCTGCCTTAAGGCTTTGCGTGATAGCTTCCTCTTCCTTGCGCAAATCATCTTTTACTTTATTGATATCTGCACGATGACCGTATCTAATACCATCATACCTGGCCAGATTACTGGATGCTTCTGCTGTTGCCAGGATATAATAGGTTGCGATGGCATATTTACTATAGGAAAGATCAACAGGGACTAATTCGGCCCCCTCTTTTTCAAGAGCTTTTATCGTGTCTTTAATACGGGTGTTAATTTCCGGATCCAGCCCCTCAGAAAAATATAGATCGGGGACTCCAACCTTAATTTTTGAATCCGGATCTTTGACCGTTTGTGTGTAATCAGGAACCGCAACATCTGCCGTCGTACCATCATGCGGGTCTCTGCCAGCTATACTGTTAAGGATCAGAGCAGCATCGTATGTATTGGTTGCTAATGGTCCTATGCAATCCAGTGATGAAGCAAAAGCAATCAGCCCATATCGTGAAACCCGCCCATAGGTTGGTTTTAATCCAACTACGCCACAGAATGAAGCAGGTTGACGTATGGAACCACCGGTATCAGATCCGAGGCTGGTATTACAGAAACCGGCTCCTACAGCGGCCGCACTGCCACCGGAAGAACCACCGGGCACTTTTGTTGTATCATTAGGATTTTTTGCCGGCCCGTAAATAGAATTCTCATTCGACGAACCCATGGCAAACTCATCCATATTCAAACGTCCCAGCAGAATCGCATCATTTTTGTTAAGCTTTTCGATTACGGTGGCATCGTAAACACTCTCGAATTTTTCCAGTATATGTGATGCACAGGTAGCCTGTTTTCCCTTTTCACAAATGAGATCTTTTATACCCATGATGGCGCCGGCTAATGGTCCGGCTGTTCCATCTTTTAGCTTTTTTTCGACCTCTTCTGCCCTTTTTTTGGCTTGATCGGGATAAACGCTTATAAAAGCATTTACATCATCGTTTCTTTGATTTATCTCATCTAAGTATGATGAAACAACTTCTTTGAGGGATATTTCACCTTTTTTTACTGCCTTCTGTAGTTCTTCAATATTGTTGTATGCCAAGACGGATATCTATTCTTTTTAATGATTATGATTTTTTTCGCTGTCTGATTTTTTAGATACGTTATCTACGGTATCTGCTTGTGAAATATCAGGCTTGACAGTTGATCTAACATCATTATCAATCTGTTTCACACTATCATTTACAGTATTTGCTCCGTGTTCTATTTCACGCTTAATATCATCGGTAGCTTTTTTAAACTCACTTATTCCTTTACCAAGTCCTTTTGCTAATTCAGGAATACGTTTTGCTCCAAATAAGAGAACAATAACCAAAATGATGACCAACCATTCAAGTCCGCCAAAATCACCCATGGCTTTAATCCTTTATAAAATTGTTAGTATATGATAATTATTTATAATCCATTTCTGAGTTTAGATAATTACCTCAGATCAGGATTTTGAATCGGTTTGAGAATCTTTTTTATTTGCCTCAGACTGATTATCAGCCGATTCTCTACTACCTTTGTCTATTTCATTTTTAATTTCATCTGAAGCTTTACGAAATTCGTTTATACCCTGACCAAGGCCACGGGCCAATTCGGGTATTTTCTTTGCTCCAAACAACAGGATGATAATTAAGATAATTACCAACCATTCAAAACCGCCGAAATCGAACATTCTTTCTTCTTTCTTAATTCGTTAGAAATTTTATGACAAAAAATTAATCAGGATGATGTGCCAGATTGGGTTTGAGAGGTCCTCTCTTCCTGTTTATCTGTCTGATTTGTTTCATTTTTACCTGCATCAATCTCTTTTTTAATATCTTTTGACGCCCTTTTAAATTCATTAATACCCTGACCTAAGCCGCGAGCTAATTCAGGAATCTTCTTAGCGCCAAATAAAAGGAGGACAACCAGGATGATAACCAGCCATTCAAATCCACCTAAACTTCCCATAAAATAACATCCTTTCAGATTATAATTAGTTAATCAAGATCATGACTTCTTCTCTTAATCATACCTTAAAATAAGAAAATGTAAAGACTACTCGGAACAGAATAAACTTATTTTAAAAAAAAGTTGTTAAATACTTGAATTTCACAAATACTTTACTTTATTACGCGCATAGATAAAACGTTTAAATCAAGAATAAATTTTCAACTATGTATTGGACAATAGAATTAGCAGCAACACTCGAGGACGCTCCCTGGCCAGCGACGCGCGACGAGCTCATTGAATGGGCTGAACGGAATGGTTGTCCTCAACAGGTACTCGATAATCTATATGAATTGGATGAAGAGGACGACACCCCTTATGAGAGTATTGAAGAAATCTGGCCAGATTATATTATGAAAGAAGATTTTTTCCATAACGAGGAAGACGAGGGATTTGACTACGATGATGTGTGATTTTTAAACTTTTTCATAAAAAAGTTTTTTATTAAAGCGGTTGCTTGAGATATTTGGGCAACCGTTTTTTTTGATTTTATACACAGAGAGTTTCATAATCCGTTGTAAATATTGCATAAATACTTAAAAATATTATTATTATCCCTTTTGTTCATTACTATTCCGGTAGCCATCACTTTTGCTCAGGATAATAGTACTCAACCCGATACAACTAACGAAGTAGTTAGGAGACTTCGATTTGTTGGTAATAAATTTTTCAATAACAGTACTCTTGAAACAATCGTGCGTACCCACACTAACCGCCAGCTTTTTGGTATTCCGGGTGTGACTCCATGGTATTGGATTTGGAAATTGACTAAAAAATTTGGGGAACGTCCGGCATATCTTGATCGAAGTGAAGTCGGCCAGGATATTGAGCGCCTTAAGACCTACTATAATTCCCAGGGATATTTTAATACAAGTGTAGATACCACTATTGTTGAGTTGCGCAAGAACAAGTATGAAGTATCATTCATTATTGACGAAGGTAAACCGTCGTATATCAGAAAAATACTTTATACCGGTATGCCACATTACGATAACCCACAAAAGATCCAAAATTTTTATCATAACAGCCCGCTAACAAAAAAACAGATTGACGATACTACTTTCCAGGCTAAAAAACGATTCACCTATGATGATATCGGTAATGAAAGAGACCGTATTATCAATTTCCTTAAAAATAATGGTTATGCCTCGGTTCAAAAAGATTCCATTACCGTACAAATAAAGAAGGAAGCGAAGGATACACTCAATCTTGATGTCCTTTTCCTGGTGAAACATGGTCGGTTATATCACTTTGGCGATACTTATATTAACCTTGCCGGGCCTGATAATAACATCTCTTATAATCAATTTGATACGCTAAAAGGCAAACCATATACCGCCGATACAGCACGTATCATCATACAAAAAGAAAAAGGCGCTCATTCCAGATTTAGCCTGCTAACAAGTCAACTACTGTTTAAACCGGGAGATGTTTTTGATAATCAACGGTACATGAGCACCATCAACCAGTATCAAAATCTTGGTATGATGAATGTCCGGCGTTTCTCACTTAATAAGAGTGGCGGATTACCTGACTATTCCAAAAAAACAATTCCTGTTTTAATTGACCTTCAAACGATACCAAGGCGAAGCATCACACTCGACCCTTTTATCATGCAACGATACGGATATGGAGCCGGGACAGGCCTCTCTTTTACTGATAACAACGTATTTGGAAAAGCTGAAAAATTGGATATCGGAACCAAGGCCAGTTTTGAATATGTATCCAAAAAACAATCTCAGTCCAACATTTTGTATAACCTGCAGGGATCGATTGGTTATACAGAGCCCAGGCTTAACTTTCCTTTTACCTTTCTGGACAAGAACCTGAATTTCCTGAATTCAAAAACGAATTACCAGGTCAGCATCTCTCATGCAAACCAGAATAACTTTAACATCAATGCTAATATTCGATTTAATGAGAAATTTATAGTTAAACACGATCAATATACTACCAGTTATCTCGATCTTTTTGATATGGAATGGATCGATGCGAGTGCAACACCCAGTTTCCGTGCACAACTGGACTCAACGTTTAAGGGCAATGAATTACAGAAACAATTTATTCTGGAGGATTTTCGTCCGAAGCTGAATACAAACCTACGATATACGTACCGAAAATCGACCACAGATTATATAGAGCGTGATAAAGGATATTACTTCGAAGGTTCTATCGAAGTTGGTGGTAACATCCCGTACCTTGTCGACCGCTATTTGACTTCACCCGGCACCGTTGAAGGATCTGTACCCTCATTTAGTTTCAGTAAATCGCGTCTTACCTATAGCCGGTATGGCAAACTGATACTTGATTACAGGCGATACATTCCTGTTTCTCCATCTTCTGTTTTTGCCTATCAGGGATATTTCGGTTTTGCCTATCCGTATGGCAAAACACGAACCATTCCACTTACCAAACGTTTTTACGCAGGTGGCAGTAATGATATCCGTGGTTGGGCTCCTTATCGACTGGGACCCGGCCCACTGGAAGATCAACAGGTTATCAACGGCGGTGAAATAAAAATTGCCGGCCATGTCGAATTACGTCAGGTTTTACTTAAGAATTTTCTATCGACACGCTGGATTGGTGCCGCTTTCGATGATTTTGGCAATGTGTGGAACGGTCCCCGTAATCCAATAAGTACCGGAAGGTTTGCTTTTGATTCATTTTATAAGCAAATAGCTATGAGTGCCGGTTTTGGCATTCGCTTAGATTGGCAGTATGTCATATTTCGAATTGACCTGGCATATCGCGTTCACGATCTTAAAAAAGGCTGGTTCAAAAAAAATGTTATGGGCTTGAGTTTTGGTATCGGCCAATCCTTTTAAACCGAAATTATTTACACTGCATTATGTTTGGATCAAAAAAACTTAATACCATTAAAAATCAAACAAATATCATATTCAAGACACCGTTTCTGTCTGATATGACACCACCTGAGAGGTATGAATTCCTGCAACTCTGTCATCGGAGACGTTATAAAAAAGGAGAATTTATCTACTACATGGGTGATCCGGGTTCGGGAATGTATATTCTCGAAGAAGGGAAAGTTCTATTGAGTCTCGAGAAAGACGATAAAGAAATGTATGAAAACATACCGAGTCATGAAGTTCATCAGAGTGAATGTTTTGGAGCTCTTTCAGTGATTTACGAAATGAGACGAAAAACTTCCGCAAGATGCCTGACAGACGTAAAAGTACTTGGTTTCTTTCGACCGGATTATGATACTTTGAGAAACAGGCATCCGCTCATAGCTATTAAATTCCTCGAAAATGTAGCCTATACTTCTACTAATCTGCTTGAAAAAACAACCGATAAACTGATATCGGCTACAAATACCTCTGAGGCATTTTCCATTCAGGTTGAGACTATCAGTATCGATAACAGCAATAAACAAGAACAGTAGTATAGCGGTATTCTAATTTTATGAGTTTAAAAAAAGGAGCGGAAATCACATTACAGATCGATTCCGCAGCGTTTGAAGGGAAAGGTGTAGGCAGGATTGATAATCTTGCTGTTTTTGTCAAAAATACAGTTCCGGGAGATATTGTTAAGGCCCGTATCATTAAAAAGAGGAAGAAATACCGGGAGGCCAAACTCCTTGAAGTGATTGAGGCGGGTGAAAAACGAATAATCCCACGATGCCAACATGCAGCAATATGCGGTGGGTGTTCATGGCAGCATGTTCCTTATGAATATCAGCTTGAAATCAAACGTAGTCAGGTTCAAGACCATTTGAAAAGGATTGGAGGGTTCACTGATCTCGTGCCGAACCCTACCATCGGATCGGAACAACCATTTTATTACCGTAATAAGATGGAATACAGCTTTGGTGATCGACGCTGGCTGACCGAAGAGGAAATCAAGAGCGGGAAAGTAATAAAAGACAAAGATGTTGCCGTTGGGCTTCATGTCCCGGGACGCTTTGACCGTATTTTGAACCTCGATGAATGCCATCTACAGGATCCTGTCTCCTATGAAATTATGGATTTTGTCCGTTCTTATGCACTCGAAAACGACATCCCCCCTTACAATACGGTAAAACATACCGGCTTTTTTCGAAATGTGGCTATACGAAACTCATATCACACCGACGATCTGATGGTTAATATTGTCACCTATAAAGATGACGAGACTGTTTTGAATGATCTTACGGGAAAGCTATTGAAAACTTTTCCCCGAATCACAACCATCGTAAATAATATTAACGATACTAAATCGCCTGTAGCTGTTGGACGTTATGAGAAAACATATTATGGTACCGGTTATATTCGTGATTCCATCGGCTCCTATTCGTTTAAAATACATCCCAACGCCTTTTTCCAGACAAACACCCGGCAGGCAGAGACGTTGTATGATGTGGCTCTCAAATATGCTGAAATCAAGCCTGAGGACCTGGTATATGATCTTTATTGTGGAGTAGGTACCCTGACACTTTATGCCAGCGGGAAGGCAAAACAGATCGTAGGTATTGAAGTGAATGATATCGCCATCGAAAATGCCCGGTCCAATGCCGGAGAAAATGAAGTCAGCAATGTTGAATTTCGCCTTGGAGATATGAAAGATGTATTCACGGATGAGTTAATTGATGAATTCGGCAAGCCCGATGTGATAATAACTGACCCGCCCCGTTCCGGGATGCATCCCGATGTCGTTACTAAACTGAAAGAGCTCAAAGTCAAACGAATTGTTTATGTGAGTTGTGACAGCGCTACACTTTCCCGTGACCTGGCTGAACTGTCTGAGGTTTATACCATTGAAGAAGTTCAACCGGTTGACATGTTTCCACAAACCTATCACATTGAGAATGTTGCAAAACTGAATCTCAAAGATTAAGGAATTAAAAATCAGGGTAATATTATGTTAAAAGCCGGTGTAATTGGTGCCGGAATCGGAGGCCTTGCCATTGCCTGTCTATTGGCTAATGACGGTTATGAGGTAACGGTTTATGAGAAAAATGACTCTGCCGGGGGTAAATTAAACCAGGTCATTTATGATGGATATCGTTTTGATACCGGTCCCAGCCTTCTGACCATGCCTTATTTGCTGGATCAGGTTTTCGCTCTATGTGATGAGGATATCGAAGATTACCTTGAAGTAGAGCCCCTGGATCTTTTATGCCGCTATTTTTATCCGGACGGCACCATTTTTAATTGTTATTCGGATAAAGAAAAGACTTTGAATGAGATTAAAAAAATAGCTCCCGGTGATATTAAAGCATATAGTAACTTTTTGAATTATTCCGAAGATATTTACGATCGTACTTTCACTTCTTTTCTGTTAAATCCGTTGAATAGCTGGCTCGATTTCCTGGGATTAAGATATGTTGATCTTCTTCGAATCGACGCATTCTCTACCGTTGCCAATCGGGTTGACACCTATTTTGAATCGGAATATCTGAGGAAATTCTTTAAACGTTTCACTACCTATAACGGTTCATCCCCATTTAAAGCACCTGCCACTTTCAATATCATACCTCATGTGGAGTTAACAATGGGGGGATATTATATCAGGAATGGAATGTACCGTTTAATAGAAGCGCTCATCAAACTGGCTGAAAAATCAGGTGTTATAATTAACTTTAATAGTGATGTACAACATATTGGTATTGAGGATAATAAAGTATCTCACCTAATAATTAATGGAGAACATGATGAATCATTTGACCTGATTGTTTCGAATAGTGATGCCAGTGAAACATATCTGAATTTATTACCGGATAATGCTTTTTCTTATAAGAAGAAAGAGAAAATAGAAAAGCTTGAACCTTCCTGTTCCGGTTTCGTTCTTCTTTTGGGATCTAATAAAACATTTCCTCAATTGGATCACCATAACCTGTTTTTCAGTACCGATTATCACAAAGAATTTGAACAGATTTTCGACGATAGAGTCATGCCGGACGATCCGACAATATATGTAACAAATACCTCGCACCGGGATCACAATCTGAGTCCTGAAGGTGGTTCGAACTTGTTTGTAATGGTTAATGCCCCCTATTTAAGCTCCTCTTACGCATGGGAAGAACGAGGAGAAGCCTATGCTGATAAAATTATCAGTGAGTTGGAAAAACGTGGACTTGAAGGATTACGGGAGTCTATTGAATTTAAGCATACGATCACCCCGGAGGATTTTTACCAAAAGTACAGATCTAACAAGGGCTCCATTTACGGCACCTCCTCCAATAACAAACTTTCGGCATTCATAAGGCCCCGGAATAAATCTCCCTATGTCAAAAACCTGTACCTGGTTGGGGGCAGCACACATCCGGGCGG
>Ga0102956_1000558_pt1 | contig 13373 bp, 11 predicted proteins | sample SalPonF2_A_D2_MG_FD_84515 | JGI IMG/M metagenome (GOLD analysis project Ga0102956, IMG submission 84515) | Salt pond soil microbial communities from South San Francisco under conditions of wetland restoration - Salt Pond MetaG SF2_A_D2_MG ...
ATTTACACAAGGCCGTCGGGCTTCGGCTACCCTGGCACTCACTAATTAACAATAAAAAATATAGGGAATACTGGAAATGTCTCAATCCCAGCCACTTTCACTGGGCCGCAACCTTTGCAGCGAGAGGGCTGCCCGCCGGGCTTCGTCGTTCCGAAGGCGTTTGCTGCGTGTCCGGCCGTTGTGCGGCAGCCTGCACGGACACCCTCTCTGCGGGCGCAGACGGACTGCTCTCAAGGATCGGCGCGCCGCCGGCAAGGGCGCGCCCCGCGGCCCGCAGGTCGTCGGCTAGATTCTGCAGGGCTTGGGTCTCCGTGGGCGGCGGCGCGGCCGTCAGGCGAGGGGATCCGCGGGACCACGTTCGTCCCGCCCGGCTCGATACCCGCATCCGACAAATCCATGCTCCATGAGACTGGTTCCCGAATGGGCATGTTCCGGCTGTCCCCGCTCATGTGAGTACGGCGTTCCTTTGCTGCGACGTCGAAGCGGCGCCGAGACGCAACAGGAGTTCCAATACCGGCATGTCTGATCCACGTATCCTGATCGTCGACGACCATGCGATTGTCCGGGAAGGGCTGAAATTCCTGCTCAGGGCCCAACTGGGTTCAGCGCACATCGGAGAGGCGCAGTCCGGCGAGGAAGGGATCCGCCTGCTCCATCGCGGCAAATGGGACATCGTTCTGCTGGATATTTCGTTGCCCGGTCGCAGCGGGATCGATGTGCTGCACAAGATAAAGAGCGCGGGGTTGTCGGTGCCTGTGCTCATGCTCAGCATGCACCCCGAAGAACAGTATGCGTTGCGCGCCATACGTGCCGGCGCCGCCGGCTACCTGACCAAGGAATCGGCACCCATGGAGCTGGTCGAGGCCGTGCGCAAGGTGGTCGGTGGGGGGCGCTACGTCAGTGCATCGTTGGCCGAGCGCCTCGCCCAGGAATTCGGCAGACCGGTCGCCGGCCTGCCCCACGAGCGGCTGTCGGACCGGGAATTCGACGTATTGCGGATGATCGCCTCGGGCATGACGGTGTCGCAGATCGCCGAGAAGGTCTCGCTGAGCGTCAAGACCATCAGCACCTACCGGACCCGAGTGCTGCAGAAAATGGGCCTGAAGAACAACGCCGAGCTGACCCACTACGCATTGACCCACGGCATCGTCTGATTCCCCATGCCGTCCTCCGGTCGTGCTCTCTTCATGACCGTGCCTGCCCCTGATTGTTAGTTTTCTTTGCTTTTTCTGTCAGCGTAACGCCGACATCACAGCGCGCCGGAATCCGACCTGAGTAGCGGACAAAGACCGATGTGCAGGTCGCCGGTTTGGCCGAAACAGTCCTCGTACGAACAACAAATCGCGCAGTCGTTGAGGACAGGCCATCTGTATGGATCAGGATTTCGATCAAGAGACCACGGTTCCGGAGCCGGCGCCCTATTACGCCGCGGTGGCCCGCGAGGGCGCCGTGTTCCTGTTGCTGCTTGGCGGGCTCGCCCTTGTCTCGCTTCATTTCGCCGTCACGCCCGCCTGGAGAATTGGCGCATCAATTCTTATCGCGCTGGCAGCGGCAGCCGCGGCCGTTCGTCACACCGTTGCGATGAGACGTGCCGGCGAGAGACTGACGCGACAACTTCAGTCGGACGCCGACCGCCAACGCCAATCCCTGAACGCCGGGGCCACCAGCGGCCTCGCCGAGGTCGGCACTGCCGTGCTGCCCATCTGGTCGCGTCAGGTGGAGTCGGCTCGCACCCACTTCGACGCCAGCACCACCGACCTCTCCGCCCAGTTCGCCGCTCTTGTGGAACGCCTGGATACCACGGTCGACACGTCGCTGCAGGTGGCGGGCGGTGGCGACACGGAGGCCGGCGGCGTAGCCGCCACCTTCGCCCACAGCCGGGGACAGCTGACCGGGGTGGTGGATGCCCTGCGCACTTCCGTCGCCGCCCGCGAGCCGGTGCTCGAACAGGTCCGTCTGCTGACCGACTTCGCACACGATCTACGCACCATGGCGGACAATGTCACCGAAATCGCCAGCAAAACCAATCTTCTGGCCCTCAACGCGTCCATTGAAGCGGCGCGCGCCGGAGAGAACGGTCGCGGCTTCGCGGTCGTCGCCACCGAGGTGCGCGACCTGTCCATGAAATCGGCCGAGGCCGGCAAGCGTATCGCCGAAAAGGTCGACCACATCGTGTCTTCCATGACCGCCACCAGGGCGCTCGTTGAGGAGAACGCCGCGGACGACAACGCCGCCGTCGGCGAAACCGAAACGGTGATCGCGCAGGTGCTGACCGACCTGGAACAGCTCACCAGCGCGACCTGCGCATCATCGGACATGTTGCGCGAGGAAGGACGTGGAATACGCAGCGAGATCGAAGAGGTACTGGTCTCTCTCCAGGCCGGTGACCGGGTAAGCCAGATTTTGAACCAGGTCTGCACGAGTATCGACGACCTGCAGGAAGAAATTGCGCGCCTGACCGACGACAGGTCCGGCCCCGGCAGTTCGATCGAGCTCGAGCCGTTTCTGGCCCGTATGCGAAGCAGCTACACCATGACCGAACAACACGAGAACCACATTGGCGACAGCGGCCAACACAGCAGTGCGGACGACGCAGTCACCTTCTTTTAGGGAGATAGGAAATGGCAAAGACGATACTCGTTGTGGACGATTCGGCATCGCTGCGCCAAGTCGTCTCCTTGACGCTCAAACGGGCCGGCTACGAAGTGATGGAGGCCGGTGACGGCCGCGAAGCGCTGGGCAAGCTCGACGGTACCCGGGTCAGCCTCATCGTCAGCGACGTGAACATGCCGAACATGGACGGCATCTCCATGGTCCGGGAGATCCGCAAGGACCCCACCAACCGATTCACGCCCATCATCATGTTGACCACCGAGTCCCAGGACGACATGAAACAGAAAGGCAAGGAGGCAGGGGTGAAGGCGTGGATGGTCAAGCCGTTCAAGCCCGACCAGATGCTGAACGCCGTTTCAAAACTCGTGGCTCCATGACGACAGGAACGATAGAAATGGACGCACATCAAGAGCATGAAGAGCGGGTCGTAGAGCTGGCGCCGGAGGGCGAGCTCACCATCTACCAGGCGCAGGAGATCCGTCAGCACTTTCTCGGCGCCGTCGGTACGCCCGGTGGCGCCATCGAGTGCGATCTTTCAGGCGTCTCCGAGCTCGACACCGCGGGGTTCCAGTTGCTGGTCCAGCTCAAACGTCAGTGTACCGCGGCCGGCCGTGAGCTGCGCCTGAAGCGGCACAGCGACGCCGTTCTGGAAGTACTGTCCCTTTACTGTGCAGAGCAGTATTTCGGCGATCCGCTGGTGCTGCAAGGCACGGACAGCACACCCGCGGGCACCGGCCACGAAAAGGACGCACCCCAATGAGCGAGAATCCCCTCGAGACGTTCCGCGAAGAGTGCAACGAGTTGCTGGACGATATGGAGGCGGCACTGCTCGCGCTGGAGGATCAGCCCGGCGACGAGGAGCATGTCAACTCCGTGTTCCGGGCGGCGCACACCATCAAAGGGACAGCGGGCATCTTCGGATTCGATGACGTGCAGTCGTTCACCCATCGGGTTGAGAACGTTCTCGAACAGGTTCGCAACGGCTCCGTCACACTGGCCGACGAGCTCATCGCCCTGCTGCTGGCCACCAAGGACCACATCGCCGCCCTGGTGGAGTTCGCGCTGGAGGAGGCGGCGCCTGATACGGACACCAGCGAAAGGGGGCGCATCCTGATCGCTTCCCTGGGGGAGCACCTGGACGCGGACGACGGGTCCCACGACCCAGAGCAGACGCCTTCCGGGAACCCGCTTGCCGAACGACAGGCGGACGTGAAATCGGACGACAACCGGGTCGTGTCGGACAGCTGGCACCTTTCCGTACGGTTCGGTGAAGACGTGCTCCGGGCCGGTATGGACCCACTGGCGTTCCTCAGATACCTGGGCCGCCTCGGGGACATTCTGCACGTGACGCCCATCGTGGGGGATATGCATTCGCTGGCGGACATGGATCCGGAGAGCTGCTACACCGGGGTGGAAGTGGAGTTCGCGAGCGATGCGGAGAAAGCCGAGATCGTCCAGGTTTTCGAGTTCGTGGCCGACGACTGCGTTTTGCACGTACTGCCGCCAAGGGCGCACATCGCCCGTTACGCCGAGCTTATCGCGACCCTGCCGGAAGACGATCTGCGGCTCGGCGAGATACTGGTGCGCAGCAAGGCCCTGACCGAATGGGAACTGAAGCAGATCCTCGATCGCCAGGGGGAGCTGCGCCGGGAGGCGGCCGAGCGGGGTGCGCCCGAGCCCGAGTGCCGCATCGGCGAGCTGCTGGTGCAGGAGGAGGTCGTGCACCGGGAGGTGGTCGACGCCGCCCTCGCGAAGCAGGATGCCTCACGACACACCAAGCCTTCCGCGAAGCAGTGGTTGCGCGTGGATGCCGAAAAGCTGGACCACCTGATCACCCAGGTCGGGGAACTGGTGATCGCGAGCGCCACCAGCAACCTCATTGCCCGCCAGACCGGCCATGAGCAGTTGCTGGAGGCCATGTCCGTCACCGGTCGGCTGGTGGAGGAAATTCGCGACAACGCCCTGAAATTGCGGATGGTCCAGGTCGGAGAGACCTTCAAGCGGTTTCAGCGGGTGGTGCGCGACGTCAGTAGAGAGCTCAACAAGACGGTACGTCTCGAAATTACCGGCGGGGAGACAGAGCTGGACAAGACGGTGGTGGAGAAGATCGGCGACCCGCTGATGCATCTGGTGCGCAACGCTATGGATCACGGCCTAGAGCCCGCTGAAGATCGGCTGGCCGCAGGTAAGCCCCCGGAGGGTCATCTCAACCTGCATGCCTACCACGACTCCGGAAGCATCGTCATGGAGGTGTCCGACGACGGGCGTGGACTGAATAGGGACGCAATCCTCCGCAAGGCCAAAGACCGTGGGCTGGTGGCGGACGAGACCGCGCTCAGCGAGCGCGAAATCCACCAGCTCATTTTCGAACCGGGGTTCTCGACGGCCGAAGCCGTCAGCAACCTGTCAGGCCGCGGCGTCGGTATGGACGTGGTGCGACGCAACATCGAGGCACTGAGGGGCACCGTCGATGTGTACACCGAGCCGGGGCACGGTACCAAGTTCGTCATCCGGCTGCCCCTGACCCTTGCCATCATCGACGGCTTCCTGGTCCGTGTGGGCGGTGCATTCTACGTGATACCGCTGGACATGGTCCTGGAGTGCGTGGAGCTTTCCGGCGGCACCGGGGAGCAGCGCAGCCGCAGCTACATGAACCTGCGCGGCGAGGCGTTGCCTTTCCTGCGACTGCGCAACCAGTTCGCTGTGGACGGGCCGGCGCCGGAGCGCGAAAACATCGTGGTCGTCCGGTACGGGACTCAACAGGCAGGACTGGTGGTGGACGAATTGCTCGGAGAGTTTCAGACCGTTATCAAGCCGCTCGGAAAGGTGTTTCAGTACCTGCGCGGCGTGAGCGGCTCCACCATTCTGGGGTCCGGGGAGGTGGCCGTGATCCTGGACGTGCCCGTGCTGGTGGGGCTGGCGGTGGAGCAGGGATCGGCCGACAGCGGCGCCGACAGGGTCCACAGGCAAGAGGAAGGCGCATTGGTCTAGGCCGAATGTGTCTGCACAGTACAGTTGCAAGCGAGCAGTGTGAAGGTACGGGGAACGGACTGCAGAATCAACAAGGGGTAGCGAAATGCAATTCTTCGATAACATGAAGGTCGGTACGAAGTTGCTGGTGGGGTTCATCACCGTGGCGGTGATTACAGCCATCGTGGGAACCGTGGGGATCCGCAACATGTCCACCATCAACGGCATGGCGGACGAAATGTACGCGACCGAGCTGATGGGCGTTTCCTATATCAAGGAGGCGAACATCGACCTGATCTACATCAGCCGCGAAACCAGAAACCTGCTGCTCGCCTCGACCACCGGTCAGCGTCATAAGTTTCTGTCGGCCATAGAGTCGTACAAGTCGCAGCTGACGAAAAATCTGGCCAAGGCGAAAGACCTCATGAAGACCGATAAGGAGAAGGCCGAGGTCGCATCCTTCGATGCCCTTTGGAAGGACTACAACGCGACTTCCAAACAGGTGATCGCCATGCTGGAGCACGAGAAGCTCCAGCAGCATCGCAAGGTGGTGGACGTGGCGATGGGGCCGCTGCGTCAGAAGGCCCAGAAGCTCGACGACCTGATGACGCGTCTCAGTCAACTGAAGGAAGCCAACGCCAAGGGTTATGACGATCAGACCCATGCCGTGTACAAGAGCAGCTTTGCCTTCATGGTCGGCCTGGTGATTGCCGGTGTCATCGTCGGTTTGCTCCTCGGCATAGGGATTACCCGCGGGCTGCTCAAGCAGTTGGGCGGTGAGCCGCGTTACGCCGCGGAGATTTCCCGCAAGGTCGCCGACGGAGATCTCACCGTGGAGGTCGCCGTTCAGGAGAAGGACAGGAGCAGCCTGTTGTTCGCCATGAAATCCATGGTGGACAAGCTTTCGCAGGTGATGGGAGACGTCAGCAGCGCCGCTGACGCCCTTTCCAGCGCCTCCGAGGAAGTCAGCGCCACGGCGCAGACCCTCAGCCAGGGCGCCAGCGAGCAGGCGGCAAGCGTTGAGGAAACCAGTGCCTCGCTGGAGCAGATGAACGCCTCTATCAGCCAGAACACCGACAATGCCAAGGCTACTGACGGTATCGCCAAGAACGCGGCGACCCAGGGCGTGGCCGGTGGCGACGCGGTGAAGGACACGGTGGAGGCTATGCGCCAGATCGCGGACAAGATCAGCATCATCGAGGACATTGCCTACAAGACCAACCTGCTGGCGTTGAATGCCGCCATCGAGGCCGCCCGCGCCGGAGAACACGGCAAGGGCTTTGCGGTCGTGGCGGACGAGGTGCGTAAGCTGGCCGAGCGCAGTCAGTCGTCGGCCCAGGAGATCAGCGGTCTTGCCGGCGACAGTGTCAAGGTAGCCGAGCAGGCAGGCAGCCTCATCGGAGAAATCGTCCCGAACATCCAGAAGACCGCAGATCTCGTGCAGGAGATCGCGGCCGCTTCGGAGGAGCAGACCTCCGGGGTTGGACAGGTGACCACCGCCATGGAACAACTGGACCAGGTCTCGCAGCAGAACGCGTCGGCCTCCGAAGAGCTTGCCTCCACGTCCGAGGAGATGAGTTCGCAGGCCCAGCAACTGCAGGAGAGCGTCAGGTTCTTCCGCCTCAACGGTTCGCCCGCGCCGCGGGCCGGCGCGCCTGCCAAGGCAAGAGCCGGCGCCGGCCACCCGGACAAGACGCCGGCGGCGGACACTGTCAACGAAGGCGACTTCGTCCGGTTCGGATAGTTCGATCAGCGGGATCCCCGGCTGCGGGGGCGGGGGTGGGCTCGCCGGCACGGGGCTCGTATTGACCATCGAGCAGAAGCGAAGTAGTGGGAGAGCACAGATGACGGACACCAGCCTGGCGGCACTGGATCTTTCCGGGGACGAGTTGGGGAGTGTGGCGGACGAAGAGACCGCGCCTGCGGCCCGCAAGTACCTGACTTTCGTGCAAGGCCGGGAACGCTATGGGGTCGATATCGAGCGGATCCGGGAGATCATAGAGTATGGCCAGGTGACGGCCGTGCCCATGGCGCCGGCACATATACGGGGGGTGATCAACCTGCGCGGCCATGTGGTGCCGATCGTCGATATGGGGTCACGCCTCGGGCTCGACTCGGCGGACGTCGGGAACAGGGCGTGCAACATCATCGTGGAAATGGAGGTGGACGAAGAATCGGTGCCGCTGGGATTCACCGTGCAGGCCGTGGAGGAAGTGGTGGATATCGAGGACGCGCAAATCGAAGCGGCGCCGGCGTTCGGCACGGAGGTGCCCTCTGAGTACATTGCCGGAATGGGCAAGGTCGACGGAGACTTCGTCACCATCCTGGACATAAGCAAAGCGCTCGCCATAGACGCGTTGTCGCAGCTGGCCGATTACCGTAGCCGGCCTCCGGAGGGCCGGGTTGCGGCTGCCGGCGAGCGCGACTGTCCCGACCCGCGGTTGGACAGACTGTCGTGAGCCTGGCGTCGCAGCCGGTTTCCGAGACGGCCCCGAGCGCGTCTCGCAAGGTGCCCCGATCGCCTGCGAACAACAGCCTGTCGGAGGCCGAATTCGGCAAATTCAGAGACCTTATCTACGCAAAGGCCGGCATCTACCTGTCGCCGGCAAAACGTTCGCTGGTGGCGGGACGCCTCGGAAAGCGGGTGCGTCACTACGGCCTGGCAAGTTTCGGGGAATACTATGCCCTGGCGACCGTCAAAGGCGCACACGAAGAGCTGCAAACGCTGGTCGATCTGCTGACCACCAACGAAACGTACTTCTTCCGGGAGCCGAAACATTTCGAGTTTCTTCGCTCGGTCGCCGAACGCGCCAAGGGGCGCGGTCCGTTCCGTGTATGGAGCGCGGCAGCGTCCTCGGGCGAAGAGGCATACAGCGCCGCGATGTGTCTCGCGTCGGTGCTGGGTTCCACGGCCGACTGGACGGTGTTGGGTACAGACGTAAGCTCCCGCGTCCTGGAACGCGCCCGCAGAGGGCATTATGCGCTGCCCTGCGCCAAACGCATCCCCGAGCCCCATTTGCGCGAGTACTGCCTCAAGGGCGTGCGGGACCAGGAGGGCACGTTCCTCATCGACCCGGCCATCCGGAGGAAGGTGGAGTTTCGTCAGATGAACCTGAACGGGACATGGAACGAGCTGCCGCAGTTCGACGTCATCTTCCTGCGCAACGTGATGATCTACTTCGATCAGCAGACCAAACGGCGACTGGTGGACCGATTGCACGGCAAGCTGAAACCGGGCGGACGGCTCGTCATAGGCCATTCGGAGACGCTCAATGCGGTGTCCGACAGGTTCGAGGTCATTCGTCCGTCCATGTACCGACGCAAGGGCTGAACGGTGGCCACGGGCGGTTCGGGAATCTATCTCAGGCCGGGAGACATCCATTTCGGGGGCGACGGACTCGTGGTCAGGACGCTGTTGGGCTCCTGTGTGGCAGTGACGCTCTGGCATGCGCGTTACCGTATAGGAGGCATGTGCCACGTGGTGTTTCCCAGTGAACCGAGGGGGGACTGCGACAACCGATACATGCGCTGTGCCCTGGGGCATTTCATGGATCAGGTGCTGTCGCGGCGTACCGCTCCGAGAGAGTACCGGGTGGGCCTGTTCGGGGGCGGAAACATGTTTCCCGGCGTCGCGCCCCCGGGCACGCTGGCCGTGGGGACGCGCAACGTGGAGTTGGCGAGGACGCTGCTCGCCAAGCATGGATTCGATATCGACCAGGAGGAGGTGGGGGGTATCGCCTACCGAAAGGTCCAGCTGAGTCTGCTTTCCGGTGCCGTGGAAGTGAGGGCTACCGACGTCGACCCGGCCGGCCAGCGCAACGTTCTGTGAGAAGCCCATGCAGCGCGCAAAAGTACTGATAGTGGACGACTCGGCGGTCATTCGACAGGTGCTGTCCGGCATCATAGCCGGCGATCCGCAACTTGAGCTGATGGGGGCGGTCGCCGATCCGATATTCGCAATGCGACGGATGGAAGCGGCCTGGCCGGACGTCATCGTTCTGGATGTTGAGATGCCGCGTATGGATGGGATCACGTTTCTCAAAAAGGTCATGAGCGAACGGCCGACCCCGGTGGTGATGTGCTCCACGCTCACAACCGACGGCGCGTCCACGACCATGCAGGCTCTGGATGCCGGCGCAATATCGATCATATGCAAACCGAAAGTGAACGCGAAGGGGCGGCTCACCGAGGATGCCACCATGCTGGTGGACACGGTGCGGGCGGCCGCACGCGCCAACATGGCGAAGGTTCGACCTGCCGGGATGAAGGCGCCGCCGGCGCCGCCGCCGCCGCCGCGTCATACGGCCGATGCGGTGCTGGCTCCGGCAAGCGCCCGTGCGATGAAGGTCACCACGGATCGGGTCGTGGCCATCGGCACATCCACTGGAGGTACACAGGCACTTGAGACCGTGTTGAAGGCACTGCCACCGGTAGTGCCCGGCATGGTCATTGTGCAGCACATGCCCGAGAAGTTTACGGCGGCATTTTCGGCCCGTCTCGATTCGCTATGCCAGGTACAGGTTCGGGAGGCCAGGAACGGCGACCGTGTTCTGCCGGGAATCGCTCTGGTGGCGCCGGGAGGGCGGCACATGATGCTCAAACGCAGCGGTGCGCACTACCACGTGGAAGTGGCGGACGGCCCGTTGGTGAGCCGGCACCGGCCCTCGGTGGACGTGCTGTTCAGGTCGGTAGCCCGGGCCGCGGGCAGGAACGCCATGGGAGTGATCATGACGGGCATGGGCGACGACGGTGTGGCGGGCATGCAGGAAATGCATGACGGTGGTGCCTTTACCGTGGCCCAGGACGAAGCGACCTGCGTCGTCTATGGAATGCCGAAGGAAGCCGTCAAACGTGGGGTCGTGGACAAAATCAGTGGGCTGGGCCAGATCAGACAGGACATCATGGACTTTTCCAAGTCCCACTGAGGGTGCGCCGCGGTCGGCGTATTCGACGTAAACAGGGGATTCGAATATGGGTGATGCAATAGCGACGGTTGAACCGGGTACGCTGCCGCGGCGGTCAGGCGGTCTGTCGAAGTTCCTTCTCTTTGCGCTGGGTTGCGATACCTATGCGGTGAACATCCACCGGGTGAAGGAGATTATCGAAGTGGGCGACATTACGCCCGTGCCCATGATGCCGGCATTCATTCGGGGTGCGCTCAACCTCCGGGGACGCGTGGTGCCGGTGGTGGACCTGGCGGTGCGGCTGGGAACGGCGCCATGCGAGCACGCGGTACGCGGCTGTATTGTGATCATCGAGCTGGGGCTGGCAGGGCGGACCTTCGACGTGGGGTTGGTCGTGGACGCGGTGAGTTCGGTCAGGGATATCGATCCGAAAGACATCGAACCGGCACCATCGTTCGACGGCAGGATTCGAACCGACTTCATCGAAGGTATGGGCAAGGTGGACGACGACCGCTTCATTGTTCTGCTGGCCATCGACCGGGTGCTTTCCATGGATGATCTGGAGACGTTGAGTCGGGTAGGGAAGGGTACCGAACCGGCGCATTCGGCCTGATAGGCAGCGCTGCACAGGTCGATCGAGCGGGTGATCACAAGGAGCGGAAGCGCCGTTTACAACGCCTACAGGAGCGTTCCGGTCGCCTTGGCGACGCCGTGAGCGCCGCTTCAGCGCCCTGCGCAGGGATTTCCCGGGGCGACCATTGCGGGGAAGTATACGGGGGGCGGTATGAGCGACAGACCGTATCGCGTGTCCAGGCCGGTTCCGGGGACCGGAATCGAGACCGGTGAAGGCGCCGAATGCTTCAAAGAGCTGGAGCTCGCCGATCAATGGGACTTCGCCGATCTGAAGGCTGCCCATCGGGCTCTGCTTGCGCTCAGCCAGTGCAATGAGTTGATTTTCCGGGCCGCCACGGAGCAGGAACTGTTGGACGGCATCTGCCGGGTGGTGGTCCACAGTGCCGGTTATCGCATGGCGTGGATAGGGCGGTCCGACCCGACCGCTCCCCGGCAGGTGGTCCCGGTGGCCCGGTTCGGGGACCGCGGCTACCTGAAACAGGTGCAGATAACCTGCAAGAGCGGCAGACACGGCAACGGGCCCACAGGCACCGCAATGCGGGCCGGCCAGACGGTGCTCAGCAACGACAACACGGTGGACCCGGCATTTGCACCGTGGCAGTTGAGCGCCCGAAAGCACGGCTACCGCTCCAGCATCGCCCTGCCGCTGCTTGTCGGCGGGCGAGTGGACGCGGTGCTGGGGATATACTCGGAATTGCCTGACGCCTTCGATGCGCAGGAAGTCGCGTTGCTGGAAAGACTGGCCGAGAACCTGGGGTACGGGATGGAGGGGTTTCGTCGCACCGAGCGGTTCAGGCAGCGCGAATGGCAGTTTCGCCAGAATGAAGCGGGTTTTCGCGCGACCTTCGAACATGCCCCGGTCGGTATAGCCCACGCGGACCTCGATCGGATTATCGTCCATGCCAACGACAGGTTCTGCCAGATGCTCGGGTACGAGCGCGAGCAGCTGTTGGGCCTGTCTCTGCTCGACATCACGCACCCCGACGACATCAGCCACGATCGGGAGCGGGTCAGCCGTCTGCTGGCCGGACAGTGCGAGGGCCTCGGCGGGGAAAAGCGCTATGTTCGCCGCGACGGTGAGGTCGTTTGGAGCAACGTCACGGTGGCGCTGGTGCGTGACGATAACGGCCAGCCTTCCTACTACGTGGGTTTGGCAGAGGACATCACGGACCGCAAGCAGGCGGCGCAGGCCCTGGAACGCTCAGCGGCCGAATGGTCCTATGCCATGGACCATTTCGAGGACGGCATTTACCTCGTGGACATGGACGATCGTCTGATGCGCGCCAACCGGTCATTCTATGAGCTGACCGGCTTGAGCCCGGAAGAGGCGATCGGCCGGGACATCACGGAGTTGATTCACCCTGACGGAGAGGCGGAGCCCTGCCCGGTCTGTCGCGCGCGGCGCGACAGACGCGACGCGTACGTGACGATGGAAGCCGACCATCCGGACAACCTGACAGGCCGCCCTGTGGAGGTGGCGGTAAGGATTATCCGCGACCGGGCGGGTGATCCGGTGGGCGTCCTGAAGGCGATCAGGGATCTTACCCGGACCCGGCAAACCGAGGAGCGCATCGGTCGACTCAATGCCCACGTGCGGCTGCTCACCGAATCTGTCGGCGAAGGCCTGTTCGGTCTGGACGGCCATGGACTGTGCACATTCATAAACCGTGCCGCCCTGGACATGCTCGGCTACGATCGGGACGAGGTGCTCGGCCGGCCCATGGAGATGATTGCACGGGCGCCCGGGTCGCTCGGCAGCAGGGAAACCGACGAATGTCCGCCCTTTGCGGCGTTCTGTCCGGGGCAGGTCAGCGGACTGCGGAGCAACATGTTCTGGCGCAAGGACGGCAGCAGCTTTCCCGCCGAATACTCCGCTCACCGGATTTCGGACAACGACGAACCGGGCGGTGCGGTGGTGGTGTTCCGGAACGTTGCGCAGCGCCACGCCATGGCGCGGCGCATGGACTATCTTGCCACCCACGACTCGCTGACGGGATTGATGAACCGCCACGAGTTCGAACGTCGTCTGCAGGACGTGTTGGAAACGGCACACGAATCGAATCAAACACACGTGCTGGCGTTCTTCGATGTCGATCGCATGCGTGTGGTGAACGATACCTGCGGCCATGGTGCGGGAGACGCGCTGCTCAAACAGACCGTTCGGATCCTGAAGGGCGCGGTGCGCCAGTCCGACGTGGTCGCGCGTATGGGCAGCGACCAGTTCGGCATGCTGTTGAGCGGCTGTGCTCTGGC
>Ga0102956_1000559_pt1 | contig 13365 bp, 14 predicted proteins | sample SalPonF2_A_D2_MG_FD_84515 | JGI IMG/M metagenome (GOLD analysis project Ga0102956, IMG submission 84515) | Salt pond soil microbial communities from South San Francisco under conditions of wetland restoration - Salt Pond MetaG SF2_A_D2_MG ...
CATCAGCCATCCAGTAATCATTGACTTCCGGATTGTAACGCGGTGTTATACGCATTACAAGATTATTCCGTGTCCAAAGGTCCACGTTCGTACCTTTAGCATTTGTAATATCAATGCCCGGTGTTTGATTTAACTCCCAAACACGGGCTTTAAAACGAAAATCAGACGAAGTTAAGGCACCTACAGGACAAATATCAACCGTGTTAACCGAATAAGGATCGTCGAATTCTCTTCCGGGTGCTGTTGCCGGGTAGTTTTTATCTCCGCGGGAGATGATTGTCAATTGATTCGATTTACTTATTTCATTACAGAAGCGAACACAACGGGTACAATTGATGCAGCGTTCTGCATCTAATGTAACTCTTGGCCCTAATTTAATTCGCTTGGGCTTATGAACCTTTTTAAACTCGAAACGACTTCCTTCCGGTCCGTATTTATAGGTTTGGATCTGTAACGGACATTCACCGGCCTGATCACATATAGGGCAGTCAAGCGGGTGGTTAATAAGTATAAATTCGAGGTTATCTTTTTGTGCTCTCTTAACTAAATCGGATGTTCGGTGTGTTTTGATGACCATGCCGTCGCTCATATCCAGACTGCAAGCTGTCATCAATTTCGGGAAGAAACGAATCTTACGTTCACCGTTTTCATCCTTTTCATATTCATTTTTTTCTTTATTAAATACGGGCGTGCCGGCCTGTACCATACATTGACGGCAGTTAGCCGGGATGGACAGGGAGGGATGGTAGCAGAAGAAAGGCAGCTCCAACCCATGATCTAACATAAATTGCAGAACTTTCTGCGGCTTCTCGTATTCTAACCTATTACCGTCTATGAAAATCTCAGGCATTTTATTCCTAAATTTTATGCTGTTGCGTAAATAGTTTTCTTACAACGTGCTTCAAATTCATCACGGAACCGACTGATGGTATAACGTACCGGCCATGCAGCGGCATCTGCTAAAGCACAAATTGTTCGGCCTTCCATTTGGGTGCAGAGATCAAGCAATATATCCAGATCCCTGTATTCGCCCTCGCCATTCTTAATTTTTAGTAGAAGTTTCTCCAGCCAGCCGGTACCTTCGCGGCATGGCGTACATTGACCGCAAGACTCATGATGATAGAAATGAGTTATACGCCATAGGAAATCGATCATATCGGTATCCTCATCAAGTACACACAACCCGGCCGTACCCATCATGGAACCGGCTTCTCGTAATGACTCAGCATCCATGGTAAGACCTTCAAGCTGGTCGGCTCTCAGTACGGGGGTTGAAGAACCACCCGGTACAACGGCTTTTACTTTCTTTCCATTTCGTACTCCACCGGCCACTTCGTTGATAAGGGTCATTATGGGCATTCCTGTTGGAAATTCATAAACACCCGGTTTATTAACATGTCCGGATATTCCATATAAAACCGGACCAGGATGCTTAGCTGCACCAAGATTGGAATACCAATCTGCACCATTTTTGATTATGAAAGGCACATTGGATAATGTTTCAATATTGTTGATGGTTGTCGGCCGGCCCCATAATCCTTTTTGTGCCGGGAAGGGAGGTTTTAGTCTTGGATAGCCACGCTTTCCTTCAAGCGATTCCATAAGGGAAGATTCCTCACCACAGATATACGCTCCTGCACCGCTGTGCAGATATAAATCAATATCTACACCACTTCCTAAAATATTTTTACCCAGGTAACCTTTTTTATAGGTTTCATCAACCGCATTCTGCAATTTTTGAATCCATGACCTGTATTCACCGCGGATATACACATAAACGGCATTAACAGTCATAGCATAAGCAGCAATAACGGCACCTTCTATGAAAAGATGCGGATTATATTCAAAAATCTGACGGTCTTTGAATGTACCGGGTTCCGACTCATCGCCATTAGCAGCGATATAACGGGGGCCGCCATCCGGCTTCGGCATAAACGACCATTTTAATCCGGTGTTGAAACCGGCACCGCCACGACCGCGTAAGCCTGCGCTTTTGACTTCGTTCGTCACATTATCTTTAGCCCACTTACCGTCCTTGTTTTTCAGGACATCTTTCAAAGAATCATAACCACCGTTTTTTTCGTATACATCAATCTGGTGGAGATTCTTTATGTTTGGTAACAGTAGTGGTTTATACGATTTCCAATCCATTGACATAAATTAATTCTCTTCTTTTTGATGTTGTGGCAGGGGAATGGATTCAAATTCCGGCATTTTATCTTCGCGCAAGGAATCAATTAATTGATCTACTTTTTCCTTTGTTAGATGATTCACATAAACATCATTGGAAACTTGTAAAATGGGGGCATAACCACAAGCTCCGAGACATTCTACCGATTGAATACTGAATAAACCATCTTCGGTTGTCTCTCCTGCTTTTATACCCAGTTTGTCTTCAATATATTCGAGTATATCGTATCCGCCGGTTACCTGACAACTGAAGCAGGTACAAACATCGAGTACATACTTACCCATCTTTTTGTTGTAAAACTGTGTATAAAAAGATACAACACCGTATACATGCGCTTCGGGAAGGTCTAACACCTCAGCCACTATTTTTTGTACTTCTTCATCCACATGTCCGAACTTCTCCTGTGCAAACCATAGAACAGGCATAACAGCCGACATGTTGGTTGGGTATTTGGCCTTTATCTTTTCTATCTCTTCAAAATCAGATTTATCAAATGCTATATCCATAATAATTATTTATCTGAGTCTCCCATTACAGGGTCTAATCCACCAATTAAAACTACCGTATCGGCAATCATTTCACCGTCCAGGATATATTCAAGACCTTGCAGATTCGCAAAAGAAGGCGATCTGATTTCCAGTCTCCATGGATGTCCGGTACCGTCACTTTGAATATAATAACCGAGTTCCCCTTTCGGAGCTTCGATAGCATGGTAACATTCAACTCCTTCAGGTGGACATATACCGGTATCGGTCATCATGAAATCGTGTATCATGCCTTCCATTGAATAATAAACCTCGTCTTTGGAAGGGTAGGTCTGTTTGGCATTATCAACCCTGATAGGCCCTTTTTTCATTTTATCGAAACACTGCTCTATGAGGCTGAGACTTTGTGTCATTTCTTCCATCCTGCAATAGTAACGAGCAAGATTATCACCTTCGAGACGTGTAGGTACTTCAAATTCTACTTCATCATATTTACAATAAGGATCAATTTTGCGTATATCGTAAGCAATACCGGTTGCCCTGAGGTTAGGGCCACTTAATCCAATATCAATAGCTTCATCTGCTGTGATCGTACCAATATCTTTATTACGATCAACAAAGATCCTGTTTTTATTCAGAAATTTATTCCAACCGACCAATTCTTTTTTAAAATCTGTAACCCATTCTTTAATCATTTTGATGGTCTCGGGAGTAAAATCATTAGCTACTCCACCAATCCGGGAATGGGAAATCGTAAAACGATGTCCACCGAAATTATCAAAAATATCGTATAGTTTTTCCCGCTCACGAAATGTCCATATAAAGAAGGATACGGCACCGGCATCCATAACCATGGTGCCAAGCCAGAGGAGGTGGGATGAAATACGTGCGAGTTCACATCCGATCATGCGGATATATTGTGCCCGATCGGGAACTTCAATTTTCGCTATTTTCTCAACCGCTGTGCAGAGAGCTACGTTATTGCTGTAAGGGGACAGGTAATCCGTACGGTCGGTGTACGGCATAAATTCCTGGTATGTTTTGTTCTCAGCAATTTTTTCTATTCCGCGATGAAGGTATCCGATATCTAATTTATTCTTAATTATTTTCTCTCCATCGAGTTCCAATATGACTCGTAGAACACCGTGTGTTGCCGGGTGCTGCGGACCCATATTAAGCACCATATGAGTAGCCAACGGATCATCTTCATAAACCTCAACGGTAGTATGTTTGTCCTCCAGGCTTTTATATATGGCTTCCTGGTGCTTCTTGAAGAATGTCGATTGTATTTTAGAAGTTAATTTTTTCTCTAATTCCATCGTATCTTGTTTAATCTTCTGTATCCGGTGTGGTGCTGGGTAATTCGATAGACCCGGGGATACCCAAAAGCGGAAATTCTTTGCGTAGTGGATAGTATTCGAAGTCTTCGGGTAAGTAAACTCGTCGTAAATCCGGGTGGTCATCAAAAATAACGCCAAACATGTCGTATGTTTGACGTTCCTGCCAATTGGCTGCTTTCCAGATATCGGTTACCGTTTGAACATGGGGATCTTCCTCTTCACATCTGACTTTGAGGAATAAACGTAATTGATCCCGTAGTGAAACAATATTATAAATGACTTCAAATCGTTCTTCGGAGGTAAAACGGTCGGTCCCGAATATATCTACCAGATAGATGAATCGATGTTCATCATAAAGCCTGCGGCATATATCGTGTATCTTATTAACGGATGTCCGGACAAGAATGTCGCCCTGGTACCCGGTAACCTCAAGTATGTCATCCGGATATTGATTTTTTAAGTCATCAATAACTTTTTGATGAGCAGAAGAAATATTCATGAGTTAAGTATCAAGTAATACAGAATGTTCTGTTTTAATTTTATTCTGAATCTTCATCAATGCGTTTATAACGGCATCAGGCCGCGGTGGGCATCCTGAAATGTAAGCATCGACGGGTAAGAAGTTATCAACTCCCTGTACAACTCCATAGCAACGGTGCATACCGCCGGTGGAAGCACAGGCTCCCATGGCAACACACCATTTTGGGTCCGGCATCTGATCCCATATCCTTCGGATGGCGTGCGACATCTTATACGTACACCAACCGGCCACGATCATCAGATCGCTTTGACGTGGTGAAAAACGGAATACTTCGGATCCGAACCTGGAAACGTCATATCTTGGGCCGGCAAATGCCATCATTTCGATAGCGCAGCAAGCCAGTCCCATAGGCATTGGCCAAACGGCATTTGAACGTGCCCAGTTTACAAGGGAGTCTACTCTTGTAGTTAAATATCCTTCGCCTAAGGCGCTTTCTAATCCCATAACTGAAATAAATTATTTTTTAATCTGTTTGAAATCCCAATCAAGTGTACCTTTTTTTAAGGTATAAATTAACCCGAGGAACAGTATTACTAAAAATAGCATCATTGCAATAAAAGTTCCTATTCCGAGTTTTAAAAATCGAACGGCCCATGGATAAAGAAATACTACTTCGAGATCAAAAACGATAAATTCCATGGCAACCAAATAGAAACTGACGGAGTAACGTTCCCGGGCCTGACCTACAGGATCCATACCACTTTCGTATGGTCCAAGTTTTAAAACATTGGGTCGGTACGGCCCTATAATTCTTGATAAAATCATAAATAAAAACGCCACAATCACGGCGACACCAACCAATATCATGATTGGTAAGTAATTCTCTAACATAATTTTTTAATTTAATCACATGTGCATTAACACCCTTTTTGATCAAGCAAAAATTAGGGCGATTGCTATGAAATGTCAATGTAATATGAAAAGGATTAAAATGCCTTAAAAAATGTTACTTTTTCTTCTATGAGTTGAGATTTCATTTAACTTGACCTTTAAGTGTAGTGCAATAATCTTTAAATTAAAAAGGTAAAGAATTTATTAATTGGCTTAAAAAGAGAAACGTACCGTGGAAAAAATTCAAATGGAGATTTTAGGGCTTTCAACGAGTCCAAGCAGCGGTGGTGCTTATGCACTTATTTTAAATGAGACGGATGGCAATCGAAGGCTCCCGATTATCATCGGTACGTTTGAAGCACAAGCTATTGCCCTTGAGCTCGAACATATAAAACCGCCAAGGCCTATGACGCACGACCTGCTCCGAAATGTTGTTCAAAGTTTTAACACTTATGTTAAGCAGGTGTTTATTAACGAGCTTAAGGAGGGTACATTTTATGCTGAAATTATATATGATTTTAACGGTAAAGATGTTCATATGGATGCCCGGCCCAGTGATGCAATAGCCCTGGCAATCCGGTTTAATGCACCTATTTTTGTCGCCGATGAGGTATTGAGTGAAGCAGGTATTCAGGCGGATTTAAGTGAAGAAGAACTTGGAGATTCGCCGAAGTTCGAAGAACAGCCTGAAGAAGCTAAGTCAGCAAAAGACACGGAAGAAGACAGTAAATTAAAATTATTAGAAAAACACCTGGAAACGGCTATAGAAAAAGAGGATTATGAAAAAGCCGCTAAACTCAGGGATGAAATAAAAAAATTGAAAGGATAAGCATTGCAAATAAAAAGTATTGATTACTCTCATTTGCCCTTCTCTGACTTATATAAAACTTATGTTTCCGATTATTCCAAAGTTGATCGTTTTTATAATGGCAATCCGCTGAATGAGGATGAAATTTCCGGATTTTATAAAAAAAATGTAGCGGTCACCGATCGGGTTGAGACGGTAAAGCTACTTAAAGATTTTAACAATGGGTTCGACCTGGATCCATTGGCACAAAAAAATATTGAAAGATTGGCTGATGAGAAGGCTCAAACCGTTGTGACCGGTCAACAACTGGGTATCTACGGAGGCCCGTTATTTACTGTTTATAAGGCGTTAACAGCTATTGTTTTTGCCAGACGGATGGAAAAAAAGACAGGGAATCCTGTTATTCCTGTTTTCTGGTTAGCCGACGAAGATCATGACTATGAGGAGATAGCCAGTGTTCGTTTCCCTAATCGTGACACTATTCATTCAATAAAACTGGATGCTTTCAATGAAAAGAATCATGCAGTATCGGAATTGGTCATACCGGATAGGTTTACTGATTTTCGAAATGAAGTAAAAGAAAAACTAAGAGAAACGGATTTTTCTGAATCTTTATGGGATTTATTGGATGAATGCTACCGTCCCGGTGTCACATTCCGGGTGGCATTTGGCAAACTGATAAGCCAACTGTTTTCAAAACACGGAATGATCCTGGCTGGCAGCCATGATAAAAATATAAAACGTTATTTATTGCAACAGTTGCAAAGCTCTGTCGAAAATGCATCTGAAATAGGGGAGGCACTTGAACGTCAGAGTGGGAAACTGGCCGATGTTTATCATCAACAGGCACAAACCGATTCGTCATTGCTATTCATGCACAGTGAGGAGGGAAGGGTACGTATTTCGTTTGAAGACGGGATATGGAAATACGGTGACAAGGAGGAATGGCCTTCCGTAGAATTAAAAAAAATGATAGAGAAAAATCCCGAACGATTTTCCCCAAACGTTTTTTTACGGCCCGTTCTTCAGGATGCGTTATTGCCAAACAGGGCGTATGTAGCCGGACCCGGAGAATTGGCTTACTACGGTCAAATGAAAACGTTATACCCGATATTTAACATGGAAATGCCGTTTATTATTCCCCGCATGAGTGCTACATTGATTGAGTCGTCTATTAGCAGGATTATGGATGATCTGCCATTTGATTTTACAGATTATAATAAAAGGATTGAAGATCTGGAATCTGATTATGTTGATAGAACCAATACCATGGACGTTAATGAATATTTTAAACAATGGAAAAAAGATGTCGATGAGTTATCGGAAAATAAGACGAAAGCGATTCAGAATATTGATCAGACACTAAAAGGAGCGGCAGAAAAAGCAAATTCATCGTATTATCATGCTCTGGATGGGCTAAAAGGGAAAGTATTTCGTGCTATCAAACAACAAAATGATATACAAATTAAACGAATCCGTAAAATTCATACCCATTTGTTTCCGGAACAGGAATTACAGGAGCGCAAATTCTCCTTCATCTATTATATGAATAAATACGGAGTGGATATTTGGGACAGAGTTTTAACTAAGATTGATGAGGAAACATTCGATACTCATAAACTTATTAATATCTAATTAATGCAGATTATCGACACCGGTGCTCAAAAACAAAAGATCCGTGAAAAACTCTTAATGAAACGCAAGGGATTATCTTCGTATGATTATAAGTCGGTTAATAAACAGATTCTTCATCGATTAGTGCATTTAGATACTTTTAAAAAAGCACAAACGATTCATATTTATTTGCCTATCGTAAAACAAAAAGAGGTCGATACATTGCCGGTAATCGGATCGTTGTTGGAAAAAGGTAAGAACGTGGTTGTACCCATCACCGAATTTGATCGTATTGCATTACGTCATGTTGCTTTAGATAATATGGAAGATTTAAAGACAAACCGATGGGGGGTACCCGAACCTGTTCAACAGATAGATATCGATATACAGGAACTTGACCTGGTTATAGTGCCTATGGTTGGCGGAGATATGCATGGTAACAGGTTGGGATATGGAAAAGGATATTACGATAGTTTCCTAAAAGAAGTTAATTGTCCTAAAATTGGTTTACTACCGGAGACTTGTTTAGTAGATAACATACCTGTGGAAGAGCATGATGTCCCGCTTGATTATCTGATAACCGAGGATAGAATTATCCGTGCCCGGGGCCAGGGTAGATAATATTTAAAAAAGTAACCATCTTATATATAATGAACCTTTATGTATTTCGGTTCGTATAGTCATAAAAAAGGTAAAAAGAGTAAAATAATATTATGGCAGAGCGTACCAAACAAATGGGGCAAAGTTCTAATCTTGGAGATTCTGTTTCCTATACGGAAAATGATCTGCAGTTAGCACTTGATGATTTTCTGGAAGAAGAAAAACGTAAAGAGGTAAAACCAACGTTATTCAATTTTCAGACAATTGCCGGTTTTGTAATCATATTTTTATCACTCAGCTATCTCGTTCAGCAAATCGGACTCAGTTGGGGGCCGAGTTTAAGTGGTTTAATGAGCGCACTTCCGGTAATTGGTGGTGTTATTGTGACCATAGTCGGCCTGGGTATATTTAGCAGGGAAAGAAAGAAGCATCGTAAGCAAAGGCGAAAAGAAAGAAGAGAGAAGAAACATTTATATAATAACCTTGAACAGAGAGAAAGACGCAGGGAGAAACACAGGAAGCATGAATTTGATTCATTTAAGTCGATGTCAGAACATGATATAAAAGTGGATCGTTATGCCCTCAAAAAGAACAAAAAATTATTCCGGTCCCGTCATGATAAACGAATATTTGGTGTTTGCGGCGGTATAGCCCGTTATTTTGGTGTCAGTTCTACATTTGTCCGGTTACTTTTTGCCATAGGTACATTATTAGGCTACGGATTTCCTATAATTCTTTATATTGCACTGGCTGTAGTGTTACCTAAAGAGCCATATTCATTATTTGATGTAGACGATATTTAATTAAATTAAATGCATGCTGATATCATTTGAAGGGATCGATGGTTGCGGAAAGACCACACAGTTACATTTATTGAAAGAACGGTTGCTTGATGAAGGGTATGAGGTAAGTGATTTCCGTGAACCCGGTGGTACGGAAGTATCCGAATTTATTCGATCCATATTGTTGAATCCGGAGATAGAGATGCATCCGGTGACCGAGTTATTGCTTTTCTCGGCCGCGCGTTCCGAATTAATTGCGCAGAAAGTAATGCCGGAACTGAAAAAAGGACATATTGTTTTACTCGATCGGTTTTATGATTCGACGGTTGCTTATCAGGGGTATGGACGAAAATCTCTTGGAATCGAAGAAATTAATAAGTTGAATTCCATAGCTTCACATCGTGTAAAACCGGATTTAACATTTTATATAAGAATTAGCCTTCAGGAAGCCCGGAAGAGAACGAGTCATCAGAGCAAAGATCGTATGGAACAATCGAGTGAGACCTTTTTCACATCTGTTATAGAAGGTTTTGAAACCCTGGTCGGAAATGAAGACCGATTTATTGCTTTGAACGCAACCCACACAAAGGATCAGCTTCATGACATGATTTGGGATCATGTATCGAATTATCTGGAAGGATGACTGGTATATCAGTATGTGTGTTATAGGATTAGGGCGTATGAGTGTTTGCGTAATTAGTAAAAAGCGTAACAAGAGCTGAAATAACCTCTGCATTGAAAAATCGAATAAGGGCTTAGTTTCCTAATTACAATATTCCATGTGCTGTGTTATATAAATAATAATATCATTAACTTAATGCACTGAATAATATTTTTCTCTTTGCCCAATGCTCCCTGCACATCACTAATATTGTCGGGTAATCAGATAGAAAGGCCGGGTACTTTAAATTGATTCTAAATTTCAAAATATATTGAATGTATAGAGAAGAAGAAATTAAAAAAAGCTAATAGTTTAATTGAAGTTGGCAGTATTATTCCTTAAATTTAGTTTATTGTGGATAAAGTATTCCACAGAATTAAGATGTCGGAAAAAGTGACCTTTTTCGACAGAGAAACCGAACCTTTCAATTTCACGAAGTAGATCAAAAGCGATTATGGCGCACGAAAGAATCGAAGTTAACTTGCCTCTAGCCAAAGTATATGAACTATTAAGTTCCCCTTCTAACTTTCCAATGTTTATGGAAAGAATTTCTGAAGTAAATAAACTTAGTTCTCAATCTTTCGAATATGTCACCGAAATTGGTGGTGACGATTATCAATGGATCACCAATGTCATTGATGACTTGAGAAACACTCGATTTGCGTGGATTACTATAAATGGAAATCTTAACCAAACAGGTACCATTCGGTTTACTCCGCTGGAAAATGGTACCCGCACTCGTGTTGATTTCAGTTTAGACTATCGTACATTTTTTGGTGATCCTAGTGAAGATCTGGCTAAATTCATCGATGAATTGCCAGCTCAAATCAAAAAAGATTTGGAGAAATTCAAAGAATTAGCTGAGGCTGATGGATTTCACGAATCTGAAGAGAAAGAATCTGAGAAAAATGAAGTAACGGTTTAACAGCCTTACATATACTTTTTTGAGAAGGGGCGTTCAGCCCCTTTTTTTATGATCATATTCTTTTATCTTGATCGGAAATTATTTTGTTGATGATATACACAATATCATTATACCAGATTAAGGATTGGGAAGTTGGATTTAGACCGGTTTTTAGAATCAGATCTCGTTAAGAAACCTTTTTGTGTCCTGTTCGGACACCCTGTGGCTCATAGTATGTCTCCGCTAATGCATAATACGGCTGCAAAACAGCTGGGCATACGTCTTACCTATACTGCGATCGATTTACCAATATTAGATTCCGTTAAAATAACACGGTTATTAAATGAAGAACATTTTCTGGGAGCTAATATTACAATTCCACATAAAGCTGCAATTATCAAATTTGTGGATAATCTTGAAGCTGTAGCAGAAGATATAGGTGCCGTTAATACCATTTATCGAAATGATTACCGGATAATTGGCTCTAACACGGATGTATATGGATTTTCGGTACCATTGGATGAGTATATCGATAGCATTGACGGACGAGATGCCATTGTTTTTGGGACAGGTGGTGCGAGCCGGGCGGTGGTATATGCATTGGGAACGATGGGAATTCAACATATTTATATGGTCTCCCGTTCACCACATCTTAAAAAAACGAATATATTTACATCCGATGCCGATGTGCATATCCTCTCATATGATGCATGGCCCCATTTTATCGATGAAGCAGGTATCATAGTAAATACGACCCCACTGGGAATGGAACCGAATATCGAAAAATCTCCCGTCAGGGATCATCAGGTACAATATCTGTCAGATAAAATTTGTTATGACATTGTTCCCAAACCAATGAATACACGTTTTATTCAACAGGCACAGGAAGCTGGTTGCATTGCCATAAATGGTCTGGATATGCTTATTCATCAGGGTAGTAAATCGTTTGAGATATGGACCGGAAAAGAATTTCCGATTGAAATGATTCGTAATTTGCTAATAAATCAATTTCATGAATAATATTGAATATATAGTACCGGGTCTTTGGAGAGATGAGAGAGAATTATTGGCATTATTTACACTTAAAAATGCGTCCTTATTCAATGACAACAGACAGATTCAAGGATTAAACTTTGGCCTCAACACGAATCAGGATAAAGCTATCGTCAAAGATAATCGCGAATTATTATATGATATTATTGGTATTGATGAGCATAAAATAGCAATGGTTCATCAGGTACATGGCAACAGGGTTGTCTATGCGAAAAAATCTCAATCTAAGCAAAAAGCTGATGCCCTGGTAACCGACAGATCAGATTTAGCACTGGCCATTAAAGTTGCTGATTGTGCGGCGGTTTTACTGGCTGACAGGGAAAACCGGATCATTGGTGCCGCACATGCCGGATGGCGTGGTGCTGTATCCGGTGTCATTGCCAATACTGTGGGTAATATGTTGAAACTGGGTGCTGATGTCGATCAGATTGAAGCCTATGTGAGTCCCTGTATCTGCCAGCAAAAATTTGAAGTAGGTGAAGAAGTGGCGGAGCAATTTGACAATGAATTTGTTGACCGAAAAAATTATACCAAACCACATGTCAATTTAAAAGGTTATATAAAAAAGCAGTTGACCGGTGAAGGTATAAAAGATGAAAATATTGATGTTGATAGTGGCTGTACTATTACGGATGAAGATAAATTCTATTCGTATAGAAGAGAAAAGGATAACAGCGGACGTATGCTGGCACTAATTATGTTACGATAAAATTACTGATATAAATGCGTGTAAGTTATTCAGATGGATATTATGCACCGATTCCGAATGAGCATATATTTCCAATGCATAAATTCGACGGGTTATACCGATATGTGATTGACAAGGGTATCATCGATCAGTCTTGCATTGTAGAACCGTCAATGGTAGATATTGCTTATTTGATGATGGTACATACTCAACGGTATATAAATGGCATATTGAAGGGGAACCTGGAGTATAACGAAGCAAGACGTCTTGGTTTACCGTGGTCTCTGGGGTTGGCTCGCCGCTCACGTTTAGCTGTGCAAGGTACTATTAATGCTGCATTGATGGCATTACAGGATGGTATATCGGGTAACCTGGCCGGCGGGACACATCATTCTTTTCCCGACCGGGGAGAAGGATTTTGTGTGTTCAATGACGTGGCCGTAGCAATCAGGGTTTTGAAGAAATCTATGTGGATAAATAAAGCCATGGTCATCGATTGTGATGTGCATCAGGGTAATGGAACAGCATCTTTTTTTGAAAATAATTCAGATGTCTACACTTTCTCGGTACATGGTGAAAAGAATTATCCTTTTAAGAAACCGCCATCCAGTTATGATTTGGGACTTCCGGATAAAACGGAGGATAAATCATATATACAAGCTTTAGGTGATTCTCTCGATCATATTTTTAATGAATTTCAACCGGATATTGTATTTTATCTGGGGGGAATTGATATTTTGAAGAGTGATCATTTTGGGAGATTAAACGTATCAATAGATGGCTTAATAAACAGAGACAGGATGGTTATTGAGCGGGTTCATAAGAAAAATATACCACTCGTATTATTACTTTCCGGTGGGTATGCGC
>Ga0102956_1000560_pt1 | contig 13360 bp, 10 predicted proteins | sample SalPonF2_A_D2_MG_FD_84515 | JGI IMG/M metagenome (GOLD analysis project Ga0102956, IMG submission 84515) | Salt pond soil microbial communities from South San Francisco under conditions of wetland restoration - Salt Pond MetaG SF2_A_D2_MG ...
GGCTTTTCATGGTAACGTGAATAATTCGGGTGGGCGTTTTTAGCCTTTCTTAGATGGACCCCACCATTTAGGTGGAGCCCATCAACAAATGTTCCTCATGATGTCACTTACGGGATCGATTTCTAAATGGAATCGTCCCAAATTTTAAATTCAAATACTGGAACTATCATCGATGGGCTCCACTCCATGCTTTCCCGGAGTGGGGTCCATCTACCTCTTTGTCAAACCGGATCTGAGAACGCTATCGGTTTTCGTACCACTATGATAAAAAAATTATTCCGAAACGATTTTAGGGCGTTTTATTTCATTGGGGGATTGATCGTTCAAATATTTAATAATCTGTCCTAAATAAACCGATTATGTATTATTTTTTAAATTCAAAAACGTTTTGGACAGCTATGGTTTGTTTTATAAAGAATCTCGCCTTTTTACCTGAATCCTGTTTTTTCCAAATACTGCGTTTTTAAGATTTCTCCCTTCGTTCGAAATGACGCTTAGAGGCTTTGGTATTTAATGCCCGATACTTTCAAAGGCGTCATCTCGAACCCGCTTTTTGGGTGAGGGATCTTCCAAACGTGGATAGGAAACAGAATAGGTCTATATATTATATCGAATTCACGTTAAGCAAATCTCACATGAAGCAATGAATCATTTGCTGCTTACCTGGTCAAGCTTGAGTTGATAACAGGAGATCATAAAACAAAAAAGCCGCCCAAAAAATTTTGAGCAGCTTCCAATGATGTGTGAGTATAAAATTCTACCAGCGTAATAAATTAATTTTACCGATATCCACACTCAAATTATTACGGAATATCGCGATAATGATCGCTAATCCGACGGCGGCTTCTGATGCGGCCACACATAGCGAAAAGAAAACTAAAATCGTACCATTTATATCACCGAAGTGACTGCTAAAGGCCACAAGAGTCAAATTAACAGCATTCAGCATTAATTCAACACACATAAAAACGACAATCGCGTTTCGGCGTATTAATACCCCGATGACTCCGATTGTGAAAAGTACAGCGCTAAGCGCCAATAACCAAGATAATTGCATCATTCTTTCGTTTGAATTTTTCGTTGTGCAACAAGTAATGCTCCGACAACTGCGGCTGTTAATAATATAGCCGTAACTTCAAATGGGAGCAGATAGTGCGTAAACAATACGTTTCCTACGGCCTGAACAGTTCCGACCTGGGCCATTTTAGGTGATACGGCAGGTAAAGTATCTGTCCAGCTTCCTAATGAATAAAGTAATTGTGCTAAAATAACGATACCTACAATAAACGCGACTCCATAACGGAAACGGAATTTATTGAAAATATTTTCTTCGTTATCCAAATTCAAAAGCATGATCACAAATAAAAACAATACCATGATCGCCCCTGCATAAACCAGAAGCTGAATAACTGCTAAAAACTGTGCTTGTAATAATAAATAAATACCTGCCAGTGCGACCAGGTTTACGACCAGGAATAACGCACTATTCACAGCACTTTTGTTCAATACCACACCAATCGCGGAAGCGATGGATAGTAATGCAAATAAAATAAATAAATACGTAACCATAATGAACGTTTTACTAAAAATTAGTTATTAAGGTACCCAAATTTGAAACCGTCGTCAACCTACTTTATTGACTTTTTTCACTTACAGAAAGCCTTGCAAAACCAAAGCTTTTGTTCAAAATCAAAGCTTGAGCGACTTAGAAACCGCTGCATATTAGTCATATGATAGGATTTCGTAATCGCAAAAATACAGATATTGGGCAAAAGAGCAGTTTGGCATAGCCTTCTTATATTAAGCGTTAAATGGTTTCTGAATATAAAAGTTACGGAGCTAAATATAACACGCATTTTTGCATAGTTAAACAGATATTTGAAGTTATTTTTATTTTGCTGCCATTACGGAAATCCGTGATACTATTTAAACCATTTCAATCATTCCCAATCAAGATCGTTTATTTGAACATTTTATATGACGACCGCCCGATTTACTTCATGCGCAATTATTTATAAGTATATACATTTGATATCCTTTGTCTTCTAACCAATGGAATCCTGATACATCATGAAATATATAATTTGATTTATCGTTACAACATTCGTTTGTTGTTATTTAAAATTGCATATAGAGGATCATTCATATCATATCTATCTTATAGATTATCTATTATAGATCAAACATTTTCCCTATAGTGTAATTTTTGTAAACAACATGTATTTCCGAATTATAAGCCGGGAAAAGAGTTATTTATTTTTTTTACTTGAATAGAATTTAATTAGTGTAACCGTCCAACTTCTTCTATTGTTTAATTTGGTATCGGGATTACCTTTTTCCAAGAAGGCTTTGCAAAACCATGACTTTTGTTTAAGATCAAAGCTTGAACGACTTCGAAACCACAGCATATTTATTATATTATAGGATTTCGAAATCGCGAAAATGCTGATATTGGGCAAAAAACGGTTTTCCATAGACTTCTCTGACCTATTGAAATTAACATTACTAACAGAATAAACGTAAACTGACTATGCAGAATTACAGTGTAGATATGCAGGCTTTGGGTGAGCGGATTGAGGAATCCAGCTCCTTTATTGATGATATTTTTAGTGAACTAAGTAAAGTTATTGTCGGACAAAAATACATGATCGACCGATTATTAATCGGTTTACTCGCCGATGGTCACGTCTTATTAGAGGGGGTACCTGGTCTGGCAAAAACACTGACGGTATCATCACTTGCAAAAGTCATTAATACAAATTTTCAAAGAATTCAGTTCACACCCGACCTCCTGCCGGCCGACTTACTCGGTACACTGATATATAATCAAAAAGAAGGTGAATTTACGGTTAAGAAAGGTCCTATCTTTTCCAATATTATCTTAGCGGACGAAATTAACCGGAGTCCGGCGAAAGTACAAAGTGCTTTATTGGAATCGATGCAGGAACGTCAGGTCACAATTGGAGACACTACATTTCCATTGGACGAACCATTTCTGGTTTTGGCCACTCAAAATCCAGTGGAACAAGAAGGAACCTATCCTCTTCCCGAAGCCCAGGTCGACCGTTTCATGTTAAAAATCAATATTGAATATCCAAACGAAAACGAAGAATTGGAAATCATGAGGCGTATGGCTAAAACAGGTAAAAAGATAACATTAAAACCTGTAATTAGTCCTGACAAAATATTAGATGCTCGCAAAGTTATAAATGAGATCTATATGGATGATAAAGTTGAGCGTTATATTATCGACCTCATATTTTCGACAAGAAAACCAGCAAATTACAATTTAGATGATTTAGAAGATTTGATTGGATTTGGTGCTTCACCACGTGCAAGCATTAATTTAAATCTGGCGGCAAGAGCTCAGGCATTTATGGAACACAGAGCTTATGTTACTCCCGAAGATATTCGAACAGTAGCTATGGATATTCTCAGACATAGGATTATACCAACTTATGAAGCTGAAGCAGAAGATATTTCATCAGAGGATATTATTGAAAAAATCATGAGCACTATACAAGTGCCATAAATTATTATAAAATTTTAAAACAATAATTTATTATATTATAAATGAATATCCTTATTTTATTAATGAGTTAGGATAAAATTGATAAATAAAAGGCTAAAAACTTATGAAGATTAAATTTGTTCCAAGAAACGAAATAAGAATTTCTAAAAAAAGTTCATCGAAATTCCGGCCACTTCTTGAAGCGTTGGAAAAACTTGAACCAGGGGGAGAAGCAATTGAAGTTACTTTTTCAAATGAAAAAGAACTCAATTCTATGAGGAATGTTGTATATACGTATAACAGAGAGACCGGTACGAAAATCAAGAGTGGTAAAGATGCTGTGAATAGTAAAGTATTCTTTTTTAAAGATTCTAAATGATTTTTCTAACAACTTTTATTGTACTGTTATATTGATTTTATATATATATAGTTATATAAAAAAGGCGTTTTAAAACGCCTTTTTTATTATTTAATAATTGTTACTGATATCTATTTTATTAACTTAATTCCAACATTTTATCTAACGATATTTTAGCTTTTACTCGGATTTCCTCATCAATCTCAATCTGATATTTATCCTCTCTCAACGCTGCTAACGTGTCTTCAAGCGTGATTTGATTCATGTGAGGACAACGTACACTACATAATCCCACAAAATCTTTTTGTGGATTTTCAGCTGCAATGTTATCGCTCATACTGCACTCCGTTAATAACAGAAATCGATCTTTTTCAGAATCACGTACAAAATCAATCATCTTAGTTGTGGATCCACTATAATCGGAAGCTTCCACAACTTCTGGTGAACATTCGGGATGTGCCAGGACGGCAACATCAGGAAATTGAGCCCTTACATTTTCAATATCATTTACTGAAAATTGTTCATGAACTTCGCAACGTCCATTCCATACAATCATGGTATCTTTACCATCTACAGCCCCATTAGCGTGAATAATCTTTTTACCGGTTTCTCGTGCCACATTCTTGGCTAAGAATTCATCCGGTATACAAATTACCGTATCTGCATTAAGTTGGTTGACAATAGGAACAGCATTACTGGAGGTACAGCATACATCGGTTTCCGCTTTTACATCAGCATATGTGTTGATATAGGTAACCACGGGAACGCCTGGATATTTGGCTTTCAGAGTTCTGACATCATCGGCCGTTATGCTTGCTGCAAGTGAGCATCCGGCACGTTCGGCTGGCAACAGGACCATTCTATCGGGGTTGAGTATTTTAGCCGTCTCAGCCATAAATTGGACGCCACAGAAAACAATACGGTCCGCCTGACTTCCCGCTGCAACCCGGCTCAGGCCTAATGAATCTCCGACATAATCAGGAATACTATGAAACAAAGCGGGTTCCATATAATTATGTCCCAGAATTATGGCATTTTTTTCTTCTTTGATTCGATTGATTTCGTAAGCGAGCTCCGCTTTTATCTTTAACTCAGCATCAGGAACAATTTTCCCAACTTTATCTGCCAGATGCTTATACATCTCATTTTTACTGGTAGGGTAGTTTATTTTCTTCATAACTATTCAACTACATTTATAGCATACATAAAACAATAAAAAAAGGAGGTACAACAAGTACCTCCTTTATGTTACTTACAATATTTATGAAACGCCAGACTGATGAATTTGTTATTCATCGTTGTCTGTGCCTTCTTTCTCTTCAAGTTTTCTCTTCAAATCTTCTAAGCCAGACATTTCCCCAAGTGTAAGAGCACCGGTTGCTTTCTTAGCAGATTTTTTCGATTTCTTGGATGATTTCTTTTTGGGCTTCTCTGCCGTTTCTTTCTTGGTTTTACCTTTATTCTTCTGACTTAAGGTTATGTTCTTGTTGTTTTCATCAAACTCATAAACAAAAGCCTTAAAGGTATCCCCTTCGCTGAAAGCTTCTTTCAGGTCATCACCTTCGAATTCAGCTTCTTCTTTTGGCAGAAATGCTTCAACACCAAGTGGAAGTTTAGCAAATAAACCTTTGTCGGTGAAGTGATCGACCGTAGCTTCAACTTCATTTCCATCGGCATATTCAACAGCATATTTTTCCCACGGATTTTCTTCAATTTGCTTGTGTCCGAGAGTAATACGTCTGTTTTCGAAATCCACAGCAAGAATGACAACTTCGATTTCCTCACCTTTATTCACAACCTCGCTCGGATGATTGATTTTTTCTGTCCAGCTCAGGTCAGAAATATGAACCAATCCGTCGATACCAGGTTCGAGTTCAACGAAAACACCAAAGTTGGTAAGATTCCGTACCGTACCGGTATGTTTGGAGTTGATCGGATAACGATCGAGAAGATCTTCCCAGGGATCTTTTTCGAGTTGTTTAACACCAAGTGAGATCTTCTTCTCTTCTTTGTTAACATTCAATACAACACATTCAATGATTTGATTTTTCTCAACGAGTTGAGACGGATGCTTGATGTGTTGAGTCCACGACATTTCACTAATGTGAACAAGTCCTTCAACACCTTTTTCAAGCTCAACGAATGCACCATAATCGGCGATGGAAACAACACGGCCCTGAACACGAATGTTTTCAGGATATTTCGTACCGATTTCATCCCACGGATGAGGTTGCAGCTGTTTCAGTCCAAGAGAAATACGTTTGGTTTCCTCATCGAAATCGAGAACAACCACGTTAATTTTCTGATCGAGTTTAACAATTTCGGATGGGTGTTCCACACGTCCCCAGGAGAGATCGGTAATATGCAACAGACCGTCCACACCACCAAGATCGATAAACACACCGAAATCGGTAATATTCTTGACATGACCTTCGAGGATCTGACCCGGTTTCATGCTGGCCAATATCTCTGCACGTTGTTCTTCAAGGTCAGATTCAACAATAGCTCTGTGGGAAACGACAACATTTTCGCTGCCCATATTTAATTTAACGACCATAAATTCCATGGTCTTGCCTACATAGGCGTCGAAATCACGTACGGGGCGTACATCAATTTGTGAACCGGGAAGGAAGGCGTCGATACCAAATATATCAACAACCATACCACCTTTAATACGTCGTTTGATGTAACCTTCAATAATCGTTTGCTCGTAATAAGCTTTTTCGATAGTCTCCCAGACACGCAGTGTATCTGCTTTTTTGCGGGAGAGAATGAGCTGACCTTCTTTGTCTTCTACGCGGTCGAGGAAGACTTCAACTTCGTCTCCTACTTCCAGCTCATCAGCATTCCTAAATTCATTTAACGGGACAATCCCTTCAGATTTAAATCCGATATCGACAATTACGTATTTTTCATCGATACCAACTACAAGTCCTGTTACAATTTCTTTTTCGGTGATGGCATTCAGTGTACCTTCATACATTTTTTCCAGTTCACTGAACTCTTCATCATCATAATCTTCAGAAGCTTCAATAAGTTCTTCCAGATTATATACTTGTCCGCTTACTTCGCCGGTAAAGGTTGGAATTTCGTCTTCAGCCGTTTCAGATTCTTCGGTTGCTGGTTCAGCCTCAGTTTCAGCCTCAGTCTCAGTTTCAGATTCTGTTTCTTCGGTTGCTGCCTCAGTCTCAGTTTCGGATTCTTCGGTTGCTGGTTCAGCCTCCGCCTCAGTCTCTGTTTCAGTCTCTGTTTCAGTCTCTGTTTCAGTCTCTGTTTCAGTCTCTGTTTCAGTCTCTGTTTCTGTTTCAGTTTCGGCTTCGGACTCAGTTTTAGTGTCAGCTGCGTTGTCAGCAGTTTCTTTTTCACTATCACTAACTTTTTCTTCAGCTTCAGCTTCAGCCTCCGCTTCCGCTTTTTCTTCTTTTACCTCTTCTTCTGAAGTTTCAGCAGCAGTTTCTTCCGACACTTTCTCCTCTTGTTGTGTAGTAACGTCTTCTAATTCTTCCTGCTTTTTTTCTTCGTTTTCGTTCGTGATTTCTTCCTTTTTTATTTCATCGGTCATTTAAATAATCCTGTTGTATTGTGTGCCGCATCCCGGATTAAAGGGATGGGATTAGGGTTTATATTTTAGTTATTGTTACGTTTAATTAAATGTTAAAAACGTATAAAACGTTCAAATATGAGCACCCGACAGCTTTTTTATATGAGATATAATAAGGTCGACTTGCTCTTCAAAACTCAATTTTGATGTGTCAATTTCAATGGCGTCATTGGCTTTTTTCAATGGGGCCGTACTACGTCCGGAATCGATCTGATCCCGTTTTGCCAAGTTTTCTTTGATATCATCTAAATTCACTTCCGCGGTAGGCCGATTATCTTTCAGCTCCTGCCAGCGGCGTCTGGCCCGTTCATCCAGATCAGCCACCATATATATTTTAAGGTCAGCATTCGGATAAACTACCGTACCAAGATCACGTCCATCAGATATATAATCGCCGTCTTTGACGGCTTCTCTCAAAAAGTCAGTGACCTTGCTCCTGACGCGAGGCAACGCTGCGACTTTACTGACATTATCCGACACTTTTTGTGACCGAATCTCATCCGTAACTTCCTTTCCATCCAGATATACATGAAAAAATCCATGTTCGTAATGGAATGAAAAATCTACCGCGTCAAATAACTCAAAGAACTTGTTTTCATCAAATTCACTTTGTATATATAACAAAGTTACGACCCGGTAAATTGCACCGGAGTCGATATATTGCATATCTAACTCATTAGCTATTGCTTTAGCCGTTGAACTTTTTCCTGATCCTGCCGGACCATCTATGACTATCATCATCTGCGAAAGATAATAAATTTATTATTCATGTTATAATTTTTCAATCTTTTCTTGTTTAATGTCGTAATATACTTTAATTTTGGAGTCTGTTAATTACTTATAACAAAAGTAAAACGTAGAAACGAAATTAATTTCATATAGACCAATGCCACAACATAAATCAGCTATTAAGCGGGTCAGACAAAACACTAAACGACGCGACCAAAACCGCGAGTTACGTGCTAAAATGCGTACTCTACATAAAAAGGTATTAAAAACAACTGACAAAGAAGAAGCTGAAAAAGCTTTTAAAGAAGCTACCGCTTATCTCGACCGTATGGTTACCAAAGGTATTTTACACCGAAACAATGCCGGTAACAAAAAGGCTCAGTTAGCAAAACACGTAAATAGTCTTTAATATTTATTTTTCTTTTTTTCGAACTATTAAAATTTTTTAAAACCGGATGTCAAAAGCATTACTTGTCATACTCGACGGTTTTGGGATAGCCCAAAACCCGGAAGTCAGCGCTGTAGATAAAGCAAAGAAACCCTTCATAGATCATCTCTTTAAAACCTACCCCCACTCTCAGCTAATAGCCTCAGGAAAAAGCGTCGGGTTACCGGAAGGTCAATTTGGTAATTCCGAAGTCGGTCACCTGAATATTGGTGCGGGACGCGTTGTCTGGCAGGAAATAACCCGAATTGATAATGCTATAGAGGACAAAAGTTTTTTCGAAAATGATGTATTAGTCGAAGCCGTTAAAAAAGCGAAGAAAAAAGGCCGTATTCATTTGATGGGTCTGTTTTCCGATGGTGGCGTTCACAGTCATAACCGACATATTTATGCATTACTTCGGTTATGCAAACAAAATGATCTTGAAGATGTTTATCTGCACGCCTTTACAGATGGACGTGACACCGATCCTCATGCCGGTGTGGATTATGTCAAAGAGTTCGAAGAAGAAGCGGATGAAATCGGAGTTGGTGAAATTGCCTCCGTTGTCGGACGTTATTTTGCGATGGATCGTGATAACCGCTGGGAAAGAGTAACCCAGGCTTATGACCTTCTCGTTAAAGGGGAAGGCGACGTTTATTCTTCTGCTACCGAAGCTTTAAAAGCAAATTATGATAACGACGTTACCGATGAGTTTATTAAAGCTTCGCGCATCGAAACCGAAAAGAACTCACGCATTGAGAAAGATGATGTCGTTATTTTCTTTAACTTCCGTGGTGATCGTGCAAGACAAATCACCAGAGCACTTACCGAAGATAACTTCAGTGAGTTTGAAGTAGAAAAAGATCTCAATCTCCATTATGTCTGTTTCACCCAATACGACATTAACTTCAAAAATGTTGAAGTCGCTTTTAAACCAACTCACTTGAAAAATGTGATTGGTGAAGTTGTCAGTAATCAAGAGTTACACCAACTCAGAATCGCGGAAACGGAAAAATATCCACATGTGACTTACTTCTTTAATGGTGGAGTTGAAAAACCTTTTAAAAATGAAGAACGCGTACTCATTCCCAGTCCAAAAGTCGCGACTTACGATTTACAGCCGGAAATGAGCTGTCCGGAAGTCACAGAAAAACTTTGTGAGCGACTCAGTATGGACAAATATAATTTTGTAGTTCTCAATTATGCGAATCCTGATATGGTCGGGCATACCGGAAGTATGGAAGCCGCCATCAAAGCTGTTGAAGCGGTCGATAATGGGCTTCAAAAAGTTGTGACTACAGCTATCGAGCACGATTATAAAATTATAATTATCGCCGACCACGGTAATGCCGACTGCATGCGACATCCCGACGGAAGACCTCACACGGCTCACACAACAGCCCCCGTTCCGTTCATTTTGGTAAATGCTGATGATGTCAAAGAGGTCGAAAATGGTATTTTGGCTGATGTTTCCCCTTCCCTATTAAAATTATTAGAAATTGATCAGCCGGAAGAAATGACCGGTCATCCCCTTTTCTAAACTACACTTAGCCTTTCTTAATAAGATATCAGGACCAATATGAACCTGTAAAAAAACGGATTCATATTGGTCTGTTTGCTTGCTTTTACACTAACGCTATGCTACTTTCGTTGTAGTAATGAACTATTAATTTTCACGGGATGTTAGTCCCACTAAAAAGGCGAGTTCAACCCAATATTATTATGGAAGGTAACTTTTCAAGCAAAGTACGAGATGTCATTCAGTTCAGTCGGGAAGAAGCAATCCGATTAGGGCACGACTATATCGGTACAGAGCATTTAATACTTGGAATTATACGGTTGGGCGATGGAATAGCCGTAAAAATCCTAAAAAACTTAAATTGCGATCTTAACAGACTCAAAAAAACAGTTGAGGAAACTGTTCGGGGTACTGGCGGTTCTGTGCGTATCGGAAATATTCCCCTGACCAAACAAGCTGAAAAAGTTCTGCGTATTACATATTTAGAAGCTAAATTATATAAGAGTGATACGATTGGTACCGAGCATCTGCTACTTTCGTTGTTGAGAGACGATGAAAATATAGCAGCACAAATACTTCATCAATTTAATATTTCATACGAAGCTGTAAGAGAGGAATTAGACTTAATTATATCTGGTCGTGAGTCAACTGACGATGCAGGTACTACTTCATTATCATCAGAAACATCATCACCACAAAGTGATAATCCAAGCTCAGGAAGCGCGAGGTCACGCAAAATGGAAAAGACAAAAACTCCCGTACTTGATAATTTCGGACGCGACTTAACAAAGTTAGCAGAGGAAGACAGACTCGACCCTATTGTTGGTCGTGAAAAAGAAATTGAGCGCGTTGCGCAAGTACTCAGCCGACGCAAAAAGAATAATCCTGTATTGATCGGTGAACCAGGTGTTGGTAAAACGGCAATCGCAGAAGGACTGGCCCTACGTATTGTTAAACGTAAGGTCTCCAGAGTTCTTTATGATAAACGTGTTGTTGCCCTTGATCTGGCTGCACTTGTTGCCGGTACTAAATATCGAGGACAATTCGAAGAGCGTATGAAAGCGCTCATGAACGAATTGGAAAAAACTCCCAATATCATTCTGTTTATTGATGAGTTACATACGATTGTAGGTGCTGGCGGAGCAAGTGGTTCACTCGATGCCTCTAATATGCTAAAACCGGCATTAGCCCGGGGCGAAATACAGGCTATCGGCGCCACAACATTGAATGAATATCGTCAATACATTGAAAAAGACGGTGCTCTGGAACGACGTTTCCAAAAAATAATGGTAGACCCGACTTCTACCGATGAAACGTTAGAGATTCTCAAAAGAATTAAAAGCAAATACGAAAAACACCATAGCGTCCGCTACTCTGAGACCGCCATCGATGCCTGTGTAAAATTAACGGATCGATATATCACCGATCACTTTTTGCCGGATAAGGCGATCGATGCGCTGGACGAAGCGGGAGCACGTGTTCACTTATCAAATATTACGGTTCCACAGCATATTCTTAAGCTGGAAAATGATATTGAGAAGACCAGCGGTGAGAAAAATGCAATGGTCAAAAAACAACGATTTGAAGAAGCCGCACGACTTCGCGACAAAGAGAAACGCCTGATTGAAGAACTGGAAATTGCTCAGAAAGTATGGGAAAAAGAAAGTGCTGAAATCATTTATGACGTAAATGAGAGCGATGTCGCCGAAGTAGTTGGCATGATGACGGGTATTCCGGTAAGTAAGATCACACAAAATGAGGGTCAGAAACTTACGAAAATGCGTGATGCCCTTTCTTCCAAAGTCATCGGACAAGATGAAGCCGTTGAGAAACTGACGCGCGCTATTAAGCGTACCCGCGCCGGATTAAAAGATCCTCAGCGACCCATCGGTTCATTCATCTTCTTAGGTCCGACGGGTGTTGGTAAAACTGAAATGGCTAAAGTGCTGGCGAAATATCTCTTTAGTGTAGATGACGCACTCATTCGAATCGACATGAGTGAGTATATGGAGAAATTCTCCGTATCCCGACTCGTTGGTGCTCCTCCGGGATATGTCGGTTATGAAGAAGGCGGAATTCTGACTGAGAAAGTTCGCAGAAAACCCTATAGCGTCGTTTTGTTAGACGAGATTGAAAAAGCACACCCGGATGTTTTCAACCTCTTATTACAGGTTCTTGACGATGGTGTTCTTACGGATAGTCTCGGTCGCCGGATCGACTTTAGGAATGCGATTATTATCATGACATCAAATATCGGTGCCCGGGATATTAAGAATCTCGGTAAAGGCATTGGTTTTGAGGATGCGGAATCGACATTCGATTATGCTAAAATGAAGAGCACGATTCAGGATGCCCTGAAGAAGGTTTTCAATCCTGAATTTTTGAATCGTGTTGACGATGTGATCGTGTTCAGACCACTTGAAAAAACTGATATCTTCAAGATTATTGATAATCTTACAGAAGATTTATTTCAACGAATCAGTAATATTGGTTACGATATTGAAATTACGAAAGGTGCCAAAGAATTTCTAACGGATAAAGGTTTTGATCAGAAATTCGGAGCACGTCCGTTGAAACGGGCTATTCAAAAATACGTTGAAGATGAACTGGCAGAAGAGTTGCTTACAAAAGAACCTGTCTCCGGTTCAACGGTACGTATCAAGATGAATACTTCCCGTGACGGACTCACCTTTGAATGGAAAGAACCCAGTGGTTCTGATAAGAAGAAGAGCAGCGGATCTTCTGATGAAGAAGAAAAATCGGAAGAGGCCAAAGCCTGATCTTATAACAAATTAATTTAAATTTAAAAGCCTGCATATACTCATATGCAGGCTTTTTTTGTTTATTTCACGTTATTTTATCTTGCTTTTTACTTCCACTCCTGACTTATTCCAGCTGCGATCTAATTGATTTAACGTGAGGTTCGTTTAATCCGAATTATTCACGTAAGCTACAAGAATGAATACACATCATATTGAGAAAATAATATCTTGTAAAAAATAAAGTTTTCCTCAAATTTGAGGAGTCTAAAAAGAGCTGCGATTGGAATCAATATTTTACTTTGAAGATCTCTCCCTCCAGTCGAAATGACGCGAATGGGTGAAGATGATGTTCATGTTAAAAAAACATCACTTACAGCCTGTGTGAAAACTTTAAATCAATTTTTGATACCTTAATTAATTTAGGTGCATCGCGCAATTTCGCTCTGCGTCCAC
>Ga0102956_1000562_pt1 | contig 13335 bp, 12 predicted proteins | sample SalPonF2_A_D2_MG_FD_84515 | JGI IMG/M metagenome (GOLD analysis project Ga0102956, IMG submission 84515) | Salt pond soil microbial communities from South San Francisco under conditions of wetland restoration - Salt Pond MetaG SF2_A_D2_MG ...
AGTATACCGAGCGGTCCGGCGCCTCCGCCGAGAGCGCGCTCTCCTTATTCACGGTCGCGCATGTGAAGCATGGGTTTCATCTGAGACGGGGACACCTGTTAGGGTGGCGGCGTACGCCCACACCCGACGCCATCCCTCCAGAAGGGACCGAACGAAACGGAGGACCATGAGACGACCTCTCATCCTGCTCGCCATACTCGTGGCGACGGCGGCTCTCCTCGCCGCCTGCTCGCAAACGGGCACCAACCCGCCGCCGGCGACCAAGCTGAACCTCACGACCTTCCAGAAGGCGAGCGTCGTGGTCGGTCAGGCGAACTTCACCTCCACGTCCAACACCACCAACGCCACCACCTTCGACAACCCATACGGCGATCCCGCCGTCGTGAACGGGGTGTTCTACGCCCCCGACTACAACAATGCGCGCGTCATGGGCTACGACAACGGAATCCCCAGCACCAATGGGGCGGCGGCCGACTTCGTGCTGGGCCAGCCCAACTTCACGAGCGCCAACCTCGTCGCCGCCCCCAACGGCATGAGCGGCCCACAGACGGTCACCGAGGGCAACGGCAGGCTCTTCAACGTCGACTACGATTACAACCGCGTCCTGATCTGGAACACCCCGCCGACCACCACCCACGCCTCGGCCGACGTCGTGGTCGGGCAACCGGACTTCACCACGACGATCGCCAACTGTACGGCCGCCGGGCTCTACAGCCCGGAGAGCATCTTCACCACGGACAGCAAGCTGATCGTGGCTGACGCAAGCAACAACCGGGTCCTCATCTTCGACTCGCTGCCCACCAGCAACGGCGCCACGGCCGATCTGGTTCTGGGGCAGAGCGGTTTCACGACGTGCGCTGCGAACGACGACAACCAGGACGGCAGCGGGGACGGCGCGCCCACCGCGCGTACCCTCGACAATCCGAGCGACGTGTGGACCGACGGCACGAAACTCATCGTGGCCGACTACGGCAACAACCGAGTGTTGGTCTGGAACAGCTTCCCGACCAGCAACTTCGCTCCCGCCGACGTGGTCATCGGACAGAACGGCATGACGACCGACGCTGCCGGCACGTCGGCCACTCGGTTCGACGCACCGTACTTCCTGACGAGCAACGGCGAACAGCTCTTCGTGACCGATTGGAACAACAATCGAGTCCTGGTCTTCGACACGATCCCGGGGAGCAACGGAGTCGCCGCGAGCACCGTGCTGGGCCAGAGCGACTTCACGCATGCAACCTGCAACGACGACAACCAGGACGGGTCGGACGACGGTCAGCCCTCGGCGCGCACCTTGTGCAGCCCGGCGGGACTCATGGCGACCGCCAACGCGCTCGTCGTGGTCGACAACGACAACAACAGGATGCTCGCGTTCGAGCCCTGAGCTCTCCGTCCTCAGCGCATCCGTTCGCCCCCGGCCGTCCAAGGACCGGGGGCGAACACGTGAGCTCGGACCCCTCGCAGGCACGGGCTCAGGGGAAGGTGTGCCCCACCCACGCCAGCGGGTTGGTAGGCACCCCGTCGACCCTCATCTCCCAGTGCAGGTGAGGTCCGGTGCTGAGCCCCGTCGTCCCCACCCGTCCGATGATGTCGCCCCGCTTGACGCTCTCGCCGTCGTGGACCAGGATCTTCGACTGGTGGAAGTAGAGGCTGACGACGCCGTCGCCGTGGTCGATGGCGACGACGTTGCCGGAGATGGGGAGCTCGCGCGCCAGCACCACGGTGCCGTCGTTGGTCGCGTGGATGGGCGTGCCCTCCGGCGAAGCCAGATCCAGGCCGCTGTGGTGCGACACCGGCCCGCCGGCCACGTAGCGACGGGCGGAGCCGAACCCGGCGGACTCGGCCCCCTCGATGGGGATCTCGAAGGCCGCCGTCCAGCGCGGCCGGGGAGCGCTCTGAGCGAAGGCCGTCGCCAGCGCCTGTTGCTCCGCGGCCCAGGCGGCCGGCGTGTCGGTCGCCAACACCTTCGGAGGGAGGTGGATGGTCTCCACCGCGCCCTTCAGGGGCGTCACCGCGATGCTCCGCGTGTCGCGGTGCGTGATGCCGAACTCGTCGGTCACGCTCACGGCGAGGGTATAGGCGCCGGGAGCGGTCGCCAGCGGTACGGGCACGATGGCGCGAGCGCCGTCGCTCTCCTGCAGCAGCCGCTCGTCCTTGCCGTCGAAACTCACCCGGACCTTCGTCACGCGCGCGCTGTCCGCCGGCCAGCTCACGCGGACACCCAGCGGGTCTCCGGCGGTGAGTTGCCGCTCCGAGCGCACCTCGGGGACGGGCGCGGCCACCCCGTCGATGGTCGCCTGCGTGTCGGTGCGGTTCCCGGACCCGTCGGTGGCGACGATGTCGACCGGCTGCACGCCTGGCTCGGCGGTGAGCGACACGTTCCAGTCCTGTGTGACCTTGGTGGCATCGAAAGTGCCGTAGCGCACGTGGTAGGTGACCGGCTCGTCGGCCGTGATGAGCACCTGGGTGGCGCTGCCCACCTCCGCGCGCGGCGGCGCCTCGATGTACAGCTTGGGCGGCGTGGTGTCGCGCCGCGCCTCCGACACCGCCAGCCCGGCCAGGGCTGCGCTGAGGACGACGAGCACGATGAACGCGGGTCGGCGCAGCCGCCTCATGCCTCGCTCTGGCTCGTCACGAACGGCAGGTTACGGAAGCGGTGCGCGACGTCCAGACCGTAGCCGTAGACGAAGGCATCCTCGATCTCGAACCCGACATGGTCCAGCGGCACCTCGACGACGCGCCGCGACGGCTTCGACAGCAGGGTCACGACCTCCACCGACAGCGGGCCGCGCCCGTGCAGGTAGCCGAGCAGGTACTGCATGGTGAGGCCCGTGTCTACGATGTCCTCGACCAGCAGCACGTGCCGGCCTTTGAGGCTCTGGTCGAGGTCCTTGACGAGCTTGACCTCGCCCGAGGACTCGGTGCGGGAGCCGTAACTCGACACCGAGAGGAAGTCGACCGTGAGGGGAAGGTCGATGGCGCGCACCAGGTCGGCCATGAACATGAAGGCGCCGTTGAGCACGCAGATGAGGTGGAGCTCGTGGTCCCGGTGATCGGACCGGATGCGCGCGCCGATCTCGGCGACGCGGGTGTCGATCTGTTCGCGGGTGATCTGGACGGGGCCGTCGCCGGCCCGGAAGATGCTGCTGTCGGACATGACGCGTCCTTCTCGGTGGAGGTATCGACCGGCGCGGCTCGCTCGCCGCCCGGTACGGCTTGCGCGAGTATAACCGAGCCCGCTGCCTGCGACGACCCGCCCCCGAGACGGGCCGGCGCGCGCCTCAGCCGCCGCGCAGGCGCGCCAGCTCCCGTTCCGTCAGGCGGCGGAAACGGCCCGGCGGCAGGTCGCCGAGCTGCAGCGGGCCCTGCCGGATGCGCACCAGCCGCGTGACGCGGTAACCGACCGCGTCGAGCATGCGGCGTGCCTGCCGGTTGCGCCCTTCGGTCAGCACCAGCACGCAGCCGCCCTCGGCCGCCGTGACGATCGCGGCGCGGGCGGGCCCGTCGTCGAGCTCGACCCCGCTGGCCAGCGCCGCCAGCGCCGACGGCTCGACGGTGCCCTGGGCGCACCACAGGCGGTACTCCTTCTCGTGGCCGTAGCGCGGGTGGGTGAGCCTGAGCGTGAGGTCACCGTCGGTCGTGATCAGCAAGAGGCCTTCCGAATCCATGTCCAGGCGCCCTACCGGGTGGAGCCCCGGCAGGGCGGGAAGCAGCTCGAGGACCGTGCGCCGGCCGCGATCGTCACGTGCCGTGCTCACCACGCCCGGCGGCTTGTTCAGCAGGAAGGTGACGTGCTCGACGCGCTGGGGCACGCGCTGCCCGTCGACCCGGACGTCGTCGTCGGGTCGCGCGCGGTCTCCCAGGCCTGCGATCCGGCCGTTCACCGTCACGCGGCCGGCGCGGAGGAGGTCCTCGGCCTTGCGGCGGCTCGCCACCCCCGCTCGGGAGAGGATCTTCTGGAGGCGCTCGCCGTCGGCGCCGCCGGCCGAGGCGCCGACGGATCCGCTCACAGCTCGAGCACGCCACGCGCGACGCGCACCGCGCCGCCGCCGACCTCCACCGCAGGCTCCCCCTCCTCGAGCCGGATGCGAAGGCGGATCTCGCTCGGGCGGCCCATCTCCACGCCCTGGCGGCTGAGCACCTCGACGGGCCCCCGCGTGGCGTCGACGACGCCCGTCCACGCCAGGAACGCGCCCAGCGGGCCGTGCGCGCTTCCGGTCGCCGGATCCTCCACCACGCCGAGGGCCTCGCCGAACATGCGGGCGCGCACGCGTGCGTCGTCGGCGTCGAGAGTGAACGCCAGCACCGCCCGGTGGTCGGCGGGCACGAACGGAGCCACCTCCGCGAGATCGAGACGCGCGCGTGCGAGCCCGCTCCGGTCTCGCAGGGGCACGAGCAAAAAGGGCACGCCCGCGGCGACGACCTCGAGGGGAAGGTCGGCGTCGAGCTCGTCGACCTCGAGCCCCAGCGCGCGCGCCACCCCCGCGCGATCGCCGACGCGCGCCAGTCGTCGGGGGCGGCCCTGATCCATCCACACGCGCTCCAGGCGCCCGCCGCTGCGTTCGAACGTCAGCCCCACCACGCCCACTCCGAGCTCGAGCCGGCCCCGATCGCCGCCGAAGACGCCGCGGGCGTCGAGCGCGAACGCGGTCCCGACGGTGGGGTGGCCAGCGATCGGCAGCTCCCGCGCCGGCGTGAAGTACCGCACGCGCGCCTCGGCCCGCGCGCTAGGAAGCACGAACGCGGTCTCGGACAGGTTGAACTCGCGGGCCAGGGCCTGCATCTCGGCATCCTCGAGCCCGTTGGCGTCGAGCACCACCGCCAGCGGGTTGCCGCCGAACAGGCGCGCGGTGAACACGTCCCAGCGCTCGAAGGGGTAGCTTCTCGTCGTCATGCTGCGCCATTGTACGCGCGCGCCCTTCCGAGCGCCGGGGCGCGCTGTGACGGCGACCGGCAACCGGTAGACTGGTCCGTCATGGACGCGCTCAGCCCGGATGCCATGCGGTCGCTCGTCGAGGACCTGATCCCGTTCAACCGCTTCCTCGGGGTCCGGCTGGAGAGCGTCGATCGCGAGGCCGGACACCTCGACACGCGCCTGGAACTGCGCCCCGAGTTCGTGGGCAACGCCCTGCGCGACATGCCGCACGGCGGCGTGGTGTCGGCGCTGATCGACGCCACGGCCGGCGCGGCCGCCGCGCTCTCGCTCGAGGACCTGTCGCTGGCCGACCGGGTGGCCACCATCGACATGCGGGTGGACTACCTGCGCGCCGCGCGCGGGGCGGCGCTCCACGCTCACGCCGAGGTGATGCGCACGGGCCACCGCGTTATCGTGGTGCGCACCGATGTGCACGACGATAGCGGCGCGCTGGTGGCGCTGGGGTCCAATGCCTTCCACGTGGCGCGCTGAGGTGCGCCAAGCCCTTCTGCAACCCCGATGCAACCCCTGAGCAACCCACCGCCGTGATAGCCTCGCCGCCGTGATCGCACCCATGTTGGAGCGCTACGCCGACCTGCTCGTGGAGTACTGCACCGAGGTCGCGCCGGGCGAGCACGTCTACTTGTCCGTCGAGACCCCCGCCACCGAGCTGGCCCGCGCGTTGGTGCGCCGCGTGCTGCGTGCCGGGGCGCAACCGCACCTGCGCCTGACCTATCCCGAGCTGTCGGCCGACGTGGTGGAGCTGGCGGCCGACGCTGTGATGGACGCCGCGCCCGAGCTCGAGCTGCAGGAGATGCGCCGCATGGACGCCTTCATCAGCGTGCGCGCGCCAGCCGGCGGGCGCGTGCTGCAGGGGATCGACCGCGAACGCGCGGCACGCTGGAGACGCCGCAATCAGAGCGTCCAGGAAGAGCGCGTCAACCACACCCGCTGGGTCGGCACCCTCTTCCCCACGTCCGGCGCCGCGCAGGACGCGGGGGTGAGCCTCGACGCATACGAACGCTTCGTGTTCGACGCCATGTACCTCTTCGACGACGACCCTGCCGCCCGCTGGCGCGCGCTGCGCGAGCACCAGGCGCGCCTCATCGAGCACCTTTCGCGCGCCCGCGAAGTGCGCATCCTGGGTGAGGGCACCGACCTGCGCCTGAGCGTGGACGGGCGCCGCTGGGTCAACTCCGACGGCAAGCGCAACATGCCGTCGGGCGAGGTCTTCACCGGTCCGCACGAGGCCAGCGCCGAGGGCACCATCACCTTCGGCGTGCCGAGCACGGTGGAGGGCGTGGACGTCGAGAGCGTGCGGCTCACCTTCCACCAGGGCAAGGTCGTCGAGGCGCGGGCCGAGCGCGGCCAGGAGGTGCTCGACGCCCAGCTCGCGACCGACGAGGGCGCCCGCTTCCTGGGCGAGCTCGGGATCGGGACCAACGAGCGCATCCAACGCCCCACCCGCTCCACGCTCTTCGACGAGAAGATCGGCGGGACGGTCCACCTGGCGCTGGGGCGCTCCTACCCCGAGACCGGCGGCGTCAACGACAGCGCCGTCCATTGGGACCTGGTGTGCGACCTGCGTCCGGGCGGCACGCTGCTGCTCGACGGCGAGCCCTTCCAGGAGAGCGGGCGCTTCCTGTTGTGAGGCGGCGGTGACCCCTTGCGCCGCCGCCGGGGCGTGGTAATATGCTTACTCGCGACCGCGCGTGGACGCCGAAGTGGCGGAATTGGTAGACGCGCATGATTCAGGGTCATGTGACCGCAAGGTCGTGGGGGTTCAAGTCCCCCCTTCGGCACCAAGTCCTAGACAGGACAGACGACCGTTCGGGCGGCCCTCAGCGGGGGCCGCCCGACGTCGTCGTGTGTGCCTGGCGCACCAGGGCTCCGCGGGGCGTGGCCGGCCCGTCCTCCACGGACTCGGGCTTCGGTTCGGACGCGTAGAGTCGCTGCGCGAGCTCCCTGTGCTCACGAATGGACTCCTGCACGAGCTCGCTCGAGCACTCGACGAGGGCGCGGCTCGCGTCGTCCGTCAGCCTCGCGATCTGCTGCTCGAACGATTCTGCCTTGCCAAGCCTCGCCGCGAGCTCGAGAACATGCTCGTGGATGGCCTTCAACCTCGCAAGCAGATGTGCAGGGCACGGAGAGGGCGTGGGCATCCTAGGGACCGATCTTCGGACTTGCGGCTGCTCCGGCGCGTTTGAGGGGCGCCGCCATCAGTTGCTCCCGAAACAGGCGGACCTCTTCGAGAGCATGCTCCACCAGGCCGCGGGAGCGCGAATCGAGGGCTTCTTGGACGGTGAGCTGGAGCGAGAAGAGTTCCTGGTCGAACACGATGTGCTGCCCGCGATCGCAAGCGAGCTTCTGGACGCGGGAGAGGGAGTCCCGAAGCCGGCTTTCGAGGTGGAACGGAGCGACTTCGTACATGGCCGGATGATGACAGGAACACGCCAACGGTTCTGTCACGCGCCTCGTCTGGCGGCGGCTCCGTGTTTCAGGGACCGAATCACGCAGACAGCGGCCCGCCGCATGCAAGGGGCAAGCACCCACTCGCTTCGAGCCGGCCTCAGGCCCCTTCGAGCTGGTCGAGCGCCCCGAGCTCCCGCAATACCTCGGTGACCTCTCGCAGCAGTGCCAGCCGGTTGCCGCGCACCTCGAGCTCGTCGACCATCACCAGCACGTTGTCGAGGAACGCGTCGAGGGGGGCCTTCAACGCCAGCACGGCGCGCACCCCGTCGCCCAGCTCGCCCAGCGGGCTCGCGGGCGGGGACGCCAGGTCCCAGCCCGGCAGCGCCTCGCGTACCTGCGCCAGCAGCGCCTCCACCCCGCGGCGGGCGCCGGGCAACGCCTCGAACAGTGGCGCCTCGTACTCGTTCCGGAACAGGCCGGGCTTGACGTTGCGGCGGCGTTCTTCCTGGCGCGCCAGGTTGGCCGCGCGCTTGTACAGCGCCATCAGATCGGGGAACTCCTCGTGCCCCATCAGCGAACGCAGCAGATGCGCGCGCCGGGAGGCATCGATGACGCTGCGGCTGCCCTGCACCGCGGCACGCACCACCGGGACGGGCATCCCCTGCTCGTTGAGCAGCGAGCCGACCCGGTCCCACAGGAAGCGCTCGACCTCGGCCTCGCCCTCCGCAGGGATCTCCATCCCGTTCGCCCGGTGCGGAGCCGCACCCTCGAGCACCAGATCCGCGAGGGGAAGCCGCCAGCCCTGCGCGTTGAGAACCCGCGCGATGCCGAGACCGTCGCGCCGCAGCGCAAAGGGATCGGCCGACCCGGAGGGGCGCTTGCCCAGCGCGAAGAAGCCCACCACCTTGTCGACGCGGTCCGCCACCGCCAGGATCGCCCCGATGCGGGTGGCGGGGAGCCGGTCGCCCGGCCCGCGCGGCAACACGCCATCTTCCAGCGCCAGCGCGACCTCCTCGGGCAGACCTTCGGCCCGGGCGTAGGCCCGCGCCATGACCCCCTCGAGCTCGGGAAGCTCGTACACCATGTCGGTGGACAGGTCGGCGCGGAAGATCGGCAGCGCCTGGTCGAGCGACGCGCGCTCCTCCCTGGGGAGATCCAACGCCTCGGCGAGACGCCCGGCCACGTCGCTGACCCGGGCGATCTTGTCGGCCATGCTCCCCAGATCCTTCTGGAAGCCGATGCCCGACAGGCCCCAGGCATGCTGTGAGAGGCTCTTGCGGCGGTCGGCGTCCCAGAAGAAGCGGGCGTCGTAGAGCCGGCCCTCGAGCACCTGCTCGTAGCCAGAGCGCACCACGTCCTCGTCGGTCACGCGGTTGTTGGAGATCCCCACGAAGAAGCGCGCCAGCCTCCCGTCGGCGGCGTGCGTCGGGAAGAAGCGCTGGTGGTGGATCATCACCGTGCTCAGCACCTCGTCGGGGAGCTCCAGATAACCCTCGCCGAAGCGACCGAGCACCGCGACCGGGTATTCGACCAGGTTGCGCACCTCGGCGCGCAGAGCAGGATCATCGTGCGCGGCGAGACCTTCCGCGCCTGCCGCCTCGCTGGCGGCCCGCCAGGTCGCCTCGTCCCGTTCGTCGGAATCGGCCAGCACGAAGGCCTCGCGCAGCACGTCGACGTAGCTCGAGGCGTGACGCAGGCGCACCTCGCCCGGTGCCAGGAAACGGTGGCCGTGGGTGGTCGCGGCCGAGCGCACGCCGGCGGCCTCGAACTCCAGCACGGTGTCGTCGAGCATCGCCAGCAGCCAATGCACGGGACGCATGAAGGGCGTGCTCACGTCGGCCCAGCGCATCTTGCGCGGCGCCGGCAAATCCTCCACCAGGCCGGCCAGAAGGGCGGGAAGCACGCCGGAAGCTGCATCGCCGCCTCGCTGGATGCGCGCGAAGACGTAGCGCCCGCGCTCGGTGTCGCGGATCTCCAGGGCGCCGGGCTCGACCCCGCTGGATTGTGCGAAGCCGCGTGCGGCGCGCGTCGGCGCGCCGCTGTCGTCGTAGGCCACCTCGGCGGCGGGCCCGCGCCGGAGCTCCTCACGGGTCTCGCTGCGCTCCGGCAGGCCCTCGGCCAGCACCGCCAGGCGCCGGGGGGTGCTGAAGCCCCGCACCTGCTCGGCGGCCAGGCCGGCGGCCGCCAGCCGTTCCTCGAGGAGCTGCGCCAGCGCGGCGCGCCCCTCGTCGACATACCAGCTCGGAAGCTCCTCGGTGCCGATCTCGAACAGAAGATCGGGCATCAGGACGCCTCCGGAGCCGTCTCCAGCTCGCCGAGCTGCGACAGGTACTCGCGGGCGCTGGCCTCACTCAACCGCCGCACCCGCTGCACGTAGTTCTGGCGCTCGGTCTGCGACAGCACACCGCGGGCGTCCAACAGGTTGAAGGCGTGCGACGCCTTCATCACGAACTCGTAGCCGGGATGCACCAGCCCGAGCTCGAGCAGGCGCTTCGCTTCGACCTCGAACTTGTCGAACAGCAGCCGCTGCAGCTCGGCGTCGGACTCCTCGAAATTGTAGCGGCAGTGCTGCGCCTCGAAGTCGCCGCGCAGCGCCCCCATCGTCACGCCCGGCGCGTACTCCACGTCGAAGGCGTGATCGACGCCCTGCAGGTACATGGCGATGCGCTCCAGGCCGTAGGTGAGCTCCACGGAGACCGGGCGGCAGTCGAAGCCGCCGACCTGCTGGAAGTAGGTGAACTGCGTGATCTCCATGCCGTCCATCCACACTTCCCAGCCGAGTCCCCAGGCCCCCAGCGTGGGCGACTCCCAGTTGTCCTCCACGAAGCGGATGTCATGCGCGTGGGGGTCGATCCCCAGCGCATAGAGCGAGTCGAGGTAGACCTGCTGCACGTCGAGCGGCGACGGCTTCAACAGCACCTGGTACTGGAAGAAGTACTGGAAGCGGTAGGGGTTGTCGCCGTAGCGGCCGTCGGTCGGTCGCCGGCTGGGCGCCACCCCGGCCACCCGCCAGGGCGCGGAGCCGAGCGAGCGCAGGAAGGTGGTCGGGTAGAAGGTGCCGGCCCCCACCTCGGTATCGTGCGGCAGCGCGATCACACACCCCTGGTCCGCCCAGAAGCGATCGAGGCCGAGCATGATATCTTGAAACAGCACAGAAGCTCCTCGAGGCGTACGCAGCGTTCCAGTCCGGGTCCAGCGCGGGGCAAACGTAACGAACGCCCTTTCTGGACTCACATCAGGCGGGTACTATACCATCATGATTCGGCGGCTAAAGGCGAGCAGCATGGGGCCGAATCGACCGACGCCTCCTTCTCCCCATCGGAGGGCACCTTGAACAGGTACGACGATCGAGCGAGGTTGGTCTTCCACTTCGCCCGCGAGGAGGGCTCCAAGCTCGGGCACGCCATGATCGGACCCGAGCACTTGCTTCTGGGCCTGATGCGTGAGGGGGGAACGGCCAGCAAGGTGCTGGCCGAGTTCGGCGCGACACTGGAGGGCTTCCGCCGGCAGGTCGAGGAGATGGTGGGGCGTGGCGACGGCCTGCCCCGCAACGAGACCGCCGCCATCACGCCGCGAGCGCGGCGCGTCATGGAGCTCGCGGGCTCCGAGGCGCGCAGCCTGGGGAGCAACGTCATCGCCACCGAGCACATCCTGCTCGGCATCATCCGGGAGGGGGACGGCGTCGCCTACCGCATCCTCCAGAACCTCACCCGGGACGTCGACACCGTGCGCTGGCGCATCCTGGCCGCCGCCGACCCGAAGAACCAGACGGAGACCGTCAACACCCCCTTCCTCGACGAGTACGCGCGCGACCTCACCAAGGAGGCACGCGAGGACAAGCTCGACCCGGTCATCGGCCGCACCGAGGAGATCCGCCGCGTCATCCAGATCCTGACGCGCCGCACCAAGAACAACCCGGTGCTCATCGGCGAGCCGGGGGTCGGCAAGACGGCCATCGTCGAGGGGCTGGCGCAGGCCATCGTCGAGGGGCGCGTGCCGCCCAACCTCACCAACGTGCGGGTGCTCTCGATCGATCTGAGCAACATCGTGGCCGGCACCAAGTACCGCGGCGAGTTCGAGGAGCGGCTGCGGCAGGTCATCGAGGAGCTGCGCAACGCCAAGGTGGTGGCCTTCATCGACGAGCTGCATACGCTCGTGGGCGCCGGTGGCGCCGAGGGGACGCTCGATGCCGCGAACATCCTGAAACCGCCCCTGTCGCGGGGCGAGGTGCAGGTGATCGGCGCGACCACCACCGGCGAGTACCACCGCTACATCGAGAAGGACGCTGCGCTGGAGCGGCGCTTCCAGCCCGTCATCGTGCTGGAGCCCTCCCCCGAGGAGTCGCTGGAGATCCTCGAGGGGCTGCGCGAGAAGTACGAGTCGCACCACGGCGTGATCATCCCGCAGGAGATGCTGCGCATGTCGGTGCGCTACGGCGAGCGCAGCCTGCCGGGCCGGAACTTCCCCGACAAGGCGATCGACCTCATCGACGAGGCCGCCGCCCGCACGCGGCTCAACAAGTCGCTCGGCTTCCCGGTGCTCGAGGAGGAGGACGGCACCCCCGTCGTCACCCGCGAGGACCTCGAGGCGGTCGTGAACTCCTGGGGCGGCATCTACGTCGACGAGGCCGACTCCGAGAAGCTGGCCCACATCGAGGAGAACCTGGAGCGCAGCGTGGTCGGTCAGAACAAGGCCATCCACGCGCTGGCCTCGGCGCTGCGGCGCGCGCGGGTCGGCCTCGGCGGCCGGACCCGGGTGGCGGCGTCGTTCATGTTCGTCGGGCCCTCGGGCGTGGGCAAGACCTTCCTCGCCAAGCAGCTCGCCCTCGAGCTGTTCGGTAGCGAGCGCGCGCTGGTGCGGCTCGACATGTCCGAGTTCCAGGAGTCCCACAGCATCTCCAAGCTCATCGGGGCGCCTCCAGGATACGTCGGCCACGAGCAAGGCGGTCGGCTGACCGAGGCGGTCCGGCGCCAGCCGTTCAGCGTGGTGCTGCTCGACGAGATCGAGAAGGCGCACGCCGACATCTACAACACGTTCCTGCAGGTGCTCGACGACGGCCGCCTCACCGACGGCCTCGGCAGGACCGTCGACTTCCGTCGCGTCATCCTCATCATGACGAGCAACACCGGTTTCAACCGGGGCTCCTCCATCGGCTTCCAGGAGGAGGGCAAGCAGGACTCCAACTCGCCGCTGAAGGGTATCTTCAGCCCCGAGTTCCTGGACCGCCTCGACGAGGTCATCGTGTTCGAGACCTTCGACCGCGAGGGCATCGTGGTGATCACCGAGCAGATGCTCGAGGACATCCGCAGCGAGCTCTCCGGCCGCGACATCCACGTCACGTTCTCCAAGGAGGTCGCGGAGTTCCTCGTCGACAAGCTGCCGCGCGGCGAGAGCGCGCGCCCCATGCGGGGGATCATCCGCGAGCACATCGAGGACCCGCTCTCCATGGAGATCCTGCAGCACGGCTCCGAGGAGCCCCTGCTCGTCACCGTCGAAGAGGGCCGGGTGGTCTTCGCGCGGCCCGTACCGATGGTCTGATTCCGCGGTGCCGCGCTCCCGGAGCGTCGCCCGACCGTTCGCCCGGGAACGCATCACTGCCGAGAGCGGCCGACTGCTCGGGCCGGGCCGCGGTATCGTGGGCGGCATGCGGCCGACTTTGCCCTGGGGGAGGCTGACGCCATGGCTCGCGTGAGCGTGCGCTACGTGTGCCGCGAGTGCGGCGGCCACTCCGCCACGCCCATGGGGCGGTGCCCGCGCTGCGGGGCCTGGAACAGCCTCGACGAGGAGGTGCTCGGCGGCGACGCGGGTCCCCGAAACTCGTTGCGTGCGCCCGCCCGGCGTCTCGCGCCCGTCGCGCTCGAATCCGTCACCGACGCTCAACTCGTGCGTCTCAGCTCGGGCGAGTCGGAGGTCGACCGCGTCCTCGGAGGCGGCTGGGTGCCCGGGTCCGCGCTCCTGCTCGCCGGCGAGCCCGGCATCGGCAAGTCGACGTTGCTGCTGCAGCTCGC
>Ga0102956_1000563_pt1 | contig 13290 bp, 13 predicted proteins | sample SalPonF2_A_D2_MG_FD_84515 | JGI IMG/M metagenome (GOLD analysis project Ga0102956, IMG submission 84515) | Salt pond soil microbial communities from South San Francisco under conditions of wetland restoration - Salt Pond MetaG SF2_A_D2_MG ...
CGCGAGGCTCTGGCGCGGCGTCGCGCCGACGGCGAAGGCCCGGTCGAGACGGGCGAGGGGGAGCCCGGGACCGGACCCCTGGCCGAGCTCGCCTTCCTCTTCGACGCGCTCGCCGCCTTCGTGGAGGCCCACCGAGCTCTGGTGCTGCCGCTCAGCTACGAGCTGCTCAACCCCGACCCCGAGCGCTCCCGCCGCGCCTATCTGGCCCTGCCGCTGGGCGACCTGCTGCGCGACGTGCTGTCGCGGGCGCGCAGTGCCGGCACCGTGCGCCACGACTACTCGCGTGAGCGTCTGGCTCGGACGCTGGAGAACGTCTACTTCATCACCGCCATGCAGTGGGCGGCCTACCGGCAGGACCGCTCCATCCGCGAGGAGCTGCGCAAGGCGCTGGCCCTCACGCTGGAAGGCATCGCGACGCCCTCCGGCGCGGCGGCCGTGCCGGCCTGACGGTTGCGCCCGCCCGACGGTCGCGCCCGGTCGGCGGCGACGTCGGCCGGTTTCCAGGCGGTCCCGTCGACCCGTCTTGCGCCGGTATGATGGCCGGCATGCGCTGGATCGAATCCCTGGAAGCTGCGCTGGAGGCGTTCCGAGGACGCGCCGTGGAGACCGTCGACCCGGAGGTCTCCGCCCGGGTTCGCGCCCTCATCGAAGAGGTGCGCACGGGCGGCGACGACGCGGTTCTCGCCATCACCGAGCGCCTGGACGGGGTGCGCCCGGACGGCCTGGCCGTCCCGGCCGAGGCCATCGCCGCTGCCGAGGGCCGCATCCCCGCGGAGCTCGCCCAGGCGATCCGACTGGCCGCGGCGCGCGTGCGCGCCTACTACGAGCGCCAGCCCTCGAGCGGTTTCCTCGATCAGCAGCCCGGCGGTCTGCTTGGGCAGCTCGTGCGGCCGCTGGCGCGCGTCGGCTGCTACGTGCCTGGGGGCACCGCGCCGCTGTTCAGCAGTCTGCTCATGACCGCCGTGCCCGCGAGGGTCGCGGGCGTGCGCGACATCGTGGTCGCGACGCCGCCGCGCGCCGACGGCAGCGTGGCGCCGGAGATCCTGTTCGCCGCTTCGCTCCTCGGCGTGAAGGAGGTGTACCGGATGGGCGGTGCCCAGGCCATCGCGGCCCTGGCCTACGGCACCTCCACCATCGTGCCGGTCGACAAGGTGGTGGGCCCGGGCAACCGCTACGTGGTCACGGCCAAGCGGGAGGTCTTCGGCCGGGTGGGTGTGGAGTCGCTTCCCGGCCCCACCGAGACCCTGGTGCTGGCCGACGACGGGGCCGACGAACGGCACGTGGTGGCGGACCTGCTGGCGCAGGCCGAGCACCTGGGAGCGCAGCCGGTGCTCGTCACGCCGAGCCGGCGGCTGGCGCGGGTGGTGGAGGCGGCGTTGCCGGCCGCGATCGCTTCGCTGCCCACCGCGGCGGCGGCGCGGGAGTCCGTCGAGGAGCGCGGCGTGATCGTGATCGTCAGCGACCTCGCGGAAGGGATGGCCGTCGCCAACGCCTACGCGCCGGAGCACCTGTGCCTGCTGGTGCGCGATCCCTGGGCCTGGGTGCCGGAAGTCGTCAACGCGGGGGGCCTGTTCGTCGGCGAGCACAGCATGGAGGCGCTCGGTGACTACCTCGCGGGGCCCAGCCACGTCATGCCGACCTCGGGGACGGCGCGCTACGCCAGCTTCGTGAACGTGCGCGACTTCCAGAAGGTGATCCCGCTGGTGGCGCTGGGGCCTGCCGTGGTGGCGGAGGTGGGTCCCGCCGCGGCGCGCATGGCTCGCGCCGAGGGGCTCGAGGCTCACGCCCGCGCCATCGAGGCGCGGCTCGAGCGCGAGTAGCGCGCCGCCGCGCCGGGCCCCGCCGCGTGGGCGCCCGTCAGCGGTCGAGCCGGTCGAGCAGGAAGGGGTTGCTGCGCCTCTCCAGGCCGATGGTCGTCTCGGGACCGTGGCCCGGCAGGACGCGGGTCTCGTCGGGCAGGGGCAGCAACCGCTCCCGGATCGACCTCATGAGCGTGTCGGTGTCGCCGAAGGGTCGGTCGGTCCGCCCGATCGAGCCTCGGAACAGGGCGTCTCCCGTCAGCACCAGGCCCTCGTTCGGGAGATGGAAGGCGATGTGCCCCGGGCTGTGGCCCGGCGTGAACAGGCAGCGGGCGACGACGCCGGCCAGCCCGAGCTCCATGCCGTCCTCGAGAGGCTCCGTGTCGGTGGGAGGCTGCGCGATGCTCACGCCCCAGGCGGCCGCCTGCCGTGCTGCGGAGGCCAGCAGCGGTGCGTCGCCGGGGTGCAGGTACACGGGCACGCGGCGCGCCTCCAGCAGCCCCGCCAGCCCGCCGACATGATCGAAGTCGGCGTGGGTGAGCCACACCGCGTCGAGAGTGGCGCCGTGTCGGTCGAGGGCGGCGAGCAGGCGCCCGGGCTCGTCCCCGGGATCGACCGCCACGGCGTGGCCGTCGTCCACCAGCAGATAGGCATTGGCCTGGAGCGCACCCACCGGGTGCCGCTCGACGATCACGCCCCGCCCATCCGGCCGCGCCACAGGGCGCGCAGGATGTCGCGGTACATGCTGGCGCGCAGCGACAGGCCCGCCAGCCAGCCCCGCTTCTCCTCCTTCATGACCTGCGACACGCCCTCGAGGGCGACGTCGCATCGGCGCCAGCCGCTACGGCGCGCGTGCTCGCCGATGGCGACCTCCACGCCGTAGCGGCTGGCGCCGATGCCGGGCACGTCCAGCAGCGCCGTGCGCCGCAGGGCCCGTTGTCCGTTGAGCTGAGGCGTGAGGCGTTGCGCCGCGGTCGTCCGCCAGCGGCCGCCACGGAACACGCCGCGCGTCATGTCGGCGTCGCCGCGGAGTACGGGCTCGGCCAGGGCGCGCACGTGCGCGGCCTCCAGCCCCACCAGGTCGGCGTCGAGCAGGACCACGACGTCGGCGTCGAGCGTGCGGGCGGCGGCGAGCAGCGCGCCCCCCTTGCCCACGTTCCTGCCGAGCTCGAGCACGTGGGCGCCCGCGGCGCGTGCGGCCTCGGCGGTGCCGTCGGTCGAGCCGTCGTCGACCACCCAGACCGGCCCGATGCCGCCCGCGAGCGCCGCGGCCACGACCACACCGACGCCTCCGGCCTCGTTGTAGGCGGGAACCACCACCGCGCAGCGCGAGCTGCCGGCATGAGCGCCAGTCTCGGCGGCAGCCGCCTCAGCAGCCGCATGGTCCGCCACCTCAACCGTGTAGGAGGCCGCTGATCTCATGGACGGTGACCAGGACGATCAACGCCAGCACGGCCATGATGCCGATGAAGTGGAGCTGCTCCTCCTGGCCGGGCTTGAAGGGCCGGCCCCGGAGCGCGACCAGGCCCGCCAGGAGCATGCGTCCGCCGTCGAGGCCGGGGATCGGGAGCACGTTGAACACCGCCAGCGAGAAGTTGATGATGGCCGCCAGGAACAGCACCGAGGCGATGCCGACGTGGGTGGCCTGGTTGACCATCCCCACGATGCCGACGGGCCCCGCCACCTCGTTGTTCTGCCGGCCGGTGATGGCGGCGGCGAAGCCCTGCGCGAAGCCGCGCACCATCTCGGGGATCACGCGCACGCCGAACCAGGTCGACTCGACGAGCGCCTGCGGCGCCGAGACGCCCTCGAAGAGGGGGGCGACGTTCACCCCGAGCAGCGGCTCACCGTTGGAGCCGGTCAGCACGTTGGGCCCGCTGGGGGGCCAGGGGGTGGTCACGGTGCGGCGCTTGCCGCCGTCGACGATCGTCAGGGTCAGCTTGTCGGCGCTGTGGATCGTCTGCACGACCTGTTGCGGGGTGGGGTCCTGGATGCCGTTGATGCCGACGATCGCGTCGCCCGTCCGGAGGCCGAGCCGGGCCGCGGGCGAGCCGTCCATGACGCTCAGCACCGAGCTGCCCCGGCCGACGTCGGCGCCGGTGGTGAAGCTCCGGTAGCCCGGCTGCAGCATCACCGCCGTGGTGAGCAGGGCCACGCCCAGCACGAAGTTGGCGAGGATGCCGCCCACCAGCACCCAGAGCTTCGGCCCGAGCTTCTTCTTGGCCATGCCCTCGTCGGGGTGCTGTAGATTGCCGTTCTCGTCCACCTTGGGCGCCATGCCAGGCAGGTCGACGTAGCCGCCCAGCGGGAAGATGGCGATGCGCCACTCGGTGCCGCGCCAGCGCCGGCGCCACACCACCGGCCCCATGCCGATGCTGAACGCCCGCACCGGCACACCGACGCTCCTGGCGTTGACGAAGTGCGCCCCTTCGTGCACCAGGACCGCGGTGAACAGGATGAGGATGAAGGTGATGGCTGTCAGCATGGAGGACTCCGGGCTTCACGCCCTGAGGTCAGTATGGCAGAGGTCGGCGGCCGGCACGGTGGGCTGCTGTACCGAGGCCGTCCGTCAGCCGCGACCGCCGCGGGCCCCGCGCCCGCCCGCCGCCTCGTCGACGGTGCCGTGGTCGCGCAGGCGGCGGATCAGGTCGGTCTTGCTGAGCACCCCCAGAAGGGTGCCGTTGGCGTCCACCACGGCCAGGCGGCCGATCTCCCCCTCGCCGATGCGGCGCAGCGCCTCCTTGGCCTCCGCGTCCGGCGCGATCGTCTCGGCCTTCACCATCACGTCCGCGACGACACCCGTTTCGTCCCCCTCGCGCGCGTCCTGCAGCCGGGCGAACCCCAGTAACCGGCCCGCGTCGTCGACCACCGGGTAGCCGGTGTGCCGGCGGAAGAACATGAGCTGGGCGAACTGCGCCAGCGGCATGTCCGAACCGACCGTCACCGGATCGGGGGTCATCAGGTCGCGCACGCGGAAGCCCTCGAAGGCGTCGTTGACGATGGCGGCCTGCGTCTCGGCGCGGCCGGCGTTGTACACGAAGAAGGCGATCACCACCAGGAAGAGGTTCAGCGAGAAGAAGCCGTAGATGCCGAGCAGGATGGCGATGACGTTGCTGACCGAGCCGGCCACCTGTGTGGCGCGGAGGTGAGGCATGGCGAGCGCCAGCAGCGAACGCAAGACCCGCCCGCCGTCGAGCGGCAGGGCCGGCAACAGGTTGAACAGCGCTAGCCCGGCGTTGGTGACGGTGAGGTAGGTGAGCACGAACAGCGTGGCGTCGTGGCCGGCGGCGAGCCGCCACGAGAGCCCCGCGAGCAGCGCCAGCAACGCGCTGGTGATGGGGCCGACGATCGCCACCACGGCTTCGGCGCCGCGCTGCCGCGGCATGGCGCTGAACTGGGCGACGCCGCCCAGGAACCACAGCGTGATCGCGCGCACCTCGACACCGTAGGTGCGCGCCACCACGGCGTGGCCCAGCTCGTGGACGAGCACGCTCAGGAACAGGCCCAGCGCGCCCACGAGCCCCAGCACGTAGGGGGTGGCGCCGTGCTGCAACGCGGCGCCGTCGATGGCCACGCCCGCGCGCTGGAACAGCGCCACGTAGCCGGGGATCTGCGAGCCGATCAGGTAGGCGAACAGCGGTAGGACCAGCAGGAAGGAGGTGTCCAGGCTGACCGGGATGCCCAGCAGCTTGAACGGCAGGCGCAGCGCGTGCCGGAACATGCTCCACGATAGGCCATGGCCCGGGGCGCGGTCTGCGGCCCCGGCGCGCGCCTCAGGCGGGCGGGCGCCAGCCCCCGGCCAACGAGCGCGCCGCGGCATCGGCCCGGGCGAGTGCGTCCCATCCCAGCGCTCCGGCCGGCGCTTCGTCCAGGACGGCCTCGAGCAGGCGCGGGATGTCGGTGAAACGCAGTGTGCCGGCCAGGAAGCGGTCCACCGCCACCTCGTCGGCGGCGTTGAGGTAGGCGGGCGCCACGCCGCCGAGCTCGCCGGCCCTGTAGGCGATGCGCAGGCTGGGGAAGCGTTCCAGGTCGGGGGGCGCGAACTCCCAGCTGCCGACCAGGGGCAAGGGAGGCAGCGGGTTCGGCGGGCGCTTCGGGGCCGAGAGCGCGTACTGGATCGGGAGGCGCATGTCGTGCGGGCCGATCTGCGCCTTGATGCTGCCGTCACGGAAGCGGATCAAGCCGTGCACCAGCGACTGGGGGTGCACGACGACCTCGATGGCGGCGAGCGGAAGGTCGAACAGGAAGTGCGCCTCCAGCACCTCGAGTCCCTTGTTGAACAGCGTCGCGGAGTCGATCGTCACCTTGCGGCCCATCGACCAGGTGGGGTGGTGCAGCGCCTGCTCGGGCGTGACCCGCGACAGGTCGGCGGGGCCCTCCCGGAAGGGACCCCCCGAAGCCGTCAGCACCAGCGAGCGCACCGCGTCTCGGGGCTCGCCGACGAGCGCCTGGAACAGCGCCGAGTGCTCGGAGTCGACAGGGGTGATGCGTGCTCCGCTGGCGCCGGCCAGCTCCCACATCAGCGGCCCCGCCACCACCATCGCCTCCTTGTTGGCCAGCGCCACGTGGCGCCCTGCGCGCAGGGCGGCGGCGGTGGGCTCGAGCCCGTCGAAACCCGGGATGGCCGCCACCACGACGTCGGCTTCCAGAAGGGCGGCCTCGACCCGGCCGGCAGGGCCGGTGGCGAGGCGGGTGCCGCCGGGCAGGTGCGGCGCAACCTGTGCGGCCACCTCCTCGTCGCACACCACCAGTTCGGGGCGGAACTCGGCGGCCTGCGCGAGGAGCGTCTCGGCGTTGCGACCCGCGGTCAGGGCGACGGGCCGGTACCCCTGCCAGCGCGCCACGTCCAGGGTCTGCGTGCCGATCGATCCGGTGGAGCCCAGCACGACGATGCGCTGCGCGGCGACCGCTTCGGTGGGGTGCATGCGCCTATTCTCGCATGCGTCCCGTCAGGCCCGGCGTTCCTGCGCTTGGGGGTGCTATCCTTGGAACGGTCCGCAAGGAGGAAGGCATGCTTGTTCGTGAGTGGATGACCCCGAAGCCGCAGACCGTCACCGCCGACACCCCCGTGATGGAAGCCATGCAGCGTCTGCGTGAGGGCGGGTTCCGCCGTCTCCCCGTGACCCGCGACGGCAAGCTCATCGGGATCGTCACCGACCGCGACCTCAAGGAGGCCACGCCTTCGAAGGCGACCACGTTGTCGGTCTACGAGCTCAACTATCTTTTGAGCAAGCTCCTCGTCAAGGACGTCATGAAGGCACCCGTGATCACGGTGCGGGGCGACGACCCCATCGAGCACGCGGCGCTGCTGATGGAGGAGCACAGGGTGTCGGGGCTGCCGGTGCTGGCGGGGAACGACCTCGCCGGGATCGTCACCATCACCGATCTGATGCGGGCTTTCGTGTCCTTCCTGGGCATGCGGGAGGGCGGCATCCGCGTGACCGTCGACCTTCCCGACGAGCCCGGGGTACTGGCGCGGGTGGCGCAGGCGGGCCCGCCCTCCAACATCATCGCGGCGGTGACCACCGGCGTGCAGACGGGGCACCGGCGCCGGCTGGTGATCCGCGTGACGGGCGAGGACGCCGACGGCTTCCCCGACCGCTTGAAGGCCGCTTCCGTCGACATCGTCGACGTCCGCTAGCGGCTTCGTGGCGAAGGGACGGGGCTCCGCGGCAGCGGCCGACGCCGAGGCGCTGGCTGGCGCAGCGCGCGGCGGCCGCGTCGCCCACACCGGCTTCCTCGACCCACCCGATGCCGACGCCCTGGTCGCGGCGCTCCACGCCGCCGGGGTTTCGGTCACGGTCGACGGCGGCGTGAGCGCCGCGCGGCGGCGGGTGGTGGTCGCCTATCCCGAACACGTGCCGGAGGCGACGGTCGGGATGGCGGCCGTGTACTTCGAAGGGGTGGAGGACCCCGACGCCCTCCGGGGGGCCGCACGCTCGGCCGGGGTCGACGCGGCCCTGCTCGGCGACGCCGTGCGCCACCAGGACGGCATCTCACTGATCACGCTGGCGCCGCCGCCGGAACCGCTGCTGAAGCTCGATTCCATCGACGGCCGACCGGTCGCGCCTCTCGTGGTTCCGATCGAGCGGGTGGCGGGCGGCAGCGAGCGCGAGCTCGAGGTGGTGGTGCCGTCGCTGCGCGTGGATGTGCTGGGCGGCAAGGCCTTCCGGGTCTCGCGCAGCTACTTCGCCAAGGGGGTCGCCGCCGGCCGGGTGCGGCTCAACGGCAGACGGGCCGACAAGGGGGCCACGGCCGGCCCGGGCGACGAGGTCTACGCCGAGGGGCTGGGGCGCTTCCGGATCGTCAGCATCGAGGGGCAGACGCGCCGCGGCAACGTGCGGGTGACGCTCCACGCCGAGCGCGCCTGAGCGCGCACGCTCACACCCGCACCTTCTTTCCACCCCCGCTGTTGCGGGCCTTGAACACCATGCGGAAGGGCACTTCGCCGAACCCCAGGTCCTCGCGGATGCGGTTGCGCAGGTAATGCTCGTAGGCGCGCGTCAGCAGGCGCTCGCTGTTGACCGAGAACACGAAGGTCGGCGGCGCCACGGTGACCTGGCTGGCGTACAGCAGCTTCAGGGGACGGCCCTTGAAGTTGGGCGGCGCCTGGCGCTGCGTCCACACCTCCAGGAAGGCGTTCATGGAGCTGGTCTGCACCCGGCGGCGTGCGGTGTCGTACAACCGGATGGCGGTGGCGAGGAGCTCGTGCAGCCCGAAGTCGGTGACCGCGCTGGTGTAGACGCGCGGCGCGAAATCCAGGTGACTCAGCGCCTGGTCGATGTCGCGGCGCAGGGGTTCCAACGCCTCGTCGGTGACCAGGTCCCACTTGTTGATCGCCAGCACCACCGGCTTGCCCCAGCTCAGGGCCAGGTTCGCCAGGCGCATCTCGTGGTCGCCGTACTCGAAGGGGTCGACCACCACGACGGCGACGTCGGAGCGCCGCAGCGCGCTCTCGGAGCGCAGGCGGGCGTAGTACTCGACGTCGACCTCCGACTTGCGACGGATGCCCGCGGTGTCGACCAGCACGAACGGCCGGCCGGCGAACACGAAGCGCACGTCGACGCTGTCGCGCGTGGTGCCGGGTTCGTCGGCCACGATCACCCGCTCGCTGCCGATCAGGGCGTTGAGCAGGCTCGACTTGCCGACGTTGGGGCGGCCGATGATGGCGACGCGCACCGCCTCCTCCTCGGCCTCCTCGTTCTCGCTCGGAAGATGCTCGAGGACGGCGTCGAGGAGCTCGTAGGTGCCGCGGTCGTGCAGCGCCGAGACCGCCAGCGGCGTCCCGAAGCCGAGCGCGTAGAGCTCGAACAGCTCGGCCGCTTCCTCGTGGCGCGGGTCGTCGATCTTGGTCGCCACCAGCAACACCGGCTTGCCCAACGTGCGCAGCCACGAGGCCACCTCGTGGTCGGCGTTGCCGACACCGTAGCGGCCGTCGACGCACAGCAGCACCAGGTCGGTGCCGGCGATGGCGGCCTCGATGCGGCGCTTCACCGGCTGCTCCCAGGCATCGCCCGACCACAGCCCGCCGGTGTCGAGCAGCCGGAAGACGCGGCCCTCGTCGGTGACGACGTCGGCCTCCTTGACGTCGCGGGTGACGCCGGGCTGGTCGGCGACGATCGCCTCGCGCCGGCCCACCAGCCGGTTGAACAGGCTCGACTTGCCGACGTTGGGACGGCCGACGATGGCGACGCTAGCCAAGGCGCACCCCCGGCCGCAGCCTGCGCCCGTTGGCCCAGTCGCGCGCCGGCAGGGGCCGGCGGCCGGCGCTCTGCACCTGCTCGAGGTCGATGGCGCCGACCCCGCAGGCGACGCGGACCGCGCCCGGCAGAAGCGCCAGCACGGTGCCGGGAGGCTCGTCGCTTCCGGCGTCGTCGAGCGGGTCGCGCGCCCCGGGTCGCAGGGCCGGTACCTTCACGGTTTCGCCGTCGAGCTGGAAGGTGGTCCCCGGCCAGCCCGCCACGCCGCGATGACGAGCGTAGACGGCGTCCGCCGGGTCGTCCCAGCGGATCCGGCCGTCCTCCCTGGTCAGCATCGGGGCGTAGCTGGCTCGTGTCTCGTCCTGGGCCTCGCATGGCAGGCGTCCGGCCGCGAGCAGCTCGAGCGCCTCGAGCAGGGCACGTGCCCCGAGCCCGGCCAGCGCCCGCAGCAGTTCTGGAGCGGTGGCGTCGGCCGCGATCGGCTGGCGCCTCTGAAGGCGGATCGGCCCCGTGTCGAGGCCGGCCTCGGTCTGCATGATGGTGATGCCGGTCTCGCGCTCGCCCCGGATGAGCGCCCACTGCACGGGAGCGGCGCCGCGGTAGGCGGGGAGCAGGCTGGCGTGCACGTTCAGGAAGCCGTGGCCCGGCACGTCCAGCAGGGCGGCCGGGAGGATCTTCCCGTAGGCCGCGGTGACCGCGACATCGAGCCCTCGCAGCCGCTCGGCGACCTCCTCGTTGCCTTTGAGACGCGCCGGTTGCAGGACCGGCACGCCCAGCGCCCGCGCGCGCTCCACGGTCGGCGGTGAGGAACGGCGCATGCCGCGGCCGGCGCGCTTGTCGGGCTGCGCCACCACCAGCTCGAGCCGGTGACGCTCGGCCAGCGCGTCGAGCGAGGGCAACGCGAAAGCGGGCGACCCGAACAGCGCGACGCGCAACCCGGGCGCGGAAGCGGTGTCGGTCACTGCACCGACACCGGGATCGGCGACGCGCGCAACTCCTTGAGCAGTGCCTTGGCCTGGCGCTGGATGTCGGCGAGGGCGCCGCGGTGCTCCTCCAGGAAGGCCTGGCGCTCGTCGCCCTCGAGCCGGTCGAAGAACAGCACCCCTTCGAGGTGGTCGTACTCGTGCTGCAGGACGTGCGCGAAGTGCCCCTCGGCATCGGTCTCGTGCCAGCCGCCGCCGACGTCCTGGTAGCGCACGCGTACCCGCAAGTCGCGACGCAGCGCATCGACGTACACGCCGGGCACGCTGAGGCAGCCGTCCTGGCCGTGCTGCACGCCTTCGCGCACGACGAAGGTGGGGTTGACCATGACGTGCTCGGCGATCACGCCGAGGCGGCGGCGCATCTGCTCGGGGGTCTCGTCCTCGGGGATCCGATCCTCGTCGTCGGAGCCGGCGAGCTCCTCGGCCACCTCGCCCACCTCGCCCGCCTCGCCCTCCTCGGCATCGGGCTCGAGCTGCAGCGCGACGAACAGGCGCTTGGAGACCCCGATCTGCGGGGCCGCGAGTCCGACGCCGGTGGCGTCGTACATGGTCTCGATCATGTCGTCGGCGAGGCGCGCCAACGCGTCGTCGAAGCGCGTCACGGGGAGCGCGCGGCGGCGCAACACGGGGTCGCCGTAGTAGCGGATCGGGTGGATCACGTCTGCAGGTCCTCCAGGCGGCTCGAGCTAGGGGCCGGAGGAGGGGCGCGCGTACCGCAACACCGCGGTGGGGGTCGTCAACGCCGCCACGCCCTCCGGAAGGTCGAGCCGGACAGGCAGAGTATACCGGCCCGGGTCCACGTTCCCCGTCGGCGGCTGTACCGTCCCCTTGACCTTGTCGATGCCCGCGAGGACGCCGGGGGGGCCCGCCAGCGTGGCGTCGGGCTGGCTGAGCGTCGTCTGCTGGAGGCCGGGGGCGCTGGGCGGGGCGAGGTCGATGGGCACGCTCTTGGTGACCATGGCGGTGCGTGCGCTCACCTGGACCGTCACCGTCGACGGGCTGACCTTGACGTTGCTCATGGGCACACCGGCGTCGTCGACGGCAAACGGATGCTCCTGGACGCGGCCCTCCTTGGCGGGCGCCACCACTACGACGCGGGCGACCTTCTGCAGGAGCTGCTCCTGCCCCGTGAGGGTCACCGTACTGGGGTCGCTGGCGACCGACAGGAGCTGGTCGTCCGGAGGGCTGCCGCCGAGCGCCACCGTGAGCGTCATGTCGCGGTTCCCGACGGTCTCGAGGAAGCCGATGACGTCGCTGGGGGAGACGTTCACCAGCTGGATGCCGCGCGGGGGCTGGGCGTTGATCTGCTGCTGGAACTCGCCGCTGAGCCCGGTGAGGTCGAGCGTGGCCGTGATGTCGTCCGGGCTGAGACGATCGACGCGGCTGCTGGGGCCCGACACGTTGACCTCCACCACCTTCGGGACGCCGACGGCGACCTGGCTCTGCGCGACGCCGTCGACGGTGAGCGGGACCAGCAGGCTGCGCTGGGTCGTCGTGACGGAGCTGGTGGTGACGAACAGCCACATGACGAACGCCAGCAGCAGGGCGCCGAGCTTCTGCGGCCAGTTGTGGGTCGCCAGGCCGACGATGCGCTTGAGGGCGATCATTCGGCGTAGACCTCGCGCAGAGCCTTGAGGACGTCGGCGGGGGCGATGTCGCTCACCAGCTCACCGCTGCGAGCGATGCTGACGGTTCCGCGTTCCTCGCTGACGACGACCACCAGCGCGTCGGTCGCCTCGGACAGCCCGAGCGCCGCCCGGTGCCGGGTGCCGTGCTTGACCGACCAGCCTTCGTGGCGGTCGGACAGGGGGAAGATGGCGCCGGCGTGGGTGACGGTGTCCTCACGGACGATCACGCCGCCGTCGTGTAGCGGGCCCTTGGACGCGAAGATGGTCTGCAGCAGGGCGCTGGTGACCGGCGCGCCGATGGAGGTCCCGGACTCTCCGTACTCGCGCAGCGGCGTCCGGCGCTCCACGGCGATGAGGGCGCCGCGGCGCTGGGTGGCCAGCTCGCGCACGGCGCTCATGATCTCCTGGACCGGGCCGCCGTGGCTGGTGCGTGTCAGCCGACCGCGCCCCACGCGTTCCAGAGCGGCTCGCAGCTCGGGCTGGAAGACCACCACGATGGCGATGAAGCCCACGGGCGCGGCCCGGTCGAACAGCCACTTGGTCGCCTCGAGCTTGAGTTGCGCGGCCAGGAACCACAGCGCACCCAGCGCCAACAGCCCCCTCAATACGTTCCAGGCGCGGGAACCGATGAGCAGGACGTAAGCCTGATACAACAGAACCGCGATGATGAGGATGTCTACGACGTCCTGGACGCGGAAGCCGCCGAGTGCAGCCAAACCCTAGCCTCCACCCTCGTTCGGTACGCTGGCGGCCTTCACGGGCGAAGACGGCCGCCGCGGGAGCGTGCGGTGAGCGTGACCCGGTCGCTCGCGCGTGCGAGCGCACAGGAAACCCGTTCGTTAGGCCGACGATACCATAGCCGGGTGTTCTTCCCGTGCGCGACGCGACCGACGGGCTCGCGTCAGCGACGGGAGTGAGGCCGGTGCCGTGGCGGTCGGTGGGGGTGGCGGCGGGGCGCGGCCGCGCGTGGGGTACACTGCGTGGCTGGAGGCGATGATGAACGAGCTGAAGACCCGACTCGATGCCCTACGGGGGTATCGTGGACTTGGCTGGGGAGGCTTCCCGGCTGAGCGAGCGCGACCCCGAGCTCAACGACCCCAATCTGTGGCACGACCCGGACCGCGCGCGCGTGGTCACGCAGGAGGCCACGCGGCTCAGACGCGTGGTCGACGCTTTCGAG
>Ga0102956_1000566_pt1 | contig 13277 bp, 11 predicted proteins | sample SalPonF2_A_D2_MG_FD_84515 | JGI IMG/M metagenome (GOLD analysis project Ga0102956, IMG submission 84515) | Salt pond soil microbial communities from South San Francisco under conditions of wetland restoration - Salt Pond MetaG SF2_A_D2_MG ...
GGGCCGCAGAACGGGCCGCAGAACGGGCCGCAGAACCGGCCGCAGATTCCGCCGCGGATTCCGCCGCGGATGCGGGCGCCGACACGCGCCGCCGGGGCGAGCGCGAGGGCTGAGCCCGGCGCGCTGCGCGCGTGGCGCATCCCGCGGCAGCCGGCCGGTCGTGGCGCCGCAGGGTAAGAAGGCCGTTAGTGACTCGCTGCTAGTCTTCCGGCATGAAGGAAGCGTCTCGCTCCATGAAGCGCTGCTCGGACACCGAGCTGCAGGCGATGGTGACGCGTTACGAGCGCGCGTTGTTCGCCGGCATCTCGAGTCACCGCGACGTGGTGAAGCTCATCGCGGCCGAACGGGAGATCCTGCGTCGCGAGGCGAAGCGCGTCAAGCAGACGGTGCACGAGGAGCGCCGGGCCCGCACGGCCTCGAGCAGCGAAGGCTGGCTCTCGGTCACGCCCGAGGCGGGGCCCAAGAGGAGCCGGCAGAACTAGGCCCGGGCCCGACGGGCCGGGGCCGCCCGAACGGCGCCTCGTGAGCCCGAGCCGGCCGGTCAGCGCTGCGAGGCCGCGCCCGACCCCTTCTCCTTTGTCAACGCCAATCCCACCAGCACGGGATCGTGGTCCGACGCCCGGTAGGGCGTCTGCGGCGCCGGCGCGAACGACGACGCGCGCCCGAAGGCGCCGACCAGGGCGGACTCGTCGGCGTCGATGTGCCAGATCGCGGCGCCCGCGAGCTGCGGCGCCAGCGTGGCGCTCGCCAGCAGGTAGTCGAGCGTCCCGGACCGCCCCTGGTAGACGTAGCTGTAGCGTTCCGGTGCCGGCACGCTGCGCGACGCGTCGACGAAGCCGGCGCTCTCGAGCAGCCGCAGCGGCGGCTCGGCGGCGTAGCTGTTGAGGTCGCCTGCCACCAGCACGTCGCCGTCCCCGGTGGCACGTCGCAACGCCGCGACGAAGTCGAGGACCGCCTGCGCCTGGGCGCTGCGGCGCAGATTCCAACAGCCGTAGCCGCGGTCGACGTCGCCGGCCGCCGGACAGCCGCCCTTCGACTTGAGGTGCAACGCCACCAGCGTGAACACGCCGCCGCCGCGTTGCCGGAAGGTGGCGGCCACCGGCGCGCGTTCGAACAGCGGGCGCGGGTCGCTGGCGCTCGAGAGGAGCTCGAGCGCCGACGGCCGGTAGAGCACCGCCTGCTTGATCCGGTCGCCGCCCACGCCGCCGGCCGGGTCGGGCACCGCGGCGTAGGCGTTGCTTCCGAGCCGTGCGTTGAGCGCCTTCAGCAGGGCATTCTCGCTGCGCATGCCGTCGCTCTCGACCTCCTGGAGGGCGATCGCGTCGGCGCCCAGGCCGGCCAGGGCGGCGGCCAGCTTGGAGCGCTGCAGCGCGCGCTGACCGGCGCTGCGGGCGCCGCGCTCGCCGAGCGTGGTGAAGAAGTTGTGGACGTTGAAGGTGGCGACGCGCAGGGCGCCCCCGACGGGCGCCGGGGCGTCGGGCCGGGGGTTGGTGGGCACGAGTCGCGGCGCGCCCACCGGCTCGAGCCGGTAGCGGCCGCTTCCCGCACCCATCACCACCGCCGTGACGTCGCGCACGCTGTCCCCCACGCGCGGCGGACGCCCGGCCTCGAGCAGGTAGGGAACCGGCGCGGGGTCGCGTTTCCGGCTGCCGTCGTCCAGCACGATGCCGCGCTGCGCCGAGGCGGTCGCGCCCGCGCCCTGCGTCGACACGAACAGCCGGGCGGCGGCCAGCTCGAGCTCGCCGTCGCGTGCCAGCGGGTAGACGTCGGTGACGACGAGCGGCCCCGGTAGCGTCACCAGCATGCCTTCGAGGGCCTCCCAGGCAGCGGGTCCGTGGACGGGCAGGCGCACGACGCGCGGCGGCGGGAGCACCGCGCTGCCGCAGCGCTCCAGGCGCGTGACCGACCCGAGCTGGGTCATGCCGCCGGTTTCCCGCACGGTCCCGGCGACCCGGACCGCATCGCCGGGAGCGGGCGAGCGCACGCCGCCGGCGATCCTCACGAACAGCCCGTCGGAGGTCGCGGGGTCGCCGTCGCCGGCGGCGTCCTGCAGGAAGAAGCCCTCCAGGCCGTCGGCGCCGGGGAAGGCGGCCGTCACCACGCCCCGCACGGTGACTGCCCTCCCCGCCAGAGGCGAGGACGGTCCGTCGCCCTGGACGGCGGCGATCGCGGTGGTGCGGGCGCCGGCGGGGCAGGCGGCGAGGACGGGTGTGGCGGCCGCGACGAGCGCCGCCAGCGCGAGCCCCAGCGGCAGGCGTGGCATGGCGCAGTCTACCGGCCGGAGCGGGCCGGCGGCGGCCGGGTCGCGGCCCCAGGGCGTTCGGACGCCCGGGGCCGGGGCTGTGGCGCAGCGGCCGGCGCGGTCGCCGCGGCGCGGGAGGGATCGCGGAACGCGCCGCTGTAGGCTGGGGCATGCCGATCCGCGACGACTTCATCCTGCGCATGCTCGACCAGGTGAGCGAAGCGATCGCCCGCGTGCTCACGGGTCGCGGCCCGGGCGTGGAGCAGATGGCGGAACAGGAACTCGCCAGCGCCTACCGGGAGCTCACCGGCTCCGGCCGGGCGCTGGTGGCGCGGCTCTCCTCGGAGCAGTTGCTCGCCATCCTGGGAGCCCCCGCCAGCTTCAACCGCGAACGCGGCTACGTGCTGGCGCGGCTGCTGGAGGCCGACGCCACCCTCACCGACCGGAGCGGAGGCGGGGACGACGGCGCAGTGACCGCCGCGGCGGCCGCGCGCCTGAAGTCGCTTGACCTCTTCCTGGAGGCTGCGCGGGCCGGCCTGGACGAGGAGGACCTGGGCGAACGCATCGCCGGCCTCCGGGACGCGCTGGCCGCGCTGCATCTCCCCGAGGCCAGCCACTGGCGCGTCTTCGAGTACGTCACCGCCGAGGGGCGCTACGCGGCGGCCGAGGACCTGCTGTTCGAAGGGCTCGAGCGCTTCGGCGCCGGCCGCGCCGTCGCCGAGCGCGGCCATGCCTTCTACCGCACCCTGGACGCCCTGCCGGACGCCGACCTGGAGGCCGGCGCCTTGCCTCGGGCCGAGGTGAGCGAGGGCAGGACGGCGTTCGAGGACTCGTTGGAACGGGCCCCCCGAGCGGAGACGCGGTGAGCGCCGTGCCGCTCGGTCGCTGGGGCTCGAGGCGTGCGGGGGCGATGCCCGCCAGCGTCTTCGCCACCATGGACGCCGCCAAGGCGGACGCCCGTGCGGCGGGCATGGACGTCATCGACCTCTCGATCGGCTCGTCCGACCTGCCGCCGCCACGGGGCGCCGTCGATGCGCTGCGCCGGACGGCCGACGACCCCGCCGCCTACGGCTACTGCCTGCAGGCCTGCACCAGGCCGCTGCGCGAGGCGGTGGTCGGCTGGTACGCGCGCCGTTACCCCGCGGCCCCCGCCCTCGATCCCGACCTCCACGTGTTGCCCCTGATCGGCTCGCAGGAGGGGCTCGCCCATTTGCTGCTGGCGGTCGCCGACCCCGGCGACACCGTTCTGATGCCCGACCCGGCGTACCCCTCGTACTTCGGTGCCGCGGCGCTGGCCGGCGTGCGGCGCGTGGCGATGCCGCTGCTCGAGGAGAACGGCTTCCTGCCCGACCTCGCTGCCGTGCCCGAGGAGGCCGGCGCGAAGGCGCGCGCGATGGTGCTCAGCTACCCCAACAATCCTACGGCCGGGGTGGCGGACGCGGCGTTCTTCGCCCGCGCCATCGACTTCGCGGCGGAGCGCGGGATGTTGCTGGTGCACGACTTCCCCTACGTCGACACGGTGTTCGGCGACTACCAGGCGCCCTCGTTGCTGGCGCAACCGGGCGGCCTGGCGACCGGTATCGAGCTCTACTCGTGCTCCAAGAGCTTCCACCTGGCCGGGCTGCGCATCGGCTGGGCGGTGGGGCACGAGGACGCCATCGCTGCCCTCGCGCGCGTCAAGGGCGCCATCGACTTCAACCAGTACCTCGGCGCCCAACGTGCCGCGATCGCCGCGCTGGCGTTGCCGCGCGAGCACCTGCGTGCCGACGCCGAGCGCTTCCGGCAGCGTCGCGACGCGTTGGTCGAGGCGTTGAACGCGTCGGGCTGGGAGACGCCCGCGCCGCAGGCCAGCATGTACGTCTGGACGCGTCTGCCCGCCGGCCGCAGCGACTCCTTCGCCTTCTGCCTCGAGCTGGTGAGGGGCGCCGGCGTCGCGCTGGCTCCTGGGCGGGCGTTCGGGGAGCGCGGCGAGGGCTACGTGCGGTTCGCCCTGGTGCAGGAGCCGGAGCGGTTGCGCGAGGCGGTGGAACGCATCCGCCGGTCGCTCGACTGAGCAACCGTGTCTCCCGTCAGGCACGCCGCCGCCATCGGTCTATCATGCGGGTCCCCGCGAGAAAGCCAGGAGTTGCGCTCAGGGGCGACCGTTGCGGTCGACCGGGTCGTCGGGTGCCGGGTCGTCGGGTGCCGGGTCATCGGGCGGCGTCCTGTCTGCCGTGCCCTCGGGGCCGGTGCCTTCGGGGCCGCGGGCGGTGGAGCCCGCTTCCTCCCCGGTCGGCCGGCGGGGCGTCGCCGCACCCGGCCGACGGACCTCCCACAGCCCCTGCAGGTTGATGCCGAAGTGCGCCACCACCGCCGGCAGCAGGCTGCCGGTCGTCAGGGTGAGCGCGCCGAACGCCAGACCCGCGAGTGCAGCGAACACCGGGTAGGCCCAGGCGCGGCGCGGTACCGGGTGGAACAGCCCGAACAGCAACGCCTGCGGCACCAGCCCCACCAGCGGCATCAGCGCGCCTCGGAAGAACAGCTCCTCCGCGCCGGCGGTGGCGGCGGCCAGCAGCAGTGCCGTCCAGGCCGGAAGCGCCACCGAGCGCAACGCGCTCTCCAGCAGCCGGCTGGCGTAGCGGAACGACGGCAGGGTCCGTTCCAGCAACCACGCCGCAGCCAGCAGCAGGGCGGCGGTCGCGGCGCCGGCGAGGAGCTGCCCGCCCAGACCGGTCCGGGCCGCGTAGGGCCAAGGGCGCAGCAGCAGCCAGACGCCGCCCAGGACGCCCAGCGCCAGGCTCGGCAGGAAGAGCAGCGCGCGGCGCGCCACGCCCCTCACGGCCGCCACCCCTGCGCTTCGGCGTAGCGGCGCAGCAGCGCCTCGGCCTCCTCGGCGGTAGCGATGTCGCCGACCGCTTCGGCCTCGCGCAGGAGTCGCAGCGCTTCGCCCACCCGGGGGCCGGGCGGGATGCCGAGCAGGTGCATCACCGCCTCGCCGTCGAGCAGAGGCGCGGCCGGGGGCGGCTCGTTCAAGATGGCGAGCACGCGGGCCAGAGCCAGGCGGTAGGCCTGCCGCCGGGTCTCGCTGGCGAGAGGGCCGCGGGCCGCCTCGCGGTCGGCGATCATGAGCTTCAGGAGGTCGGGCAGGAGCGTGCCACGGCGGTGCACGAAGCGTCGCGCCTCGCGTTCGCCGCCCGGCAGCGGCAGCATGTGGTAGCGCACCAGCGATCCCACGCGGGTGGCGAGGGCGCGGGGTTGACGCAGCCGCGCCAGGGCCGCCTGCGCCAACCGCTGCCCCAGCCGGGCGTGCCCGTAGAAGTGGGTACGCCCGTCCTCGCCGGGCGCGCGCGTGGCGGGCTTGCCGACGTCGTGCAGGAGCGTCGCCCAGCGCAGCGCCGCGTCCGCCTCGGGGAAGCCCTGCACGAGCTGGTTCAGCGCCTCCAGCGAATGCCCGAGCACGTCGAGGTGGTGGAAGCCGCCCTGCTCGACGTCGCGGCAGGCGGCGAGCTCGGGGAGCAGGGCATCGAGCAGGCCCAGCGCGTCGGCCTGCGCCAGGCCGCGGGCGGCCGCCGGATCGAGGAGCAGGAGGTCGAGCTCGTCGCGGACGCGCTCCCATGCCGGCAGCGGGTGCGTTCCCCCGGCCTGCCGTCGCGCCAGGCGTCGCACCGCGTCGCGCGTCGCCGGCTCGATCGTCAGGTCGAGGGTCGCGGCGAGCCGCACGCCGCGCAGCGGGCGCAGCGGGTCCTCTGCCAGCGAGGCCTCGGAGGTCATGCGCAGCCGTCGCGCGCGCAGGTCACGCACGCCGCCGAGCGGATCGAAGAGGCGGCCGTCGAGCCCGGCGGCCACCGCGTTCACGGTGAAGTCGCGGCGCCGCAGCTCGCCGTCGAGGTCGCCCTTCAGCGGCGCGTAGTCGCACACGAGCCCGCCGGCGACCACCCGCCAGTGGCCGCGCTCGGCGTCCAGGACGAAGGCGCTGGCAGCGGTTCCGGCGACGGCGAGGGCCCGGGCCGCGCGTCCCGCCTCCTCCTCGGGCCGCTCCACCAGCCAGTCGACGTCGCGCGGCTCGCGGCCCGTAAGGGCGTCACGGACGGCGCCGCCCACCAGGAATCCGCCACGGGGGAGCGGCGTAGACTGGGGCATGGCGATGCGCTCCGGAGGCGACGAGCGGCGCAGCCAGCGCATGCCTCCAATTACAGCACGCGCGACCCGGGGCCGCCGGTGAGCCTTCGCGTCGGCCTCACGGGGAACATCGGCTCCGGCAAGTCCAGCGTGGCGCGCCTGCTGCTGGAGCGGGGGGCGGCGCTGCTCGACGCCGACGCCCTGGCGCGCGAAGCCACGCACGACCCGACGGTACTCGACACCATCGCGCGCGACCTCGGAAGCGAGCTGGTGGTGGGCGGTCGGCTCGACCGCGCCGCCACGGCCCGCCGGGTGTTCGCCGATCCCGCGGCGCGGGATCGCCTGAACGCGATCGTGCACCCGTGGGTGCGGCGCGCCTCGGCCGAGCGCGCCGCGGCGCTCGAGCGCGACGATCCGGCTCCGCCGGTCATCGTGTTCGACGTCCCGCTTCTCTACGAGAACGGGCTCGAGCGCGGTATGGACGCGGTCGTCGTGGTGGACGCGCCGCTGGAGGCGAGGGTGCGTCGGGTCCAGGCGCGCAGCGGCCTCGAGGCCGCCGACATCCGCGCTCGAGACGCGGCGCAGATGCCGCTGTCCGACAAGGTGGCGCGCGCCGACTTCGTGGTGGACAACGGTGGTTCCCCGGAGGCCTTGCGTGAGCAGGTCGACGCGTTGTGGCCCGCGTTGCTGGCCCGGGCGGAGCGAGGCGGGCGCGGGCCCGACGTTCCCGGGCGCGAAGTTCCCGAGCGTGACGTTGCCGAGCGCGACGTTCCCGAGCGCGAGCGGCCCGAACCGGACGGTCCCGAGCGGGCCTGACGTCGGCCGCCGGGCGGCCGGCGCTCGCGAGCGGTCGGCGGCAGACGGTCGCGCAGCGCATCCCAAGCGTACGGCCACCCCGGCGCGACGCCGGGATGGCCGTGAGGTGGTGCTCCGTTGGCCTGGAGCCACCGGGTCCGGGCGGGCCCTCGACGGCGCAGCGCCGGACGGGACCCTCGGAGCCGGCGCGGCGCCTACCAGCTCACCTGCGTCAGGCCCTGACTGCTGATACTGCCGCTCGACGTCACCTGGAAGCCGTAGCTGCCGCCCAGGTGCCCCGCCACGAAGTCCAGGAACTTCTGGAGGGCGTCGGAAGCGGCCTGGACCTTGGCGATGTCCAGGTTCTGCGAGCCGCTCATGCCCGCGAAGGTCTGGAGGCCGGTCACGAGCGACGCGCTGCTGTTCCGCATACTGGCCTTGGCGTCGGTCAAGGTGAAGCTGGTCGCGTTCGCGCTCACCATCGGACGCATGGTGGCGAGCGTGGCGGGCAGCGCCCCGCCGCTCTGGGCGGCCTGGAGCACGTCCTCGAGGGCCTTGGTGCTGGTCCCGATGAAGGCGTGGCCGTTGGTCACGGCGTACGACAGCTTGACGGTGGGGGCGAGCGTGATGGTGGTGACCGTCGCGCCGCCGACCTGCTGCGTCTCGGGCGCCGCGGGCGCGGCGTTACCCGAGGGGTTGGAGAAGCTGGCGAGCTGCGTGCCGAGCTTGGTGAAAAGGTCGCTCAGGCCCTTCGTGGCGGCCGCGTCGTCCTTGCTCTTCAAGACGAACACGCTCGAGCCGAGCACGTCGCTGCTGGGCATGCCCGCTTGCTGGGGCGCCGGCGACGGGGTCGCGATGATGGCCACGTTGCCGCCCGACCATGCGAAGAGGTCGGCCTTGAGATCGACGCCGACCATGCCCTGCACGAACTGGTTCAGGTCGGTCACGCCGAGCTGCGGCGCGCTGGCGACGAGACCGCCCAGGTAGTCCCACCAGGCGCCGAGGTCGACGGCGCTGCTGCTGACGCTGAGGGCGCCGGAGGGGACGAAGCCCAGAGGGTCGCTCGAGGCCGGCGTGGACGACGACAGCAGCGCGTACAGGGCCGGGTCCTTGTCGGACGGCCCCAGCACCCGCAGGCTCTTGCTCTCGATGCCGGTCGAGGTGATCACGGTGACGCCGCCGCTCGTCCCGATGGTGGTGAGGGCGTTGGCGAGGCGCTTCGACAGTGCGTCCATGCCCTGCGCGGCCAGGAGGGGCTGGGCCATGGAGGCGAGGGGGGAGAGGTCGAGGTAAGTCATGACGTTCCCGCCGCCGAGGACGCCGAGGGTCGCCTTGTAGCCCGCGCCGTCGGTGAACGAGGGCTCGCTGGCGCCCTGCTGGCGGCGCAGCACGCCGCGAAGAGCGTCGGGGTTGTTCGACAGGGCCACGAGCGCGCCGTCCTGCGCGTAGGCGACGTCGGTAGTGGTGCCGTCCCCGTTGTCGACCGTGGCGACGTAGAAGTCGATCTTGCCTTCGGTGAGCTTCTGGACGCCGGGCTGGCCGGCCTCCTTGGCGAGCATCTTGGCGGCCGCCTGCTGGGCCTTGGCGTCGACGTTGGCCACGAAGATCACGGCCGGGAGCGGGTTGCCCTGGCGCAGCGCGACCCCGAGGAAGGCCTCGTTCCCGAGGATGTCGAGCGCGCCGAGCCCCTTGAGCTCTTCGGGCATCTGGCTCATGTCGGGCAGCTTCGCCGACTGTTCCGCCTGCTTCGCGGTGGACGCGAACGCGTCCTGGAAAGCCTTCGCGACGCCGAGCCGCTCGAACTCGTCGATGAACGGCTGGATCTTGGCCTGCTGACCGCTGAGCCCCTGCACTCCGATGGCGGCGACGGTGTCGGCCGGCAGCAGCGAGCGCAGCGACTGGGCCAGAGCACCCGAGAACGCGGCGAGAACGAGGGCGACGAGTACGGTGCTGACGCGCTTCATGGGACCTCCGCTGGGGTGTCGACGTGACCTTGGCGCCGTGCGTCACGGCGCGTTCCCAACCACTATACGGGCCGCCGCCGCGCGCAGGCGGGGCGTGTGTCCCATCGCACGAAACGCCTCGGGGCGGAGCCCGTCTGCCGCGGGAGCGCCCGCTGCGCTACGCTGCCCCGGCCTGCGCGCTCGCCCCCGGCATGCGGGTCAGGCGCCCACCTGGGCTCCTCGTCCCCGAGCAGCGCGCCGCCGGTTCACCCCCGGCGCGTGCGGGTCAAGCTCTCGCGGGCGGCCTCGACCACGTGCTGTGCCGTGAAGCCGTACTCCTTCATCACCACGTCGCCGGGCGCGGACTGCCCGAAACGGTCGACGCCCAGGATGACGCCGGCGACGCCGGCGTAGCGCTCCCAGCCGAGGGAGGCGCCGGCCTCCACGGTGACGCGCGCCTTGACGGAAGCCGGCAGGACCGCCTCGCGGTAGGCGGCGTCCTGCGCCTCGAACAGTTCCCAGCTCGGCAGGCTGACGACGCGCGCGCGCACGTCCTGTGCTGCCAGCGTCCGCTGCGCCTCGAGGCACAGCGCCACCTCGGAGCCGGTGGCGATGAGGAGCACGTCGGGCTCGCCGTCGCCCTGCTCCTGCGAGAGCACGTAGCCCCCCTTGGCGACGCTCCCCGCGGGAACGTCGAGCGCGGGCACGTTCTGGCGCGTGAGCGCGAACGCGACGGGCCCCTCGCGGTGCAGCAGGGCGGCCGCCCAGGCCTGCGCCGTCTCGTTCGGATCGGCGGGGCGGATCACCGTGACGTTGGGGATCGCGCGCAGGGCCATGAGCTGGGCGATCGGCTGGTGGGTGGGGCCGTCGCCGCCGAGACCGATGCTGTCGTGCGTGAACACGTAGAGCACGTTCTGGCCCATCAGGGCCGAAAGCCGCAGGGCCGGGCGCAGGTAGTCCGAGAAGATGAGGAAGGTGGCCACGAAGGGGCGCACGCCGCCGTGCAGGCGCATGCCGTTGCCGATGGCGGCCATGCCGTGCTCGCGGATGCCGAAGTGGATGATACGGCCGCCGTAGGCGCCGCGCGCGATGGAAGCGGCGCCGGTGATGTCGGTGTGGTTGGAGCCGGCCAGGTCGGCCGAGCCGCCGATCAGCTCGGGAACGCGCGGCGCCAGGGCGTTGATCGCCTGCTGCGAGGCCTTGCGGGTCGCCAGCTGGGTGCCCGGCTCGAAGGTCGGCAGGTCGGCGTCGAAGCCCGCGGGCAGGTCGCCGGCCAGGGTGCGCTCGAGCTCGGCGGCGAGGTCGGGGTGCGACGCGCGGTAGCTCTCCATGAGCGCGTCCCAGGCCCGCTCGGCGCGCTGCCCCTCCTCCCGGACGGCGCGGTAGTGCCCGGCGACGTCGTCGGGCACGGTGAACGCGTCCCAGTCGATGCCGAGGTTCTGCTTGGCGGCCTTCGCCTCCTCGTCGCCTAGGACGGAGCCGTGCACGGCAGAGGTGCCCTGCTTGTGGGGTGCGCCGTAGCCGATGATGCTGCGCACCCGGATGAAGCTGGGCCGCAGCACCTCGCGTTTGGCCTCGGCGAGCGCGGCGCGCACGGCCTCGACGTCGTTGGCGTCGTCGACCGAGGCAACGTGCCAGCCGTAGGCGCGGTAGCGCTCCAGGACGTCCTCGGAGAACGTGATGTCGGTGGAGCCGTCGATGGAGATGTCGTTGTCGTCGTAGAGCACGATCAGCTTGCCGAGCCCGTGGTGGCCCGCGAACGACGACGCCTCGCTCGACACGCCCTCCATGATGTCGCCGTCCGACGCGATGACGTAGGTGTGGTGGTCGATCACGTCGAAGCCGGGGCGGTTGAAGCGCGCGGCCAGGTGGGCCTCCGCCAGCGCCATGCCGACGGCGGTGCTGATGCCCTGCCCGAGCGGGCCGGTGGTCGTCTCGATGCCGGGGGTGTGGCCGTACTCCGGGTGGCCGGGCGTCTTGCTGCCCCACTGGCGGTAGCGCTCGAGTTCGGCCATGGGCAGGTCGTAGCCCGTCAGGTGCAGGAGGCTGTACTGGAGCATCGAGCCGTGGCCCGCCGACTGCACGTAGCGGTCGCGGTCGGGCCAGGCGGGATTCCCGGGATTGTGCTTCATCACGTGTCGGTACAGCGCGTAGCCGACCGGGGCCATGCCCATCGGCATGCCCGGGTGACCGTCGCCCGCCGCCTGGGTGGCGTCGATGACGAGCGCTCGGATGGCGTTGATCGCACGCTGCTGGAGCGTGTCGCTGCTGCCCTTGGTGGTGACGTCGGTCATGCTGCCTCCTCGTCGGAACGCGGGGCCGTGCCGCTCCCGACCGACCCACCATAGCAGCGGCGGTCCGGGACGCGCGTCACGTCGTCCACGCGTTCCGGAGCGGTCGTGCGGTCCTCAGGCGGTGCCCGTCGCGGGGTCGCCCTTGCGTTCGCGTCGACGCAGGATGTCCTGGCGGACGCGCTCGCCGGTCTCCCAGTGGCGCTTCTCCTGTGCGGTCTCCACCCGGAGCTGCGGCACGGCTGTGGGCCGGCCGTCCTCGCCGACCGCCACGAAATTGAGGTGGCCGATGGTGCACAGCCTACGCTCCCCGGTGATGGGGTTCTCGCCGTGCACCTCGCTGCGCACGATCATGCTGGTCGTGCCGGTCCAGGCAACGCGGCTCTTGACCTCGACGATCTCGCCGACGTAGATGGGGTTGCGGAAGTCGACCGGCTCGGTCGAGGCCGTGACCGACGCCTGACGGCAGAAGCGCACGCAGGCGATGCTGGCGTTGATGTCCATCCACTGCAGCACCACACCGCCGAAGAGCGTGCCGAGCGGGTTGACCTGGTTCGGAAACACCGTGTCGACGGTGGCCACCCAGTCGGACACGCGGATCTCGCTGGGATCGATGGGCACGGTTTCAGTATAGAGGGCCAGTACAGGGGGCCCGTACAGGGGGCCCGTAGAGAGGCGCGGGCCCCCGGCGTTCGCGTTGCCCCCTTGTATACTCGGCGGCGACGCGGGAGCACCACCCCCGCGGCTCGTGGAGGTCGAACCATGGCAAGCCGAGCGCTCTCGACGACGCTCATCCAACGGATCCTTCCTGCCCGGCGCGAACGCAGCGCCCTGCAGGCCACCCTGCAGGTCGTCGTGGGCGTGGCCTTCCTGGCCGCGCTGGCGCAGGTGCGCCTCCAGCTGGGGCCGGTGCCCTTCACCGGCCAGACGCTCGGCGTGCTGCTCCTCGGCACCGCCTACGGCGTCGGCCTCGGCACGCTCACCACGGGGGCCTACGTGGCGCTGGGCACGCTGGGCCTGCCGCTGTTCACCGGTTGGCAGGGGGGCCTGGCCCACCTGATGGGACCGACCGGCGGCTACCTGATCGGCTTCGTGCTGGCCTCGGCGTTGCTCGGCTGGCTTGCCGAGCGTGGCTGGGACCGCAGCTACGGTCGCACCGTGGCCGCCATGCTGCTCGCGGAGGTGATCATCTACGTGCCCGGCCTGCTGTGGCTGCACGGCCTGGTGGGCGGCTGGGCCCAGACGCTGGCGCTGGGGCTGGTGCCGTTCCTGGTCGGGGACGCCATCAAGATGCTGCTCGCCGTCGGCCTGCTGCCGAGCGCGTGGCGGGCGCTGGGAGAGCGCTGAACGACGAACGTGCGAACGGGCTGAACGACGACCCTGCCCGCGCTTCCGAGGGACCTGTCGCCACGGGCGCGCCCGCCGGTGGCGGGGCGGGCGCTGGTGCGGGCGTGAGCAGCGGTGCCGACATCGCCGACACCCAGCAGCGGGCCCGAGCCCGCTTCGCGGCGTCGGCCCAGGCCTACGTGACCAGCGTGACGCACGCCAGGGGCGACGAGCTACCAAGGCTGGTGGAGGCGGTGCGCTCGCGCCAGGGTGACCTCACGGGCCTCCGGGCGCTCGACGTCGCCACCGGCGGCGGCCATACGGCGCGCGCCCTGGCCGAAGCCGGCGCGCGCGTCACCGTCTCCGACCTGACGCCCGAGATGCTGGGCGCCGCCGAGGCACATCTGCGGGGGGCCCTTCCGGACGCGCCGCTCACCTTCGTGGCGGCCGCCGCCGAGGCGGGCATCTCGGGGCTCGTCGTGCCGGACCTGCCCGTCGACGAGAGCGACCCGCTCAAGCGTGCCTGTGACGCCCACGGTCTCAACCTGATATTCATCGTCGCGCCGACCACGACCGACGACC
>Ga0102956_1000568_pt1 | contig 13228 bp, 9 predicted proteins | sample SalPonF2_A_D2_MG_FD_84515 | JGI IMG/M metagenome (GOLD analysis project Ga0102956, IMG submission 84515) | Salt pond soil microbial communities from South San Francisco under conditions of wetland restoration - Salt Pond MetaG SF2_A_D2_MG ...
TCTCCCTCGCCGGTTGCAATGGCCCGTTTGCGTTGCCGGACATCTTCGACGTATTTCGGTCGGCTGTTTTCAGCCACGACGTCGGCGATGAGAACGCGCCGGTCACGGTCCGTGGCCCCGGGATTGCGGTCTAACCATTGCCCTATGCGGCGCTCCTCTTTCCCGAAGTCGATTCCGCCGTTCTGGACTGCGATGTCGAAGCAAAGCGCGATCCCCATTTCCGTCTCTAACCGAAAGCGTTCCGAGTCCCGGACCGCAATGTCCCAGTATTTGGTTACCCGCTGCAGCTGAACCGCCTGCACCTCGGGGAACGTTCCGAGTTTTTCGAAAGCGTCCTCCCAAGGCTGCTCAACCCGGTATTTTTGGGTGCCGATGGAGATGCTCTCCGCCCAGTCGAGCTGTTCGCTGAGTTTTTGCTGAAGGACCCTGATGAGCTCGTCCTTGAGGTTGCCGAAGGCCTGATCGAGCAGGGCCGGTTGATTTTGCCGAACTTCGGTCAAGATCTTCTGAATTTCACCATGCTTCAGCGTGAAGCCGATAATTCCCCAGGTTAGACCCGCGTCATCAAAATTGCCGGCTATTTTCTGGAATCCGTGGCCTTCAAAGTCCCCGGTCAGTTGCAAACAGCGATCGAAAATTTCAGGAGGTTTTTCTTCCAAAAGCTTCGACCATGTTTCGCCGGTGATTTTGCCGCTCATTTGAAAGCCCTGTTTGTCCTGAAAATCCTTGAGAGCGTTTTCCGTATCCATGCCGTAGATCCCATCGGCCTCGCCGGGGTCCGATCCGGCAGCCTTCAGTTTGAGCTGTACTCGACGCACCACCTCACCTCGCACCGCCCGGTACCCCCTATCTACTCGCTGAAAATATACTCTTTCCATGAGATTTTCCTTTCCAAGTCGATGAATGGGTTATTTTTTCATTACTTATAAATATTGGAGCGTTAAACATCTTATTATCAGGGAATCTTTGCAGGTGAGGAAATCAGGTCAGGATTTGATGAGATCGAGGTTGCAGGTTCAAAAAGATCATTCCCTCTTTAGCACATATATAAGGTTATTTCAAGATTTTAAGTAACGGCACTTGGGGTGCCACATGGTGATATTTGAATAGACGGCATCGCCTCTACCGAAACCGTTGTCTTTAAGAATTTTCAGGTTCTTGGTTCTTGGTTCTTGGTTCACAGTTCCTGATTCTTATTCTCTGACCGCTGATCTTTGCGAGCCGTCTTTTCATCCATTCCCGCTTTCATTTCCCCTATCCCGAAATTTTTTCCCGTCTGTATCAATTTGAATAACTTCCTTACCTTGTGGTCCGTAACTATCCGAAACTCTCCTTTCGGTTGAGAATCCGGACAGCTATACCATCTATTCCCAGTTTTTGATTTCGGGTATTATAATTGTCGACGATCACCATGAGTTTACCGATAAACTTAAATACGAGGATTATATGCCGAAAAAATATAAAGATTGTATGTTTAAGTTTCGGTTGAACGGGGTGATATTGACGGTGAAAAATTTTAATAGCCTTAATTTATTACTAATTAGCCTTTTTTAATTTTTTGTTTTTTTTGGTTGACAAGGTGAACGGCATGTGATTTGGTTAGTTTAACGGTAAACCTCTATCTGAACAGAATTGGCTTGCTTAATGACGAAAAGAGAAAGAAAAAAAAGCCCCACGATAAGAGATATTGCGAAGTTGGCCAATGTTTCCCATACGACGGTCTCCTTGGCATTGGCCTCCAAAAAATCCGAACCCTCCAGAGTCAGCCGTGAAATCCGAAAAAAAGTTCTACAAATCGCCGAACAGTTAAACTATCGTCCGAATTTTGCGGCCCGTTCGCTGGCGACCCAAAAAACCAAAACAATCGGTTTGGTCCTGACTACCCTCCTGAACCACTTCTACGCCGAATTCGCCCAGGACATCATCGACCGGGCAGCGATTTTTGGTTACGGAGTCTTCACTGCTTCGGTTCGAAAAGGTATCGATGAAGAAAAAAAAGCGGTAGAAAGTCTGATCGACCGCGGGGTCGATGGACTGATCATAAGTTCGGTCGTGCGCAAGGACCCGGTGATCGATCAGTTAATCGAAATGGACATTCCTTTTGTGTTGGCCATGCGCAATGTCGACCGCTCTGCGTCCCATCCTCTGATGCACTATGTGGGAATTGACAACCAGCGGGGAGGGTTTTTGGCTGTCGAACACCTGTTGAAGATGGGCCACAAGAGGATCGGTCTGATCGCCGGTCCCGAAGAAACTTCCACCGGTCATGACCGCAGATTAGGCGCTCTGGAAGCTCTGAATCAATTTGGTGCAAATACGGATAAGAACCTGCTTGTGACCGGTGATCATAGCCGTATTTCGGGATATGACGCCACCCTTCGGCTACTTGAATTGAATCCGCCTCCCACGGCTATTTTTGCCATGAACGATATGATGGCGATCGGCGTACTGGAAGCTTTGAAAGAGCGGGAAATCCGTGTGCCTGAAGATGTTGCCGTCGTTGGTTTTGACGATATCATGCTCACCAGCTTGACAATAATCGGCCTTACGACAATTTCACAAAAAAAGGAAACCATGGGAGCGATGGCCGTTGACAGTCTGCTGGAGATCCTCAAGAGGGATCCGTCCCATGTAATTAAACAAAGTATATTGGACCCGGTACTAGTTATCCGTAAGACCTGTGGATTTAATAAAGAATAAAACTTGATGGTTTCGTAAAAAGTCTTTTGTGAGCGACATCGAGCAATTTTGGAAAAAGATTCATGATGCGTCTGGTGTTAAAAATTGCAAGCTGTTTGAGGGCGTTAGCCCGAGTTCTTGCAATTTAGCCAGGCGAGTCATGGATCCCAAAATTGCTTGCGGAGCGAACAAAATCAGACTTTTTACGAGTTCATCAAACTTCGTCGACGCTAATTTTGCGCTTTGACGTGAGAATTCGATAGGTTCCTTGAAGATGGACAAACCTTATTTTCGCAACCCGTTATTAATTCATTCACAAAAGGAGGTCAATAGTGAGAAAATCGTCAAGAATCAGTACCATCGTTATCATAGCGGTCCTTTTCATCTGGGGGGGATTTGTTTTTTGCAATTCGGCTGTTGCTGCAGACAAAGAACCGATTAAATGGGGTTCTTTGGATTGTATGTCCGGAACCTTCGGTGCTTTTGGAAAAGGCAATATCGGCGGTACCAAGCTCGCAATCAAGGAAATCAACGAGTCCGGTGGAATTTTGGGGAGACCCATTGTTCACATGATCGAAGACACCGAGGCCAATACCGAGGTTGCCGCCCGCAAGGCAAGAAAATTGATCCTTAAAGATAAAGTCGACGTGCTGCAGGGGGCGGCAAGCACGTCGACGACCGCTTTGATTATGAAGACGGCCGGCAAATATAAAACCCTTCACATCAACAGCGAATTCGATTCAAAAAGCATCCTTCCGGCCAAAAACGACTATAGCTTTACCATGGCCCCTATCTGTGAAGAGACCGAGCGTGCCCGCATCCTCGGAATTAAAAAGATTTTTCCGCCAGCGGAGCGCAAACGCTGGTTTATTTTTTATCCCGACTACTCTTTTGGCAGGGATATGCGCGATGTGTATATCAATGAGTTGAAAAAAATTATCCCTGACGCCGAAATCGTCGGAACTTTGGCCCATCCTTTTAACGAAACCGACTATTCCACCCATATTGCCAAGATCCTCGCGGCCAAGCCGGATATTGTGATTCCGTGTGCGTGGGCAGGGGATTTTCTCAATTTCGTCAAACAGGCCAAGCCCCTGGGTTTCTTTCAAAAAACAAAATACATCGCCTCCACCGCCTGCATGTCCGCCATTGTCGGTTTGGGTGAGGAATTACCCAAGGATTTATGGGTTGTGACCGAACAAGGAAATCCATATCTGCCCGAACTGGCGTCCTGGAAAAACAAATACTATGAGTATTTGGGAGAATGGCCGATCACCGAAGCCGCAACAACCTATTATGATACGGTCTACATGTATAAGGCCGCAGTAGAGAAGGCCGGAAGCACCGATGCGACCAAAGTGGCCAAGGCGCTTGAGGGTCTCAAATACAAAGGGATTGGAGGCACACGATATGTAAAGCCCAACCATATCATTGAGGTGGACAACATCGTTTTTGCCCAATTCAACTATGATAAAGATTTGAAACAGCCGGTTGTTAGCCGGATGGAAAGAATTCCATTCCATGATGTCATGTATTCCAATGACGATCTGATAAAAAGCGGCTGCGATTGGTGCAAAGGTATTTCAATGCAATAAAAAAGAATTCCGCCGGCCGGGGAGAAGTCCGATCTCACCGGCCGGGCGGATTTCGGAAAAAGCTTCAAGAATCGCAAGGTGTGCTGGGCCGGGCGCTGAAAGCCCTCCAGAGATAGCGTTGACTGTCCAAACGACGAAGATGTTGCGACAAAGTCACAAGGGATCTACTTGAAAACGGCTTGAATATAGTCTGAGACTCGTTTGGAGCCAGAATCCCCAGGGCATAGCCGCTTTTCAATCTTCAACGGCCAAGCGGCGTTTCGTCAGGTAACGGATGCTCTGCCTTCGGAAAAGCCTTCGTCCATGTGGGGATCGACGTAACGATCCTGCCGAACACATTTTTTACATTCTTCCGTCACTTTCCGGTATGGCTGTCGCCCGGATGATCAGTCGGCAAGTTTGCGACCGGTCGGGCGCGGGTAATAAATTTCGTTCACCGAAAAGGGCTCGTGAAAGGCCCGATTTCACAGATCGAAGGCGGCTAAATCACAACGGTGTGTCGTCGGAGGGTGCGGGCAAATTTCTTTGAACAGAGCATAAATAAACCTTTAATTAATTGCATCAAGAGGTTCGGTTTTTAATGGAAACTATATTTGTTGTATTTCTAAACGGATTGGCTTTTTCAGGGCTATTGTTTCTGCTGGCCTCTGGATTGACTCTGGTGCTTGGTCTGGCACGTGTTGTCAATTTCGCCCATGGATCCCTATACATCCTGGGCGGTTACTTTTTTATAACCATGATGAATGCTACTGGAAGCAGCATTGTCGCGTTGATAACGGCTTCGTTGGGTATCGTTATCATCGGCGCTGTGATTGAAGTCTTGCTGTTGAGGCCCATTTACGGAAAGCCCGTACTTCTCCAGTTAATCTTGACCTTCGGGCTCGTATTGATATTCGAAGATGCCATCAGGATGTTTTGGGGGAATATCCCCTACGGGCTGAAACATCCGCCGGACTTTCTCGCCGGATCGCTGCATTTTTTCGGAATCAGCTTTCCCAAAAACTCCCTCGCAACGATATTGGCGGCAGGACTTGTGGCCTTCTTTCTGTGGGCGCTTCTCAACAAAACACGGCTGGGCAAACAGTTAAACGCGGCATCTTCAGACACCGAGATGGCCTCCGCCTTGGGAATGAACGTACCGATGTTATATACGATTGCATTTGGGATCGGTGCATTTTGTGCCGGGATCGGAGGAAGCCTCCTTACCCTGAAGATCGGTCTTTTGCCGTCCATGGGGCTGCATTACCTGATCTTTGCCATTGCCGTGGTGATTATCGGCGGCATGGGAAGTTTTATGGGGTCCGTTGTGGGGGCCTTGATCGTCGGCATTTCCTACTCGTTCAGCGTATTGTATTTTCCCGACTTGTCATTGATACTGGTCTTCGGGCTTCTATTTTTTACCTTGCTGATCAGGCCACGGGGACTCTGTGGCAAGGTCGAGGAAATTAGGGAGTCGGCCGGTCCGGTCGAAGAAGCCGTACCTTTCGACTTGGGCAAGCTTCTGGGACTCCGTATTTCTCCGGTCGCTGTTAACTGGGGGGGGGTGACGGTGCTGGTCGCCCTGGTTGTTTTGCTGCCTTTGACGGTATCCGAGTTTTGGGCGGTATTCGTCAGTGAAGTTTTGATCATGATGCTTCTTGCAACCAGCCTGAATCTGCTGGTGAGAAGCGGCATGCTTTCGCTTGCTCACGGGGCCTTTTTTGGTGCCGGAGCTTATGTGGCGTCCCTGGTTTTGATTCATTTTTCCAATTCTTTAATTATCTCCGTTGTGGCCGGCGTTCTGCTCTCTGCCATTCTGGCACTGATTATCGGCTTTCTCAGCTTAAGGCATGTCGAGCTTTACTTTAAACTTTTCACTCTGGCGTTTGCCGAATTTTTCTTCACGATTGTATATAAATGGAAAGACGTGACCGGCGGAGATGATGGCCTTATGAATATTCCGCTGCCCAGCCTCAATTTCATGGGGCTGACCGCAGACCTCTTTACGCCGGATACGGAGGCCAAATTTCTGTACCTGATCTTAATCGTATGCCTGGTCAGCTTAATATTCTTGCGTAAGGTAAGGAACTCGCCCTTTGGTCAAATCCTCAACGCGCTTCGAGAGAACCCGGAACGGGTTGCCTTCTTGGGCATCAATATCAACAATTACAAGCTGGCAGTTTTTGTGATTGCAGGGTCCGTCGCCGGCCTGGCAGGCGCAGTTTTCGCACCGCTTCAAATGGTCATATCCCCGATGGCCGCCCACTGGACCAAGTCCATAGATCCGCTTTTCATGAATATTATCGGAGGGGTGGATCCCTTTATCGGTCCATCGCTGGGCGCAATTGTTTTTACCTTCCTGAAGGACTGGCTTTCTTCCCTAATGGAGTATTGGCGAATTGTATTCGGATTTCTACTGGTGTTTGTGGCCTTAGCGTTCCCCAGAGGTCTGGTGATCTATGTCCAAATGGGAATGCGGCAAATTTTGACAAAAAAGTCGTCACCGGAAGCCGATAACACCTTAAATTTCGAATCGCCGTCTAAAGCAAACATTTAAGAAAAGGGGTAGAACATTGGGTATAATAAGGAGCGAGAAGCTGACCAAAGCATTTGGCGGGTTTAAAGCCATCGACAGTGTCAGTCTGGACTTTAACGAAGGCCAGTTCACTGCGATCATCGGGCCGAACGGGGCGGGCAAATCGACGTATTTCAATCTTCTGAGCGGTCGTTATCGCCCCACCTCAGGTGCATTGTATTTCAAGGATGAGAACGTTTCCGGGCTGCCCACCCATGAGATGGTCAAACGGGGGGTGGGACGTTCTTTTCAGATAACCAATATTTTCCCTGGGATAACGACCTTTGAAAACATGAGGATCGGTGTTTTGGCGCATACGGGCCATTGTCGGCGTTTTATCCAGCCAATCGAATCCTTCGGCGAGGTGCGTGACTTGACGCAGCATTACCTTGAGCTGGTCGGTTTGCAAGAGGTGGGCCACGAAGTGGCCGGTTCCCTTTCCTACGGCGACCAACGACGGCTGGAAATCGGATTGACACTGACCTGTCAACCCAGGGTCTTGCTTTTGGACGAGCCGACGGCAGGAATGACGCCGGAGGAGACGGAAATCCAAACCCGGGTGATCAAAAGAATCGCCGATCAGGAAGGTCTGACCGTTCTTTTGACCGAGCACGACATGAAGGTGATCTTTGCGGTTTCCGAGCGAATTGTCGTCCTTCAGAACGGTACCGTTATCGCCGATGGAACCCAGGAGGAAATCAAATCGGACCGCTTGGTGCGAGAGGCCTACTTAGGAGATGAATCCGAATGCTAGAATTAAACGATATCCACACATATTACGGGCACAGCCATATCTTACATGGTTTGTCGATGACGGTAAATCCTGGTGAGGTGGTTTGTCTCCTGGGCCGCAATGGTGCCGGAAAAACCACGACCCTAAAAAGTATAATGGGATTGGCTCCCATTCGAAAGGGCTCCATTCGGTTCAAGGGGGAAGATATCTCAAAGCGAAAGGTTTTCAAGATTGCCCGCCTGGGCATCGGCTATGTTCCTGAAGACCGCCGGGTGTTTCCGAACTTAGACGTTGTAGCCAACCTGGAAATGGGCGTGAAAGGTTCCCGAGAAGGTGAATGGACGATTGAACGTATATTCGAGGTTTTTCCGAAGCTGGCCCAATTGAAACACAGCAAGGGGATGAATCTGAGCGGTGGCGAACAACAAATGCTCACCATTGCCAGAACGCTGATGGGCAATCCCGAACTGATTCTTCTGGATGAGCCGTCCGAAGGGTTGGCTCCGGTCATTGTCCAGGAACTCGGGCGTTTTATCGGCGCCGTCAAAAATGACGTCACGATCTTACTTGTGGAACAGAACGTCAATTTCGCCATGCGGCTGTTCAGCAGGGGATATATCATTGAAAAAGGTCGAATCAGGTATGAAGGATCCGCAGAGGATATCCGCGCCAACGAGGACATCCGGACCAAATATATGGCGGTGTGAATTTTGATTGCAAAAGGCGAGGCTGTAAACTTTGGCTTTCAGCCAAACACTAAATAAATGATGATGCTTGTGCACTTCGCTACCATTGAAGCCATCCAGATGGCCTCCCTTTATGATCGACTTTCGCGAGGTGCATAACCAAAAACGATGTGGTTACCATAATGGAAAGGATTTGGTTTTATGGAAAACAGCAAACACAGAGAAAGAGTATTGAAGGCTTTCAATCGACAACAGCCCGATCGAATACCCATTGACTTTGGGTCAAAAGGCTCCAGCCTTGTTATCGGTGCGTATGACAAACTCAAAGAGAAGCTGGGATTGGAAAAGCCCACCGAAATCCTGGATACTCGTCTTGGATTAGCGCAAATTGATTCTGAAATCTTAGACAAATTCAAGGTCGACACTCGGTATGTATACATGAAAGGGGCCGCATCACACGATCCGCAATGGAACACAGCCGAGGATACCTTTGTGGACGAATGGGGGGTTACGCTGAAAAAACCAAAAGGTGGCCTTTATTATGATTATGTAAGATTTCCTATTCAAGAACCGAATATCCAGGCGCTCAAGACACATCAATGGCCGGATCCGGACGATCCGACCCGCTTTGAGGGCCTGCGTGAGGAGGCCAAAGCGCTGTATGATCGCGGTTACGCCGTCGGAACCTATATTAAAGGCGTCTGGGAGACCACATGGGCTCTGCGCAGCATGGAGAATGCGTGTCTCGATTTGCTGACTGAAAAAAAATTCTACCTTGCCATGGCCGACCGTGTGGCCGACGTCTTATCACGGATGGTAGAGAATTTTTTCTGCGAAGTTGGGGACTATGTGCAATGGATATGTGTTACCTGCGATCTTGGCAGCCAGGAGAACCTTTTAATTTCTCCCCAGGCCTATAAAGAGTTTGTCCGGCCCTTTGAAATCCGTATTTATGAGGCTGCCCGGAAACATTCCAGCGCCAAAATTGCACAACATTCCTGCGGGGCGGTCTATCCTCTGATTCCAAACATAATCGATGCCGGGGTTGAGATATTGAATCCGATCCAAACCAGTGCCAAGGGCATGGATACAGCCAAGCTCAAAGCCGAGTTCGGCAACCACCTTTGCTTCTGGGGCGGCATCGATGTGCAGCAGTTGATGAGTTTCGGAACCGTCCAGGACATCGCTCAGGAGGTGGAAAGAGTCATGGGGGATCTGGGCCCCGGCGGTGGGTACCTTTTCGGGCCCTCGCACGATATCCAGACTATGACACCGCCGGAAAACGTGCTGGCCATGTATGAGACCGCCCTTCAAAGAGCCCAATACTGAACGAGCTCCCAGCGGTCAAAATATTTCGGAACAAACCCGGAGTGTTCGGTCAAGGATAAACAAGATAAAAAACGAATTCAAAATTGGAGAGAAAATGGCGACACAAAAAATATACGAAGCCGTACTGAATTTCGAAAAGGAAAAAGTGAATGAACTTGTTAACGCGGAGCTGGAGTCCGGAACGGATGTTTTGAGCATACTCAACGCAGGACTCATATCGGCCTTGGATGAGGTTGGGCGACGTTTTACCGATGGAGTTCTGTTTGTACCGGAAATGATTCTAGCGGCGAATGTGGTTACATCTGCTTTGGAAATCCTGCGTCCGGCATTAGTCGAAGAGGACGTACAACCAAAGGGAACCATAGTCATTGGAACCGTACAGGGGGACCTGCACGATATCGGCAAAAATTTGGTGTCGATGATGTTGGAGGGAGCCGGCTTTGAAGTCATCGATCTGGGTGTCGATGTCACCCCGCAGATGTTTGTCCAGGCGGTCAAAGAAAGGCAACCCGATATCTTGGCCATGTCTACACTGTTGACCACAACGATGCCGATGATGAAAGAGACCATCGACGCCATGGTGGAAAGTAAATTGCGTGATCAGATAAAGATTCTGGTGGGGGGTGCCCCGGTGACCCAAAAAGTTGCCGATGATATTCAGGCCGACGGCTTTGCCAAAGATGCGCCCAACTCGGTAATTCAGGCCCGTGCACTTTTGAATCTATAGGCCTTGAAAGGATCTTGAGGCCCCACGGTAAAAATCGAACTCTTAGCGCCAAGATGTCAAAAACATATTGTAAAGAAATTAGGAGAAATTATGAAGGTCATAAAGGAAGGCGGTCATAGACTTTTTGAAGAAGACGCGGAAACGACCCGGTATGTCCAGGAATTGTTACAGGAATTAAGAAAAAACGGCATGGATGCCGTAAGGAAGTATAGCCAAAAGTTTGATGATTGGAACCCTCCCAGTTTCGAGCTAAGCGAACAGCAGATTGATGAAGCCATTGCCAAATGTGATCAACAGCTGATTGAGGACACGAATTATTGTCAAAAAAACGTTCGCAATTTCGCCCGGGCGCAACTGGAGACGATGAAATCTCTGGAAGTGGAGAACAGTCCGGGAGTGATACTGGGACACAAGCACATTCCAGTCAACTGTGTCGGCAGTTATGTTCCCGGCGGTATTTATCCCATGTTCGGGTCCGCCCAGATGAGCATTATCCCGGCCAAGGTGGCCGGGGTAAAAACAGTGGTGGGCTGTACGCCTCCCGTAAGGGAGGGCGGTTATTATCCAGCCACGATCAATGCCATGAAAAAAGCCGGTGCCGATCGGATTTTTGTTCTGGGAGGAGTCCAAGCATTTGCGCTCATGGCTTACGGCATGGGTGAAGTGCCGGCTGCGGACCTGCTTTGCGGGGCCGGGAACAAATTCGTCGCCGAAGCCAAAAGGCAATTGTTCGGGCAATGCGGTATTGATCTTCTTGCCGGGCCGACCGAAATCGGCGTGATTGCGGATAACAGCGCCGATCCGTTCCTGGTGGCTTGTGATATTCTTGGTCAGGCCGAGCACGACCCCAACAGCGGACAACTGTTGGTCTGTTTGAGTGAGTCTTTCGCCCGCGAGACGCTTGACCAGCTCAACAAACAGCTTGAGGTGTTGCCGACCAAACAAGTCGCCGAAATTTCTTGGGGCAACAACGGCAAGATATACGTGGCCGAGGACAGAGATGAAGCCATCCGCCTAAGTGACGATTATGCGCCCGAACATCTGGAGCTGCATGTCGAGGATCCGGATTATTATTTTGACCGGCTTACCAATTACGGATCCCTGTTCATCGGCGAAGAAACCACCGTTGCTTATGGCGACAAGGCAATCGGCACTAATCACATACTGCCGACAAGTCGCTCCGCCCGTTACACCGGCGGGGTTTGGGTCGGCAAGTTTTTAAAGACGGTAACATTCCAAAAAATGACGCCCGAAGCCAGCATTAAGGTGGGTGAAGTCACAGCGCGCCAGTGCGAAGTGGAACGTATGCTGGCACACGGGATTACGGCAACGGTACGAACAAAACGGTATGCAAAGTAACCCAACCCGGTCTGATGGACACGGGTTTGCATGGAAAGGATAGCGAACATGTTTGAACTAAATCACCGGACGGCCCTGGTAACCGGAGCCGCCACAGGGTTGGGCCAGGCCATTGCCGTGGCGCTAACCAAAGCGGGCGCAAAAGTCGCCATTTCCGATAAACCGTCCGAAAATCTGGAAGAAACCGCGACGCTATGCGCGACATGCGGTTCCAAAAACTATTTGCTCGCAATGGATGTACGCGATCTTGAACAGATCCGCACCGGGGTCCGCGAGGTTGAGTCCGAATTCGGGCACATCGACATTCTGGTCAACAACGCGGGGATTAATCGCCCCGCACCCGGTTTGGAAGTAGATTGCGAAAACTGGGATGATCATTTCAATACAAATGTCCGCGGTGGATTCTTCTGTGCCCAGACCGTTGCTCCGAAGATGATCGAACAAAAATTCGGCAGGGTGATCTTTATATCGAGCCAATCAGGTTTGATCGGCATCCCCGGTCAACCGGTTTACTGTTCGACCAAAGGAGCCATTATCAATCTTGTGCGGACACTCGGGGTTGAATGGGCCCAGCACGGCATCACGGTCAATTCCGTGGCACCCACATTTGTGGAAACCAACATGACCCGCAAACGCCTTCAAAATCCGGAGTTTCTTAATTTTGTGCTGGGCAAGATTCCCAAGGGCGTGTTGGCTACGCCGGAAGATATTGCACATGCCGTCGTGTATTTGGCAAGTGATGAAGCCGGCATGGTGAACTGCACGAGTCTGCCGGTTGACGGCGGCTGGACTGCGTGGTGACAGGGGGGGGGTGTAACGATCTTGAGGGCCGCTTGATGATTTTTATCTCAAACTCTTCGACTTTTGCAACGTTCGGGGGAATTCAGATTGAGAGAAGAACGACCTCGAAAGACGCAAGCAAGACTGTAGCACCCCCTTTATCGCCCTTTGAGAATTCGAGACATTTGCAGCCAATTTAGCCCCATGTTACTTAACTCCATAGGGGAAGCAGCTGGAATATTGCAGTTTATTGTATCTTTCTCAAACGCGATTTAATCTTTGGTTATTCTTGCCAATAGTTCTCCGCTTGAAATAACACCGCCGACCCACAGGCTTAATATATGTCCTTTGGTGGGCGTACGGATCTTTTTTTCAGAAAAATCAGGAAAACTGATTAAATTTCCCAAATAATCTGTTTTTTCCCCGAGCTGTTGGATATTCGGAATAAACAATCCGCTATTCTCTGCTTTAACCATTCTCATTTTATCATGATCTACAGGTATTGATTTGAATATCCGGGGGTTTGAAAGATTTCCGGTATGTCTCAGAAAGCTTTCAATTATTTTTATCCCTTTGTTGATATAGTTATAAGTGATTCTCTTTCCTTCACCCAATTCAACAGTTATTGCTTTTATGTTTCTGTCCAGAAGACTACCCACCAGTGTGTTTTCGAGAGGTTCTTTTCTTAGTAAAATAAATGGAACGTCGAGATGGTCGACCAAGTCCTCGACATCAGCGTACCTCGGTTCATATAATCTGGCTTGAGGCGTGTCCAGGATGTTTTCA
>Ga0102956_1000569_pt1 | contig 13216 bp, 10 predicted proteins | sample SalPonF2_A_D2_MG_FD_84515 | JGI IMG/M metagenome (GOLD analysis project Ga0102956, IMG submission 84515) | Salt pond soil microbial communities from South San Francisco under conditions of wetland restoration - Salt Pond MetaG SF2_A_D2_MG ...
GGGAGTTGCGCATGTAGATGCCGAGGTCGGCCGACAGCCAGGCCGTCTTGATGTTGTGCCACAGCTCGCCGCCCGGGATCATGCTGGGCGACAGCACCTGGGCCGTCGTCTGCGTCGCCTTGACGATGGCGAACAGGATCGGGCCCGTCACGATCAAGCAGCTCAGGATCAGCAGGATGTGGATGAGCCAGCGGGTCCGCGGGCGCCGGCTGCGGCGCGCGGGCGCACCGGGGCTCGCCGTTCGCGCCGCCACCTCAGGCCCCCCCGTAGTGCACGTTGCGGCCGCCGTAGCGGAACTGCAACACGGTGATGACACCGACGAGCAGGAGCAGGATCACACCCTGCGCGCCGGCGAAGCCGAGGCTTCCGGTTCCGCCGAAGCCGTCCTGGTAGAGCCGATAGATCATGGTGGTGGTCAGGCCCGCGTTGTCGAGGTGGAGCGCGCTCGGCCCCACGGGGCCGCCCTTCGTAAGGATGTCGATGAGGCCGAAGACCTCGAAGAACGAGTAGGCGAGGTTGGTGAAGACCAGGAAGAAGGTCATCGGGGAGAGCAGCGGCACCGTCACGGCGCGGAAACGTTGCCAGGCGTTGGCGCCGTCGATGGCGGCCGCCTCCGACAGCTCCCCGGGGATGTTCTGCAGCGCCGCGAGGTAGAACACGACGTTGTAGCCGAGCTGCTTCCAGATCGCGGCCCCGACCACCAGGCCGAACGCCAGCAGCGGGTTGTCCAGCCAGCGCGGCGCGATGCCGAACAGGCGCGAGAGGACCTGGTTGACCTCGCCTACCTGGGGGTTGAACAGGAACGAGAAGATGGTGCCGGCGATGGCCGGCGACAGCGCGAAGGGCCAGATCAGCAGCAGGCGGTAGAAACGCGAGCCCGTGACCTTCTGGTTGGCGAGCATGGCGAAGGCCAGGCTGACGATCAGGCCCAGGATCACCACGGACGCGCTGAAGACCACGCTCTGCAGCACCACCTGGCGGTACATCGGCGCCAGAAGGCCGGAGAAGAGCTGCCGGAAGTTGTCCAGGCCGATGAACCGGCGCGTCCCCAGGATCAGGTTGCTGCGGTACAGGCTGAGGACGAACGACTGAACGGCGGGATAGTACAGGAAGATCACGAGGATGACGACCGTGGGAAGCATGAGCAGCCAGGCCGTCGTCCAGCTCTTAAATACGGGTGTTCCCTCGTTCATGCGGGGCTCCTGCGGCGCCGCCTTGGCGGGCCCGCGCCGCTCGTGGGCGGGATAGAAGGCCGGCGGCGAGTCTCCCCGCCGCCGGCCTCGACGCGATTACTGGAAGTTGCTGTTGTACTGCTGCAGGGCCTGGTTGGCGAGTTTCTCCGCCTGACCCATCGCGGAATCCACGGAGGCGCCGTTGAGCACCTTCTGGATGCCCTCTTCGATGATGGTCCGCACCTGCGGGAACGGGCCCATGAGGGCGCCGGCCGTGGCGGACGAGGACTTGGTGTTCAGGAGCTGCTTGAACGCGACGGCGTAGTTGGGGTTGTCGCGGAACCAGCCTTCCTGGTCCAGCTGGTTGACGGAGCTGATGCGCACCGGGAAGTAGCCGGTGAGCTTGTGCCAGCTGATCATGTTCTGGGTGTTGGTCATGTACAGCGCGAAGTCGCGCGCGGCCTGCTGCACGTCCTGCGGCACGCCCTTGGCGATCCACAGCGAGGCGCCGCCGATGACCACGCCTTCACGCGGAGCGTTGTCGGCGATCGGCAGCTCAGCGGTGGTGGCGCCCCAGCCGCCGTCCTTGCCGGCCTTGGTGATGGCGTTCACCTCGGAGGTCGAGTCGATGTGGAACATGGCCTGGCCCTGCGTGAAGATGGCCTCGCTACCGTTCCAGTCCTCGAGCTTGCCGGTGTAGGTGTAGTAGCCCTTGTCGTTGAGCTCCTTGATCCAGTTGACGATGTTGAGGGAGGCGTCGCTGGTCAGGTTCACCTGGGTGGCGCGGCCGGAGCGACCGTTGTCGTTGTTGACCAGGGGCGCGTTCTGCTCGGCCATCCACTGCTCGTAGAACCAGCTGTGCAGCGCGAAGGTGATGCAGCTGTCCTGGGTATCGCCGGCGGCGCGCAGCGCGGCGCAGTCGTTGAGCACGTCGCTGTAGGTCTTGGGCGGGTTGTTGGGGTCGAGCCCCGCCTTCTGCATCATGGCGTTGTTGACGAACATCACCGCGTTCGAGGAGTTGAACGGGATGGAGTTCACCGTGCCGCCGATGGTGTAGTAGTCGAGCACCGGCTTGATGTAGTCGCTGGTGTCGAAGCTACCGGGGATGTCGCCGGCCGGGATGAACAGGCCGGAGTCCTTGGCCTGCTGGCTGCCGACCTCGAAGAGCTGCACCAGCGCCGGCGGGTTGCCCTGGCGGGCGCCGAGCACGGCCGCGTTGAGGACGTCGCGGTAGGACGCCTTGGGCGTGACCACGATCTCGTAGTTCGGGTTCTGTTTGTTCCACTCGGCGGCGCGGTCCTTGATCCACTGGAGCCGCTCCGTGCTGAACGCTTCGAAGAAGTCGATCTTCGTCTGCGCCAGCGCAGTGCTGCCGAGCATGGCGAGCAACGAGAACAGGATGACGATTCGCTTCATGGTTCCCCTTTCCCTTCGTGTGAAGCCGGCCTCAACGTAGCACCCCTCCGTCATGGCTTCGTCTGACGGCAACGTGTTACGAGCCGACTCGCTTCCTCCGGTGGTGCCGCGTGCTCCTGGCGGCCGGAGTCGACCGTATGCGGGTGTGGCGTCGCGCCTCCCTCGGAGGCTACGGGGAAACGCCGTGGGCGCTCCCGCTCTCCCCATCCGCTGGTCGCTTGTCCAGGATTCGAGTCTACCCCGCTGCGTCTGGAGCGTCCATAGTCGCACCGCTACCGGTTGCGCTGCGCGCCCCGCCCGTCGTCATCGAAGGACGTGCAGCAGGTTGGGCAGGAAGTTGACGAACCACGGCACGTACGTGACCAGCAACAGCACCACGACCATGGCGGGCCAGAGATAGAGCATCGCCCGGCTGGCGCGCTCGATGCGGATGTTGCCGATGGCGCACCCCACGAACAGCGCCGTGCCGACCGGCGGCGTGGTGAGACCCAGGCCGAGGTTCATGAGCAGCACGATCCCGAAATGCACCGGGTTCATGTTGATGGGCGGCGCGGTGACGATGGGCAGCAGCACCGGCGTGAGGATCAGGATGAGCGGCGCCATGTCCATGATCGCGCCCAGCAACAGAAGCAGCACGTTGATGAACAGCAGGAGCAGCACCGGGTTGTGCGTGAGCGACAGCAGCCCCGACGCCAGCAGCGAGGGGATGCGCAGGTAGGCCATCAGCCAGGCGAAGGCGCTGGCGGTGGCGATCAGGAAGATGACGATCGAGATGGTCCGCACCGACTGCAGTAGCGCGTTCCAGAGCGTGCGGGGCGTGAGCTCCCGGTACACGAAGGCGCCCACCAGGAACGCCGTGACGGTGCCGATGGCGGCCGCCTCGGTGGCGGTGAAGAAGCCGAAGGCGATGCCGCCGACGATGATGAACCCGACGCCGAGCGCGGGGATGGCGCCGAGCGAGATGCGCAGGCTCTGGCCCAGCGGCGGCCTGGGCTCCGACGGGTAGCCGCGCCTCAGGGCGATCAGATAGCTGGCCGCCATCAACCCCAGGCCGATCATGATGCCGGGGATGTAGCCCCCCAGGAACAGCGCGCCGATCGAGACGCCGCCGGCCGCCAGCGAGTAGATGACGGCGTTGTGGCTGGGCGGGATGATGAGGCCCTGGGTGGAGCTGGCGACGGTGATCCCGACCGAGAAGTCGGTGTCGTAGCCCTTCTTCTTCATCATCGGGATGAGGATGGAGCCGTTGGCGCTCACGTCGCCCACGGCCGAGCCGGAGGCGCCGCCGAAGAGCATCGAGGCCACCACGTTGACCATCGCCAGGCCGCCTCGGATGGGCCCCACCAGGACGCGGGCGAAGTCGACGAGGCGGGCGGCGATGCCGCCCTCGGCCATGAGCTGTCCGGCCATGATGAAGAAGGGGATCGCCAGCAGCGGCGTGGAGTTCACGCCGTTGGCCATGCGCTGCGCCACGATGAGCGGCGGGAGGCCCAGGATCAGCACCGTCACCAGGCTGGCGATGCCCAGCCCGAAGGCGATCGGCACGCCCAGCACCAGCAACACGCCGAACGTCCCGAGCAGCGCGCCGATGGGCCCCAGGAGCTTGTCGAAGCCGAAGAGGGCCACCACGCCCACCACCAGCGCCGCCACGATGACGACGAACACCAGGCGGACCAGCGGGTTGCGGCCGGTGGTGCGCTCCTCCGCCTCGTCGTAGGTCGAGCGCGGCGGCAGCACGAAGTTCTTCAGCGAGAAGAACAGCATCAGCACGCCGCCGACCGGGATGCCGAGGTACATCCAGCCGATCGGCCACTTGGTGGCCGAGAAGGTCTGCATCATGGTGCGCATCGACAGCTCCCAGCCGTACCAGACCAGGTAGGCGCCGAACGCGGCGGCGAGCAGCCACACCAGGCGGATCAGCGGGTCGCGCAGGCGCGGGTCGACCTGGCGGTGGAGGATGTCCATGGCCAGGTGCTCGCCGGTCCGCACCGCCAGCGCGCTGCCGACCATGGCGAGCCACACCATCAGGATGAGGCTCACTTCCTCGGTCCAGCGCGGCACCGGCAGCCCCGGAACGTAGCGGGTCAGCACCTGCCAGGAGATGGCGAACACGATCCCGACCAGCAGGCCGACCACCACCGCCCGCACGATGCCGACGACGACGTCCTCGATGCGCTGATAGAGCGAGCGCGGAGGGGAAGCTCCCCCCTCCGCGCCGGCCTGTTGGGTCACGGGTTCGCGACCCCCTCTACTTGGTGTCGACGATGCGCTGGATGAGGTCGCCGTACTGCGAGCCGTACTTGTCGTAGACCGGCTTCATGGCGGCCTGGAACTCGGTGGTGTCGACCGTGATGATCTCGCTGCCGGCCTTCACGACCTCGTCGCGGCTCTGGTTGGAGAGCTGCGCCCACAGCGCCATCTCCACGGGCACGCTGGCCAGCGCGGCCTCGCGGACCAGGGCCTGGTCGGTGGCGCTGAGCTTGTCCCAGGTGGACTTGCTGATCATCACGACCTCGGGCACGCGGGCGTGACCGTCGAGGGTGAAGTAGGGGGCCACCTCGTAGTGGCGGACGCCCTGCGGGCCGTAGGAGGGGAAGTTGTTCTCGGCGCCGTCGATGACGCCGGTCTGCAGCGCGCTGTAGACCTCACCGAAGGCCATGGGAACGGGCTCCGCGCCGAGCGCCTTCATCATGTCGAGCACGACTTCGCTCTGCTGCGTGCGGATGCGCATGCCCTTGAGGTCGGCCACGCTCTTGATGGGGCCGGCCGCCTTGGTGGTGTAGAAGTTGCGGCTGCCGGAGTCGTAGTAGGCGAGGCCGACGAGGTTGGCCTGCTGCAGGCCGTCGAGCAGCTCGCGCCCGATCGGGCCCTGCACGACCTTCCACATGTGCGCGGCGTCGCGGAAGATGTAGGGCAGGCTGTAGACGCCCATGGGGGCGTAGAACTCGCCGACCGGGCTGGTCGAGGTGCGCACGACGTCGATGACGCCGAGCTGGACCTGCTCGATGGTGGAGCGCTCGTCGCCGAGCTGCCCGCCGGCGAAGACGTCCATCTTGATGCGCCCGTTGGTGGCCGAATCGAGATAGTTGGCCATGAACTTGAGCCCTTGGACGGTCGGGTAGTCCTCGGGCTGGTTGTCGGCCGCCTTGAGCGTGATCTGCTGGGCGGTCGCCACCCCCATGATCAGGGCGGCGAGAACGAACAGGGACGTCACGAAGCGTCGCATGCGTCTCCCTTCTCCGGTGCACGACCGGACCCCACCCGCGCGGAGATCCTCCGGAACGCGGTCGCCCTCTCGCCTCGCAAACCCCTCCCGTACTACACGTGAACGTTAACGTTCGCGGACGAACGCAAGCTCGTGGGTCCACGCGAGCCGAGGGCGTGGTGTGGACATCAGTTGAACGCTAGCACGGCCCCTGAGGGGTGTCAACGACACGATGTCCCGCCTGCATCGGCGTTTCCGGGAAGTCCCTTCCACAGGCGTTTCACGGCGGCCTCCGGTCTGGTATCGTTAACGTCGAACGAGGACGGAGCGGACCCTTCGGACATGGCACGAGTGACGATCCAGGACGTAGCGCGCGAGGCCGGCGTGTCCGCCATGACCGTGTCGCGCGTCCTCAACGAGCAGCCGGGCGTGAGCGACCCCCGGCGCGCGCACGTGCGCGCCGCCATCCACAAGCTCGGCTACCGCCGCAACAGCCTCGCCCGCAGCCTCAAGGCCAGCCGCTCCCACACGCTCGGCCTGGTCGTCCCCGACATCACCAACCCCTACTTCCCGGAGATCGTCCGCGGCGCCGAGGACGTGGCCCTGGAGGCGGGGTACGGCGTGTTCCTGAGCAACGCCGTCGAGGACCAGCAGCGCGAGGCCACCAGCCTGCGCCTGATGGACGAGCGGCGCGTGGACGGCGTCATCGTGGTGAGCCCGCGCCTGCCCGAGCGGCAGCTCCACGCGCTGCTGCGCAGCCACCGCGCGGCGGTGGTCGTCAACCGCTCGGCCCCGCCCGAGGTGGCCGGCGCCGTCCGGCTCGACCACGTCAGCGGGGTCATGCAGGCGATCGACCACCTGGTGTCGCTGGGCCGCCGGCGCTTCGGCGTCCTCGCCGGACCCGACAGCTCCTTCGCCGCCCGCGAGCGGCTCGAGGGCATCCGCATCGGGCTCGAGGCGCGCGGCATGCCGCTGGCCCCCGACCGGCTGGTCAAGACCGCGCCCTACATCGACGACGGCGCCGACGCGGCCGCCCGCCTGTTCGAGCTGGCGGGGCCGCTCGACGCGCTGCTGTGCTACAACGATCTCGTCGCGGCGGGCGCCCTGCAGGCCTGCGCGGCTGCGGGGTTGCGGGTGCCGCAGGACGTGGCGGTGGTCGGCTTCGACGACATCGCCTTCGCGCGCATGTTCACGCCCCCGCTGACCACCCTCCACGTCCCCAAGTACGATCTCGGCGTCAACGCGATGCGCATCCTGCTCGACCGCATCGCCGGGCGCAACGTGCACGCCGAGGTGGTGCTCCGGCCTACCCTGGTGGTGCGCGGCAGCACCGTCGCCGCCGGCACGCGCATGTCACCCTCCACGCCGCGAGCTGAGGAGGTTCGCCCATGACCCGACCCGCCGCCCTGTCCACCGACCGGTTGCAGAGCAAGGACGCGCAGCTCTACCCGGGCTCCCGCACCGACATCGACGCCGGCGGCGACCGGGCCGTGCTGGCGCTCGAGCGCGGCCCCTTCGGCAAGCGCCTGCTCGTCGCCGCCCCGCCGGCCTCGCCCGTGCTGGCGGGCTTCGAGGGCGCCCCCGCCGGCACCGTCGACGGCCTGGCGCTGCTGCGCTGCCCGCTCAACGACGCCAACGCGGCGGCGCTGCGACGGGTCCTGCCCGACCTGGCGCCGCGGCCGCTCGAGCTCGCCACCTCGGCGGGCTTCGGCGACCGCCTCGGCATCGCCACCCCCGGCCACGTGCGCTCGCTCGGCAGCGCCGGCGCGGCCGGCGGCCTGGTGGCGCCCATCTTCGCGCAGCAGTCGATCCGCGAGATGACCCGCACCCGGCGCTCCCCCACCGAGGTGCTGCGCGACGCCACCTTCGGCGCCTTCGAGGCGGGCTGGCGCGGGCCGCTCGGCGCCGACGCCGACCACCTCAAGCTCCCCGAGCACGTCGACGCCTGCGTCGACGCCGGCTTCTCCTTCTTCACCGTGGACCCCGGCGACCACGTCGACGACGACGCCGACCGCGCCGACGCCGCCGACCTGGAGCGGCGCCTGCAGGCGCTCCCCTGGCAGGCGCTGGAGACCACCCGCGAGGCGCTGGAGAAGGCGTACGCCGGCCGGGCCGTCGAGCTCGAGGACGAGACCCTCACGCTCGAGCGCGAGCAGGTGCTGCGCGCCGCCGCCAAGTACGGCGCGGCGCTGGCGCACGTCGCCCGCATGTACCGGCACCTCGCCGCGCGCAAGGAGCGCTTCGACTTCGAGGTCTCCGTCGACGAGACCGGCACCCCCACCTCGCCCGCCGAACACGCCTTCATCGCGCTCGAGCTGAAGCGCCTGGGCGTCGCCTGGGTCAGCCTGGCGCCGCGCTTCCCCGGCCGCTTCGAGAAGGGCGTGGACTACATCGGCGACGTCGACGCGCTCACCGTCGAGCTGCAGCGCCACGCCGCCATCGCCCGCGCGCTCGGGCCCTACAAGCTCAGCCTGCACTCCGGCTCCGACAAGTTCTCCGTCTACGGGCCGTTCACGCAGGCCACCGGCGGCCTGGCCCACCTCAAGACGGCGGGCACCTCCTACCTCGAGGCGCTGCGCGTCGTCGCCGGCGTGACGCCGGCGCTGTTCCGGGAGATCCTCGCGTTCGCGCGCGTGCGCTACCCCACCGACCGCGCCAGCTACCACATCTCCGCGCGCCTCGAGAAGGTCCCGGAGGAGAGCGCCCTCAGCGACGCCGACCTGCCGGAGCTGCTCGATGCGTTCGACGCCCGCCAGGTGCTGCACGTCACCTTCGGCTCCGCCCTGGAGGCCTACGGCGACGCGCTGCAGCGCGAGCTGCGCGCGCACGAGGAGGAGCACTACGCCGCGCTCGACCGCCACTTCGTGAAGCACGTGCGGCCCTTCGCGGAGGCGGCGCGATGAGCGCCCCCACGCCCGGTGCGCAGGGCCGCCTGGCGGGCGCGGTGGCGGTGGTCACGGGCGGCAGCGGCGGCCTGGGCGCGGGCCTCTCGGAGACGCTGGCCGGCGCCGGCGCGCGCGTCGCGGTGACGAGCCGCCACCTCGAGACGGCCGAGCCCGTGGCCGCGCGCATCCGCGAGCAGGGGGGCGAGGCGCAGGCCGTGGTCGGCGACGTCACCGACGTGGCCTCGCTGCAGCGCGCCCGCGAGCGCGTGCACGAGCTCTACGGCCCCGTCGACATCCTCGTCAACGGCGCGGGCGGCAACGACCCGCACGCCACCGCCTCGGTCGAACGCAGCTTCTTCGACCTCGACCCGGACGCCCTGCGGCGGGTGGTCGACCTCAACCTGCTCGGCACCCTGCAGGCCTGCCAGGTGTTCGGGCGCGACATGGCCGACCGCGGTCAGGGCGTCATCGTCAACGTGTCCTCGATGGCGGCCGAGCGCCCGCTCACCCGGGTGGTGGGCTACGCCGCCGCCAAGGCCGCGGTCAACAACCTCACCCGCTGGCTGGCCGTGCACCTCGCCCAGACCTACGGCCCCGGCATCCGCGTCAACGCGCTCGCGCCCGGGTTCTTCCTCACGCAGCAGAACCAGTACCTGATGGTCGACGCCGAGACCGGCGAGCTCACGCCGCGCGGCGCCACCGTGGTCGGGCACACCCCGATGGCGCGCCTCGGCGCCGCCAGCGACCTCGCCAGCACGCTGCTGTGGCTGGTCGATCCCGCAAGCGGCTTCGTCACCGGCGCGATCGTGCCCGTCGACGGCGGCTTCTCCGCCTTCAGCGGGGTCTGAGCGGCCGGTGCGACGCCGCCCCCACCCCCCACGCGCGGGAGCCCGGCCGTGAGCGCGCCCGGAGCGCCCGACGGCGTCCTCGGCGAAGGCCGCGTCGACCGCCCGCTCGAGGAAGACGCCGTCGTCGCGCTGCTCCAGCGCGGCCTGGCCGACCTCCCGCTCGACGGCAAGCGCGTGCTCGTCATCATCCCCGACGGCACCCGCAGCGCCCCGCTGCCGATGCTCTACCGCCGCCTCTACGAGGTGCTCGGCGAGCGCGCGACGCAGCTCGACTACCTCATCGCGCTCGGCACCCACCCGCCCATGTCCGGCGCCGCCATCGCCCGGCTGGTGGGCATGGACGAAGACGAGCGCGCACGGCGCACGCCCGGGAGCCGGGTGTTCAACCACGCCTGGCAGGACCCCAGCGCCCTCACCGAGCTCGGCACCATCTCCGAGAGCACCATGACGGAGCTGACGGCCGGCCTCGTCACCCGCCCCACCCCGGTACGGCTCAACCGCATGATCCTCGACTACGACCACCTCCTCATCGTCGGACCGGTCTTCCCGCACGAGGTCGCGGGCTTCTCGGGCGGCGCCAAGTACCTCTTCCCCGGCATCGCCGGCCCCGACATCATCGACAACACCCACTGGCTCGGCGCCCTCGCCACCAGCCACGCCACCATCGGGGTGAAGGACACCGCCGTGCGCCGCGTGCTGCACCGCGCCGCCGCCTTCGTCACCGACGCCCGGCCGGTGACGCTGGCCGCGCTGGTGATGGAGGGCACCACGCTGCACGGCCTCTACCTGGGCGACCTGCAGCGCGCCTGGGAAGCCGCCGCCGACCTCTCGGCCGAGCTCAACATCGTCTGGAAGCCCCGGCCCTACCACTCGGTGCTGTCGATGCCCTCACCCATGTACGACGAGCTGTGGACCGCCGCCAAGGCCATGTACAAGACCGAGCCGGTCATCGCCGACGGCGGCGAGGTCATCATCTACGCGCCCGAGCTGAAGGAGATCAGCACCGTCCACGGCCACCTCATCCGGCAGGTCGGCTACCACGTGCGCGACTACTTCACCCACCAGTGGGAGCGCTTCGCCGACGTACCCTGGGCGATCCTGGCGCACGCCACCCACGTCAAGGGCGGCGGCACCTTCGAGGACGGCGTCGAACGCCCGCGCATCCGGGTCACGCTCGCCACCGGCATCCCCGAAGAGGACTGCCACGCCGTCAACCTCGGCTACCGCGACCCCGCCACCCTCGACCCCGAGGACTGGCGCGACCGCGAGGAGGAAGGGCGCCTGCTGGTGGAACACGCCGGCGAGCACCTCTTCCGGCTCCGGGAGGGCTGAGCGGTGAGCGAAGCGATCGTGGTGATGGGCGTCTCGGGTTCGGGCAAGACCACCATCGGGCGACGCATCGCCTCGAAACTGGGCTACGCCTACGCCGACGCCGACCGCTACCACCCCGAAGCCAACGTCGCCAAGATGGCGGGCGGCATGCCGCTCACCGATGACGACCGCCAGCCCTGGCTCGAGCGCCTGCGCCGGCTCATCGAGGAGCACGCCGCGCAGGGCCGCTCGCTGGTGCTGTCGTGCTCCGCCCTGAAGGAGCGCTACCGGCGCGTGCTCGAGGAGGCGGAGCCGGCGGCGCGCGTGCACTTCGTGTACCTGCGGGGCGATTTCGACACCATCCTGACGCGCATGCGCCGCCGCAAGGGCCACTACATGAAGGCGTCGATGCTCGAGAGCCAGTTCCGCGACCTGGAGGAACCCGAGGACGCCGTCGTGGTGGGCGTGGAGCGCAGCGTGCCGGCGTCCGTGCAGCAGGCGCTGGCCGGGCTGGCGCGGCGCGGGGTGCGCGCGGAGCGCGCCGGGACAGCGGGCCGCGGGAGACGTCGAGAGGCGAAGCACGACGAGGGCGAGCGCCACGGTGGTGAGCGCCACGGTGGTGAGCGCCACGGTGGCGAGCACGACGCCCGCCACAACGACGCCCGCCAGAACGACGCCCGCCAGAACGACGAGGAGGGGAAAGCATGAGCATCACGTCCACGGCAGGGTCGGCAGCCGCCGACCGCTGCTTCAGTCCCGAGCCCGAGCAGCGCGCGCTCGCCCGCGCCCTGTTCGCCGGCGTCAAGGACCTCCCCATCGTCGGGCCGCACGGCCACGTCGACCCCCGCATGCTGGCCGACGACGCGCCGCTGCCCGACCCCGCACAGCTCTTCATCGTTCCCGACCACTACGTCTTCCGGATGCTCTACAGCCAGGGGGTGCCGATGGAGGAGCTGGGCGTCCCCAGCCGCGACGGCAGCGCGGTCGAGCGCGACCCCCGCGCCATCTGGCAGCGCTTCGCGGAGCACTTCCACCTGTTCCGCGGCACCCCCACCGGGCTGTGGCTGACGCTCGAGCTCGAGCAGCTCTTCGAGATCGACGAGAAGCTGGGCGGCGACAACGCCCAGCGCATCTACGACGCCGTCCAGGAGAAGCTGCGGCAGCCCGGCTACCGCCCACGGGCACTGTTCGAGCGCTTCAACATCCATACCCTGGCGACCACGGACGCGGCCACCGACACGCTGGAGCACCACCGGGCGATGCGCGAGCAGGGCTTCACGAAGGTGCGCCCGACCTTCCGCCCCGACGCCGTGCTCAACCTGGACGCCGAGGGGTGGCGGGGCAACGTCGAGCGCCTGTCGGCGGTCTCCGGCATCGCCGTGGACGACTACCCGAGCTTCCTGCGGGCGCTCGAGCAGCGCCGCGCCTTCTTCAAGGAGCTCGGCGCCGCCGCCACCGACCACGCCTCGAGAACCGCCGACGTGGCGCCGCTCTCCGAGCTGGAGGCGGGCGCCGTGTTCGAGCGCGCCCTGGCCGGCACGCCGCGGGGGGACGACGCGCCGCGCTTCACCGCCCACATGCTCTTCGAGATGGCGCGCATGAGCGCCCAGGACGGGCTGGTGATGCAGCTCCACGTGGGCAGCCTGCGCAACCACAACGCCCGCGTGTTCCGGCGCTTCGGCCTCGACAAGGGCGCCGACATACCGCTCGCCACCGAATGGACGCGCGCCCTGCAACCCCTCATGAACGCCTACGGCAACGACCCGCGCTACCGCCTGGTGGTCTACACGCTCGACGAGAGCAGCTACAGCCGCGAGCTGGCCCCCATGGCCGGGCACTACCCCGCGCTCACGCTGGGCGCGCCCTGGTGGTTCTTCGACAGCGTCAAGGGCATGGAGCGCTACCTCGACGCGGTGATGGAGACGGCGGGCGCGTACAACCTGGCCGGCTTCAACGACGACACCCGCGCCTTCGCCAGCATCCCCGCGCGCCACGAGGTGTGGCGCCGGGTGACCAGCAACTGGCTTGCCGGGCAATGCGTGCGCGGGCTGATGGACGAGGAGGACGCCCACGCGCTGGCGCGGGCCCTGGCGTACGAGCAGGTCCTGCGCACCTACCGGCTGGAGGCGACGGGCTAGCTTCTTCGCGGCGGGGCCCGCCGTCGCCGGCCCGGCCCATATGGAACGAGCCCTTCGCCGAGCAGGCGCGGGGCTCGTTCTACGTGAATCTCGTTGGGATCACCGGGATGGGAGGGCGCCGGGGCCGCGGGCCCCGGCGCCGTGCGGCGATCCTGGCTCAGCGGCGACCCATGCGGCCGTAGGGCATCGCGCCGTCGTCGTCCTGCCAGGCCGGGCCGTAGCCACCCGCACCGTACCCACC
>Ga0102956_1000570_pt1 | contig 13204 bp, 8 predicted proteins | sample SalPonF2_A_D2_MG_FD_84515 | JGI IMG/M metagenome (GOLD analysis project Ga0102956, IMG submission 84515) | Salt pond soil microbial communities from South San Francisco under conditions of wetland restoration - Salt Pond MetaG SF2_A_D2_MG ...
CGATCCGGTTTTGTCGAATTTTCAGGAATACGGTTTTAAGGGCGTCATCCCCAAACCATTTAATACCCTATCATTGGGGCAAGTACTGCATAAAGTGCTACAGGGTGAAAAATTGAAAATTGGGAATTGAAAGAGCGAAAAGATGGACAAAATGAATAATAGGAAGCCGCGGATCTCTCCGCACATTTCTTCAGGCCGGGATTTTCTTTGGATAGTATCTGTTGCGCTGATCTACTTTACCGCCGCCAGACTCAGTCTCTGGCTTGTATTCCAGCCGGAAGGAATCGCCGCAATCTGGCCGCCATCAGGTATTTTCCTTTCGGCGATATTGTTATCACGCCGGAACCTGAGACCCTATCTGGTCGGGGTTCTCTTTGTCACCGACCTGATTGCGGAAATGCTAACCGGCACACCGTTTATTTTGAGTATCATTTACGCACTGGCCCTTGCCGGCGATGCGGTTTTAAGCGCCTGGTTGCTGCTTCGTTTCGTGGGAGCCCCAATTACATTCGAAAGAGTCAGAGATGTCATTGGTTTTTTATGTCTTTCGGTCATATTCAGCAATGCCCTTTCGTCATTGGTAGCAGCGGCACCGTCCGGGCTTCTTCCCGGGACTTCATTCTGGAATTCCTGGAAATGGTGGGCGGTATCCGACGGTATCGGAAATTTCCTCCTAACGCCTTTTATCTTGGGGTGGGCGGCGCTGGCAAAAAGCGGATTCGGGGTGTTAAATCCGAAACGAATCATTGAAGGAACGGCGTTATTTCTTTTGCTGCTTCTCGTTTCCTTTATTGCTTTTATCCACCTGCCGGCGAATGATCAATACTCACTGCTTATCACCTATCTACCCTTTCCGATCCTGCTGTGGTCGGCGTTGCGTTTCAGGCTGTGCGGATTGACTTCGGCCTTGATCTTACTGGCGGCGCTTGCGGTTCGGTCTGTGTTGGTCGGCCAATTCGCCGGCATCCCAATTTTTGATTTCAAACTTGATGCCGTCATATTCGTTCAATTATACCTCGCAATTATGGCCCTCCCCTTGCTTTTCCTGGTTGCGGTTGTGAGTGAGCGAAAACAATCAGAAAAAGCGTTGAGAAAGAGCGAGGAACAGCACCGGACCATCATCGAGACGGCCATGGACGGCTTCTGGCTGGCGGATATACAGGGGCATCTACTGGACGTTAATGAGACCTATTGTCGCATGAGCGGCTATAGCGAAGAGGAACTGCTGACCTTGCACATCTCCGACTTGGAGGCTGTCGAAAAAAACGACGATATCGCCGCCCGTATCCAAAAGATCATTACGCAGGGCGAGGACCGCTTTGAAACCCGGCATCGCCGGAAGGATGGGATTATTTTCGATGTGGAAGTCAGCGTCCAGTACCGTCCCGCCGACGGGGCGCGGCTTGTGGCTTTTCTGCGCGACATCACCGCACGCAAACGGGCGGAGGATGAACTTCGCCAGTATGGACATATCGTCTCGAGCGCCAAGGATATGCTGGCGCTGACAGACAAAAACTTTGTATACCTTGCCGCCAATCCGGCGTATCTGCAGATGTTCGCCAAAACACCCGACGAGGTGATTGGCAGGACAGTGGCCGATGTGTTTGGCGAAGCGTTTTTCAGCACGGTTATCAGACCAAGGGCTGAGCAGTGCCTGGCCGGAGATATGGTCCGTTACCAGTATTGGTTTGAGTTTCCGGTGGCGGGGCGAAGATACATGGACGTCGCCTACTTCCCATACCTTGGGCCGGACGCCGGGATCCGGGGGGTCGTCGTCACGGCCCGTGACATCACGGAGCACGAGAACCTGCAGGTACAGCTCGCGCAGGCGCAGAAAATGGAATCCGTGGGACGGTTGGCGGGCGGGGTGGCGCATGATTACAACAATATGCTCAGCATCATCATCGGTTATTCGGAGCTGGCTCTGGAAAAAGTAGACCCGGACGATCCTCTAAACGCCGATCTCATGGAGATTCTCTCGGCTGCAAAGCGCTCAACGGACATTACCCGGCAATTACTGGCTTTTGCCCGTCAGCAAACCATTGCCCCCAAGGTGCTCGACCTGAACGATACCGTGGGAAATGCCCTTAAAATGCTCCGGCGGCTGATCGGCGAAGACATCGATCTTGCCTGGCTGCCCGGGCCGGGAGTGTGGCCGGTCAAAATTGACCCCTCCCAGGTCGATCAAATCCTGGCAAATCTCTGTGTCAACGCCCGGGATGCCATCGCCGGCGTGGGCAAGGTTACCATCGAAACGGGCAACATCAGCTTCGACGAGGCCTATTGTGCCAATCATGAAGGGTTTGTTCCGGGTGAATATGTAATGCTTGCCGTAAGCGACGATGGCAGTGGTATGGCCCCGGAAACCCTGGACAAGATTTTTGAGCCGTTTTATACCACCAAGAGTACGGGCAAGGGTACCGGACTGGGGTTGGCCACTGTCTACGGTATCGTCAAACAAAATAACGGACTCATCAACGTTTACAGTGAACCGGAAAAAGGAACAACCCTCAAGATCTATCTGTCACGCCATACCGGCGAAACTGTCGGGACACATCATGAAAGAACCCTGGAAATCCCGTTAAGCCGCGGCGAGACAGTATTGCTGGTCGAGGACGACGACTCCATCCTGAAGCTCGGCAAAAGGATACTCGAAAGTCTGGGGTATGCTGTACTGTCCGCAACCACTCCGACCGGGGCCATCAGCTTGGCGGAGGAGCATGCCGGCGAGATTGGCCTTCTGATAACAGATGTGGTTATGCCTGAAATGAACGGCCGAGAGCTGTCCGAACAATTGCAACGCCTCTACCCCGACATCAAAATCCTTTTCATGTCCGGTTACACGGCCAACGTCATTGCCCACCGCGGCATACTGGAAGAGGGCGTTTGTTTCATTGCAAAACCGTTTTCCAAAAAAGACCTGGCCGTTAAGGTGAGAGAAGCGCTGGGTAATTCTGAAACCCGACCTGACCGAACACCATGGACCACATAGCGCTTGTTTTAGCACTTTTTCGATTATACAACAGACAGACCGGTTATTCTTGGCCACGATGTAATTTAGCAATCATGCAAATAACATGGTATTCTTTTAAGCCTTCCCTGCAGTCTATTTTGAGTGTTTCACACAGCAGGGAAGTTTTAATAAAATCCTGAAATGAACAACTTTGTGAGTTTCCCGGCAACGTCGCCGGGGGACCCGTTTTTATTGGGATGCAATGATCATGACAATAAAAATTCTATCCATTCTCATGGTATTGGCAGGGACAGCAGTCCTCTTCCTGTCCTTTTCTCCGGCCATTACAATTTGTAGAAATCTCACCGGCCGGGTCCGCAGGAAATGGATGGTCATCCTCTATCTGATGGGGCTTTTTATCTTTGGCTACCTTTTCTTCGACATTATCTTGATCGTCGATCTGCCGTTTCCCGTTGAACTTGTAACAGGTTGTGTGTTCCTGGGAGGGGCGGCATTTGTTTTCATTATTATGAATGTTTCCCAGAGCACTATTGCCGCACTACACAAAGCCGAAGAGATAATCCGCGTCGCTAAGGACGACTGGGAGAGTACCTTCGATGCCGTTACAGACATCATCACGGTTCACGATATGGATTTCAACATTATTCGTGCAAACCGGGCGGCAAGGGAAATATTCGGACTGAAACAACACGACGAAATACATCTAAAGAAGTGTTTCAGATGTTACCACGGAACCGACGAACCGCTGTCGGGATGCGTAAGCTGCCGGAGCCTCCAGACAGGAAAGCCTTCTGCTTTTGAAGTGTTCGAGCCTCATCTGAATAAGCACCTCGAGATCAGGGCAATGCCGAGATTCGGGAATGACAGCCGGCTGGTCGGATTGATTCATGTCGTCAGAGACATCACCGATCGCAAAAACGCCGAACAAGAAAAATTAAAACTCGAGTATCAACTCCGGCAAGCATATAAAATAGAATCCATTGGAACCCTGGCCGGCGGTATCGCCCACGATTTTAATAATATTTTATCGTCCATAATCGGTTTCACCGAATTGGCTTTGGACGATCTAAAGGATGAAAAGAAGGATACGACGATAGCGGATAATCTCCAGGAGGTTTATACCGCGGGGAAAAGGGCAAAAGATCTTGTTCGTCAAATACTGGCATTTGCGAGGCAATCAGAGGAGGAGATCAAACCGGTCCAAGTCGATTTGATCACCAAAGAAGTGATTAAGTTTGTTCGATCCTCGATCCCGACGACCATCGAAATCAAGATGAACATTGAGAGCGATTCTCTGATCATGGGTAACGCCACACAGCTTCACCAGATATTGATGAACCTGTGCATCAATGCAGCGCATGCAATGGAGGATGAAGGGGGGATTCTGGAAGTGGGGTTGAAGGATGTCATCATCAACCGCACCTCCGCAATGGCCGAATTGGGATTGAAACCGGCGAAGTATATACAAATGAAGGTGTCGGATACGGGGGTAGGAATTCCACCGGACATCATTGGATCAATTTATGACCCCTATTTTACAACCAAAGAACCCGGCGAAGGGACAGGCATGGGCCTTTCGATGGTTCACGGTATTGTAGAAAGTTACGGCGGCAAGATTACCGTGGACAGTACGCTGGGTGAGGGAACCGTCTTTACAATTTATCTGCCCATTACCGGAGAGCGTGCGGCACACCGCCCATATGAATTCCAAGAACTTCCCCAGGGCACTGAAAGAATTTTATTTATCGATGATGAAGCCCCCATCGCCAGGATGGGGGGACAAGTTCTTGAAAGACTTGGATACACGGTTTCAATAAGGACCAGCAGCGTTGAGGCCTTGGAGCTGTTCCGGTCAAAACCGAACGATTTTGATCTGGTCATCAGCGACATGACCATGCCGAACATCGCCGGTGATAAGCTGGCCGTCGAATTGATGGTTATCAGACCGGATATCCCGGTGATTCTGTGTACCGGCTACAGCATAAAGATTTCTGATGAATCGGCTGCTGAAATTGGTATTAAAGCGTTTGCCTATAAACCGATTGTGAAAGCGGATCTGGCTAAAACAGTTCGAAAAGTCCTGGATGAGGCCAAAAAGAAAACTTAAGGTTATCCTATTCGCAAATTCATAAAAAACCGAACAATTCCGCCATCACTGCTATTAAAACGCACATATCCTGTCTATAAAAATCGTGTAAAATCGTTTTTCAATAAGGGTTAATCCGTTTAACAGGGTTTGCCCTTTTGATTTTCATGATATATATAATCAGTCTGAATTGATTCCGGGTTATGGCAGAGACCGGGGAGATATAATTCCAATTTTGCTATTAATAAAATTATTGCCGGGTGTATATCTTGCAGGAAGGAAATAATCAGATGATTACAATATTAAAAACCACAGACGACGGATTTATTTCGATTAATGAAATCGAAAACAATTGCTGGATAAATGTTTCAAACCCCAGCGCGGATGAACTGATAAAGCTATCAAAGGATCTAACGATTCCTTTGGATTTCTTAACAGATTCATTGGATGTTGATGAACGATCGAGAATCGAAACCGAAAATAATACGACCTTAATTGTATTAAGAGTCCCTAAATTTGATAAAGATAATTTGGGAGTTCCGTTTTCAACATTGCCTCTGGGTATCGTCCTTACCAAAAATATAATCATTACCGTATGCTTATGGGATATCAATGGGGTTTTGGATTTATTTAAAGGAAAGATAAAAAACCTTCCCACTGAAAACAGACGCCGTTTCATTTTACATCTTTTTCATAGAACAGCCTTTTTTTACCTGAAATATCTGAAAGAAATTAACAGGAAGAGTAACGAGGTTGAAACGGAATTGCACAAATCGATGAAAAATGAGGAATTGATAAAACTATTGGACATAGAGAAGAGTCTTGTATTCTTTACCACCTCGTTGAAGTCTAATGAACTCATGATGGAACGATTCACCAGAATCAGGGCCTTGGAATTGAATGAAGATGATAAAGATTTACTGGAAGATATCATTGTTGATAATAAACAGGCGATTGAAATGGCGAATATTTACAGCAACATCCTCAGCGGTATGATGGACGCCTTTGCATCCGTCATCTCGAATAATCTAACGATTGTAATGAAATTTCTGACATCGGTCACAATCATCCTTATGCTTCCGACATTGCTGGCAAGTATATATGGCATGAATGTTGAGCTGCCGTTTCAACATTCTCCTCATGCTTTCTTTATAACGATTGGGCTTTCATTTTGCCTGTCGTCCGTTGGTGTGTTGATATTCCTAAAAAATAGATGGTTTTGATGTGAAATTGTTGTCAAACCTTGATTCATAGAGTTCCATCAGACAGTTCGATCCAGTTTAAACAGAACCCGTATGAGAAAGACCGTTCCCAACAAAAACCCTGTGGGTCCAAACAGCCACAGTGCCAAAGGGATGGCAAGATAATATCCCAGCATACCTAAAGATGCACATGCTAAATGAATAATGCCGGATATCCACATACCCCCGGATAGACCCTCGACGAAATCGGCTGATGGTGGTGATATTCCGGTTGGGAACATAGATTTTCTGGCCGTGCAGATTGACCCTGGACGGTGAAGTCTGCATACCTGTTTGAGAACAATTTTATTTTTCCGGAGGAGACCCCACATGACCCAACGTATAGATTCAGAAATGGCGGAAGCGTTTACCCACATGTCCGGAAAAAGTGCCCTTAACGAGCTGTATGCCCAACGGGCCAAACGGGGAAAAAGAATCCTCCTGTCCAAACTGCTGGAGGCTGTTTCCCGTTCGGAACATATTCACGCCCGCCGAGCCCTGATGTATATCCGGGGTAAAATGGGCGATCTGGACGAATATCTATCACATTTGGTGCACAGCAAACACATTGACACCGCCCAAAGGTATCCGCAACTGAGTGAACGATTGAACGAAGCCGGCCAGAAAAAAGCCGCCGAAGCATTTGAGCAGTTGAGCCGGGTGGCGGCGGTTCACGGAAAGCTGTTAAAGGCGGCCATCGAAGACACCCCTGTGGGCACAATGGAATACTATGTCTGTGACGTCTGCGGATACATTGCCCCGGAACAACCACCGGATAATTGTCCGGTCTGCAACGCGGTAAAGGAAAAATTCAAGCCTTAGATCCGGGTCGGACCCCCCTAAGGGGAATCTTGGAGACGTTATTAAGTTTTAAAGTTTAACCAACCGCCCGTCGAGGGACGACGCCCGGAATTCCAAAAGATTAAACGAGGATTTAAATGATAAACGTCGGTTTTTTTCAATTTGCTCCGCAGTTTGGGGAATTGGATAACAATCTCTCCAAGATCGTGTCCAGATTGCGGGACGTCGATGCCGATATCATCGTGCTTCCCGAACTTCCCTTCACCGGATACCTGTTTGAAGATCGTGCCGAACTTGCTTCCCTGGCACAAGACCCGGCCACGTCACCCATCGTCTCGAGCTTGATTGCGTTGTGTCGCGACCGTGATTTTTATTTGGTTACCGGATTTGCCGAAAAACGCGCGGACAAGATATTCAACAGCGCTTTGGTCATCGGAGGAGACGGCATCCTCCATACGTACCGGAAATTGCATCTCTTCAATACAGAAAAAGAGTATTTCGATTCCGGTGACATCCCCCTCGACATCCTTGAATTGCGTGGCATAAAAATCGGCGTTATGGTCTGTTTTGATTGGGCATTCCCGGAAGTTGCCCGGGTTCTCGCCCTGAAGGGTGCCGATCTTTTGTGCCACCCGTCCAACCTGGTTCTTACCTACTGTCATCAGACCATGATCACCCGCTGTGTGGAAAACTCGGTATACGCTGTCACGGCAAACCGGGTGGGTTCGGACCATCGACCCAGAGGCACTTTAACCTTTACCGGACAGAGCCAATTGGTGACCCCGAAAGGCGAATTGGTGTATCAGGCAAAATCCGAGGCCGAGGACCTTTTCATCGCCAAGATCGACATGGACCAAGCACGGGATAAATCGATTGCCGAGAAGAATAATTTGTTTGCGGACCGGCGCCCTGAATTCTATGCTGAAATACTTCGTGAATCATGAGAACGTTCTAAAACCTTAACATATATACAAACAGCAGGAAACTCTAAAAAAACACCTCGAGGGGCATCAGATAGGACTTTCGTCAGCTCTTGCGGTATTCGACGGACAATGCGTCCAGAAAAGGAGGATAGTCATGGAAGTGGACGACTTCATACAGAAATCACGGAATGGAGAGCCTTTCTCCAGAGAGGAACTCATGGGAATGCTCTCCTTTCTTCCGGATTCACCGGAATCCTATATATTAATGGCCGAAGCCAACCGCATTTCAAAAGAACTTACGGACAATAAAGCCGAAATTCACGCCCAGTTTGCTTTAAACCTGGCGCCATGTTCGGGGAATTGTTCATTCTGTTCTTTTGCACAAAAGAACGGCGTTTTCCAACACGTAACAGAGATGTCCGTCGATGACGCCGTGGCGTCCGCCCGGCAATTTGAACAAGATGGCGCCAATGCCATATTTATCATGACCACGGCCAAATATTCTTTTGGAAAATTCATCGAGATCTCCCAAGAGGTCCGAAAAAAATTAAGGCCCGAGACAATGCTCATCGCCAATATCGGAGACCAATCCCTGGGAAATGCCAAGAAGTTAAAAGAAACCGGTTTTGCCGGGATTTACCATGCGTTGAGATTGCGTGAAGGAATAGACAGCTCTCTTTCTCCGGAGAAAAGAAAAATCAGTATCCGAAATTTCCAGGAGGCCGGATTGGGAATCGGCACCTGCGTGGAGCCCATTGGGCCCGAACACACCAACGAAGAAATCGCCGAGTTGATACGTTTTACCGGTTCCTTCAATCCATCATACAGCGGCGCGGCACGGCGGATTTCCATACCGGGCACTGAAATGGCGTCGTTGGGCATGATCAGTGAATTGCGCATGTCTCAAATCGTTGCCGTAACCAGAATCGGTGTTTCAAGACGCGTGATGGGCAATTGCACCCATGAACCTTGCACGTTGGGATCTCTGGCCGGCGCAAATCTGTTCTGGGCGGAAGTCGGCGCAAACCCCCGGGATGTAAAGGAACGCACAGAAGAAGGCCGCGGCGAGTCCGTAAAAAGCTGCAGGAATATTTTCAATGAAAGCGGCTGGGATATTTGGGAGGGCCCGTCTCGATATTATGGGGACAGTGCCGGACGGCCGTGAACCGATCCGCTCACCCGAAGGTTTTAAAAATGCAACGGGCAGATGCATCGGGCCGGAGGGATGGGACGGGATTCTAATCCATGCCGGTTTCCGCCGCCTTGACCCTTGACGCGGGGTGAGGATTGGGTTACTGCTTGTTCGAATAAAAGCGTTTCCGGATAAAAAGATCCACGCCGTCAAATCAAATGCAGCTTTTGATGGTTTTCGGAAAGAAGATGTTTTGGCTCAAATAAAGCTCGATCTGTCAAAGTTGCCTCTCCGGGGGGTGGACGAGGCACAAGAAGCCGGGATCGTGCTTACGCCCTCGACCCTGAAAAAAGGAAAAAACCGTTGATGAACAACCATCCTTCTCAAATAAAAAGCGTCTGTGTATACGGTGTCGGCGGCGTCGGTGGATATATCGGCGGAAAGATGGCCCATACCGTCGATAACACACCGGATGTCACACACAAAATCTATTTCATTGCCAGGGGCGAACACCTGGATGTCATTCAACGCAGGGGCATTCAAGTCGTTACCCCGGAAAAAACCCTGACAGGGATACCGACGCTGGCAACCGACAACATCGACGAAATTTCCACACCCGATTTATATCTTCTCTGCGTAAAAAGTTATGATTTAGATGAGGCGGTGGCGTCCATCACTCCCAAAGTCCATGAACGAACCCTCATAATGCCCTTGTTGAACGGGGCCGATATTTACGACAGAATTCGGGCCCGTCTGGATACCGGCATTGTTTTGCCGGCCTGTGTTTACGTGGGCACCCACATCGAAAAACCGGGGGTCATCCACCAAAGCGGCGGAGATGGTATGATTCTATCTGGAAAAGATCCAAAGTATCCCCGATTTTCCCCTGACCCCGTCATCGGCTTTTTCAAGGAAATGGGAATCAACTTCCAGTGGAACAAGAATCCATTTCCGGCCATATGGGGAAAATATATATTCATTGCGGCATTCGGCCTCGCCACCGCCCATACCGGAAAGACCCTGGGACAAATCCTGCAAGACGATGAATCCAAGACAATGGTCGAATCGATCATGATGGAAATACGCGCCATTGCACAAAGCAAGGGGATTCGGCTGCCGGAAAATATCATCGAAGCCTCCATCGAGAAGGCCAACAACTTCCCCTTTGACACAAAGACCTCCTACCAAAGAGACATGGAGACAAAAGGCCGTTTGAATGAAGGCGATATATACGGCGGCACCATTATAAGAATGGGAGAAACCTTGGGGATTTCGACGCCGGCGACGAAAACGATCTACACTCAAATTCAACAGCGTTTGACCGGATGATACCGGGCAGAATCGGACGTGAAAAGCTTCGCCCCATTCCCGGGTTTTCGACGGCCGGTTCAATCATGGGGCTCGGAAAAGACACGGTCCATTGAAATGACCAGACACGTGAACACCAGAGTGAAACGGAGAAGCATCCCTCTGAACACGTACAATTTTTGAAATTCATTGAAATTGAACAGAGATAAACTCGACAGACTGAAGATTTTTTTAGCCGGTTCCAGCGGTTTTTTGCTGACCCTTTCCTTTCCAAAGGCCGGCATTTCCTGGCTGGCCTGGTTCGCCCTGGTTCCTCTGCTGGTGGCATTGAGAAACCTTTCTTCTAAAAACGGTTTTATTCTGGGTCTGTTTGCCGGTCTGGTCCATTACATCACCCTGGTCTACTGGCTGGCATATACCATGACAACGTACGGCAATCTCCCTTTCTATGTGAGCGTGCCGGTCCTTTTGCTCTTTTCTGCGTATCTGGCCGTCTACCCTGCAATATTTTCAATGGCCCTGACCGGTCTGTGCCCGAGGCCCGTGTTCCTGGTCTTCATGCCGCCGGTGGTATGGGTTGCCTTGGAATACATTCGTTCGTTTCTGTTTACGGGCTTTCCATGGGAGCTGCTTGGCTACACCCAATTTAAAGTTCTGAATATCATACAGATTTCGGACATAGCAGGTGTATACGGCGTATCGTTTTGCATTCTCTTTGCCAATGCGTCGATTTTTCTGGCATATCTTTCCCTGACCCAAAAAGACTGGCAGAAAACACCGGTTCAGCTAAAGCTTTCTGCAGGCGCCATGGCAACGTTTGCCGTCATTTTTGGTTTGGTCTGGTTTTATGGAAATTATCGGATACGATCTATCCAGGACCGGATGGTAACTTCCCCTTCCAAAAAGATTACCGTTGTACAGGGCAATATCGACCAAGCCCAAAAATGGGACCCCGCGTATCAGCGGTCGTCGACACAGAAATACATCGATCTGTCCCGGACGGCCATTAAACATGGGCCGGACCTGGTGGTTTGGCCGGAAACCGCCACGCCGTTCTATTTTATGCACAATGCCCAACTGTCGGAATTGGTTCTTCAGGGCATTCATGAAACCGGGGTCGACGTTCTGTTCGGCAGTCCGTCCCTCGATTTCAAAAACAACACGGTGGAATACTACAACAGTGCGTATCTTGTCGGCCCGGGGGGAAATATCCGGGGCAAATACGACAAAGCCCACCTAGTGCCCTTTGGAGAATACATCCCCTTCAAAAAATGGCTGCCGTTTCTCGGAAAAATGGTGGAAAACGTCGGGGATTTCCGCTCCGGGGAAAAAGGACACACCCTCCATTGGAAAAATCACAGCATCGGCATACAGATCTGTTATGAGATGATCTTCCCGAGTCTTTCCAGATACATGACCCAAAACCATGCCGCATTGCTGGTCAACCTCACCAACGACGCCTGGTATGGCAGAACCAGTGCGCCCTATCAACACTTTTCCATGGCCGTTTTCCGGGCCGTGGAAAACAAACGGTCTCTCATCCGCGCTGCCAACACCGGTATCAGCGGATTCATAGATCCCACCGGCAGAATCATCGCTGCCACCCCCCTGTTCAAGGATGCGGTCATGACCCGTACGGTCCCCTTACTTCGAGAAATGACCGTTTACGCCCGCTTCGGAGATGTCTTTCCTATGGCCTGCCTGGCAATTTTGCTGATTTCCACCACATCCACAGGACTTTTTCGGCGATCGAGGAAATATTCGGGTTAACCCCAATGGACTATTGAAAGATCGATAAAAACGGATTATAGTACGCCTACCAGGAGGGGCTTTTTATTTGCGGAATGGGTGGTCTTTTCCAACCGCACCCCCTGCTGGCGAACACAGGAGAATTTTAGAAACACAGGAGGTCACGAATGTCTATTGAACTTAAGGAAAATATAAAGAATCTTTTTTCGAAATTTGAACAACTTAAAGGTTATCTTTGACCTAGCCGGTAAAGAAAAAAGGCTTGAAGAAATCGAAGCGCTCATCGCCCGGAAAGGATTCTGGGACACCCCGGAAGAGACCACGGGCGTTTTAAAAGAGCGGACATCCATTTCGGGTGTCCTCGACCGGTTTAAAACCCTTTACAGCGATCTTGAAGAATGTGAAATACTGCTGGAACTCGGCATGGAGGAATCCGACACGGATACCGTCCAAGAAGCCTCCAGCCAGCTTCAAAACATCGAACGAAAATTCAAAAAACTTTCCATCGATCTGACCCTCAGCGGCGAAGACGATCCCAACAACTCCATTGTTTCCATTAATGCGGGCGCCGGTGGCACCGAAGCTCAGGACTGGGCTGAAATGCTTTTTAGGATGTACACGCGCTGGATCGATCGGAAAGGTTTTAAAATGGATATCATCGATTTCCAGCCCGGAGACGAGGCCGGAATCAAAAGCGTTACGTTCACCGTCAGCGGTGACTACGCTTTTGGCTATTTGAAAACTGAAAAAGGTGTCCATCGACTGGTGAGAATTTCACCGTTCAACGCAGGCGGCAAGCGGCACACATCCTTTGCCTCTGTGTTCGTCTATCCTGAGCTGGACAACCAAATCGTGGTGCAAGTCGATGACAAGGATCTGCGTATCGACGTTTATCGGGCCAGCGGTGCCGGCGGACAGCACGTCAACAAAACCAGCAGCGCCGTCCGCATCACCCATCTGCCCACCGGAATCGTTGCCCAGTGCCAGCAG
>Ga0102956_1000579_pt1 | contig 13074 bp, 9 predicted proteins | sample SalPonF2_A_D2_MG_FD_84515 | JGI IMG/M metagenome (GOLD analysis project Ga0102956, IMG submission 84515) | Salt pond soil microbial communities from South San Francisco under conditions of wetland restoration - Salt Pond MetaG SF2_A_D2_MG ...
AGCCTCGTCCCGGCCTTCCTCGGCGCCGGCCTGCTCTACGGCGCCGTCGCCGCCGTCAGCGGCATCTGGTACCTGCGCATGACCCTGCGCCTCCAACGCATGCCCGTCGACCATGCCATGGACAAGTACGCGCGTCGCGTATTCACCGCCTCCATCTCCTACCTGTCCGTGCTCTACGCCACTCTCGTCATCAGCCGGCTTCTCGCGCTCCACGTCCCTCACTTACTGTGATAGCCCATAGCCGCGCCAGCAGGTCGAGAGTGCGACCAAACCTCGACATCAGGTTTCATAGATACGCCAGTCGGTTTGGAGAGCCTGAGTGCCACTTTTCGCGGAGAAATAAAAGGCGCGACAGACCCTTGGTATCCCTTGACCCGGCGTAGAGTCTGCCGCGCAAACCACCCTGACGGAATCCGACTGCTATTACCGCCCTCACCCAATACGCTCAGCGAGCCTGTGCAAGTCTTTTGTCAGAAACGAATATGCGCCGACGCATTAAGGCTGCTCCTTGCTCCTCGCCAGTTATCGATGTGATAGCGGGTGAATGGAAGATCCGTTAATTCGAAAAACCGTTTCCACCCGATGCGCTCTATCCACTCACCCATCCGTTCGTAAGCCCGGGCGTCGTTCTTGTATGTGTCCAAGATTTTCCTCACAACGCCCGCGACTTCCGGCCAACGCGGTGGGTTGTTCGGCAGTCCGGCTGCCACCAGCTTGTGCAGCATCGGTCTGGTGCGCGCATTGGAATTCTTGCCGCCAACCCAGATCGCGATTTTGGAGTTCTCCGGGTCGTTGATCTGCATGGGCGGACACGGCGGATAGCAGGCGCCGCAGCACACGCATTTGGACTCATCCACTTCTAGGCTCGGTTTGCCGTCGACTAAGGCGGGACGGATCGCTGCCACCGGACAACGTGCGACCACCGCAGGCCGCTCACAGATATTGGCGACCAGGTCATGATTGATCCGCGGCGGCTTGGTGTGCTGGATATTGACGGCGATGTCCGCCTGTCCACCACAGTTGATCTGGCAACAGGATGTCGATAGCCGTACCCGGTTCGGCATGTCCTCGTTGATGAATTCCTGGTAGAGCTCGTCCATCAATGACTTCGCCACGCCCGATGCGTCAGTGGCCGGGATATCGCAATGCAGCCAGCCTTGCGTATGGGCAATCATCGATACCGAATTGCCCGTTCCCCCTACCGGAAACCCCTCCTCCGCGAGTTTATCGATAAGGGGTTGCACCTGTTCGGTGCTGCTCACCATGAATTCGATATTGCTGCGAATAGTGAAGCGAACATGCCCCTCTGCATATTGATCGGCGATATCGCAAAGCTTGCGAACCGTACCGACATCCATTTGGCGTTGGGTCCCTGCACGGACCGTCCAGACCTCATCACCGCTTTCGGCGACATGGTGGAGCACCCCTGGCCGCAGCCGATCATGCCAAGCCCAATGCCCATAGTTCTTTTTCAGCAGCGGATGAAGATACGGTGTGACGTCTGGAACGCCGCTTTCAACAGGTGCGCGCACGTCTAATGCCATTGTTTTAGCTCCATAATTGAATCAGCTCTCAGAGAAGCGCCATTTGACCACCGTCAGGCTTGGCTGCGTTTACGCCACTTATCCGCCTCTTCGTCCCAATGGTCTGTGCGGATGAAGGAATTGGTGCGCGGGTGGTTGATCATTGCCGGATCCACCTGCAGGCCTATGCCTTCAAGGAAATTGCCCAGACCAATTCGTTCGATCATTTCTCCGCACCGTTCGTGCTCTAGTCCATTCTCTGCCCAGAAATCGATAATCGTTTCGGCCAGCTCGATCAACTGCTGACGGTCCTCGTCGGTTTCAAGTGGGATGAACGGTACGATCACGGTACCCATCAGGTCCCCGATTTTCAGTGTCCGTTTGCCTCCGATCAGAATGGTGGCACCGCGCTCTCGGCCGGGCGAAAGAGCCTTGGTCATGACATTGATGCAGTGCATGCAGCGCACGCAGCTGTGATTATCCACAGTCAGTGTATCGTCGTCTTCGAGGGTAAGAGCTCGCGTGGGACATCGGGTGATTACGTTGTCAATCACATGTTTGCGACCCTTGTGGTTCACGTACTGCTTGACCTGCTCCTGGTCCACCTGCATGTCGTCACGCCAGGTCCCAATGACCGCCATGTCTGCCCGTTGTATCGAGTTCATGCAGTCGTTTGCGCAGCCGGAGAACTTGAATTTGAATTTGTACGGGAGCGACGGGCGATGCAGATCGTCCGTGAAGTTATTCATGACGGTTCGGTGTGCGGCCGGTTCGTCGAAGCAGGAGTGCTCGCAACGAGCGTGCCCAACGCAGGACATCGAGGTGCGCACAGAGGGTCCCGCTCCACCGAGATCGAAACCCATCTTATTGACGGCATCGAAGGCTGCCTGCACGTTCTCACTCGTACACCCCTGCAGCATCAAATCACCGCTCTGCCCATGCAATGCGATCAGGCCGGAACCGTATTGTTCCCAAATGTCGCAAAACTTGCGCAAGGTGTCCGTATCGTAGTGCATGCCAGGCGGCGGCATGATCCGGAGTGTGTGGAACTCCGATGACTCTGGAAATTTGTCGGCCACTTCGGAGAATCGAGGGATGACGCCACCGCCGTAACCCATTACCCCGATGGTGCCGCCTCGCCAGTATCCCTTCTTCGTCTGGTATGAATGTTCCAATTGCCCCAATAGATCTACCACCATGTTCTTTTTGTCAGCGAGGCGTTTCAGGCCGCTGACAAAACTGGGCCATGGTCCTGTCTCCAGTTGGTCGAGCATCGGGGTCGGATGCTGCTTCTTGGCCATTTCCACTCCTCCGGATACATGCATGGAGGCCCTAGAGAACCGCCTTCTGCCATGGGGCGACTTGACCTAAGTCAAGACCACCCACAACGACCTTGCCCTGTACCTCATTGGGGGTAGGGGCGCTCTCTCTTCAGGAGGGTCCATGGTGCTCAACGTCACATATCGGTGTGGGGCTGTTGACGGCTTTATTGGAGAAGACCGGTCCTACGAGTGGGTCTCAGGTTATGGCGCCGTCAACAGGAGTAACGAGACGACGTTCAACGGCCTCATACATTCAAGAAAGATAGGTGTATACCGACTACCTGTTTGATGTCACGCCAGACCAACCCCACATATCACCGCAAGGAGACGCCACATGTCGGCTTTGATTTCTGAACTCAAGGCAGATCACGCCAAGATTACCGAAACCCTCGACCAGGTACGCAAGATGGGAATCGCGTCTAAAGAGGGACAACGACTCCTGATGTCCGCCAAGGGTTTTCTAGTCGCACATTTGTCAAAGGAGGATAAACGGCTCTACCCGGAACTGCGTAAGATCGCAGAGACCGACGATAGCGTGCGACGGATGCTCGACACCTACGCCAAGGATATGGACCAGATCACCGCGTCCGCCCTGGGCTTTTTCGAGAAGTACGCCAATGGCGGCGACGGGGTCGAATTCGCTATAGAAATCGGCCGCCTGTTCGCAGCTCTTACACAACGCATCAAAAAGGAAGAAGCCTTCCTCTATACGACGTATGAGGACCACGGCCGCGGGCACTGAAGGTCGGTTGGGACGGGTCGGCGGCGCTCCATATCAGTGCGCAGTCGCTTAAATCCCTAATCGCCTTGAAAGATGGGCGGGACGGACAGCGGGGCAACAGGTGACAGGGACGATGCCTACCATTGTCCCGCCGCCCCTTCCGACCCCCTGCTACCACCGCTCCTGGGCGGAGCGTTGGCCACCGACCAGATCTTTGACAGGCGGCTACGGCTTTTGGCGCGCGTGGCGATGCGGCCGTACGCAGGACACCCTCGGGCGCGGCCAGCCGGCGTTGGCCGGCTGGCCGCTAAGGCGCACCTCCTTCAAACGCAACGGCGGACGCTTCCGCATCCAACGCCGCTGTCAATGACTCGCGCTGATAGCGCGTCAGCCGTTCCTGTTCGTCGTGGTTCAGGGCTCGCATGGCGTCGTCAAGGGCGGCGTCGATGAGTTCCAGAGTCAATGTCTGTATATCCATTCCTGCCAGTCGGGCCAGACCTTGAAGCCGCTGCCGTCGGCCCTCGTCCAGAGGAATCGCAATCCGCTGTAGGGACATCTCAGCTCGGTCTTCGTTAGTTTGCTGAGCTCTCCAGCGTTCCACGGCCTGCGCAACGTGCCCGCGCGGTCCGCTGCCAAGTACGACCTGCTCGATGAAATAATCTTCCATTTCCCGCTTGGCCTGATAGACCCAGCGACCGGCACGTAGCCAATTGATGGTCCGTAGTGGGATCTGTGGTGCCGATAAGTACGTCGCTCCATGTGGGCCCATGTCCTGGATCCATTGCGCTCGGGCCGGTCGCGCACTGATTAACGCTCTGTGCTCTTTGGCAGCTACGACGTTGTGAACTGCTGCGTCTACTTCCTGTTGGATCGCGTAGACGGAGTCCGGCGTTCCTATTGCGACCGGTGTTTGTCCGCTCGGAACCCGGGCTACACAAGTCCCGATGCCGAAAACGCTGGGGAACCCACGCGCTTGCAGCTGGTCATTCACCGGCAGGAGACCTCGTTCATCGCACAGCTCCGCACTGGCACAGCATGCGTCAATACCTCGAAATTCAGGCCAGTACATCGCGTATTCAAAGGAAATCTCCAGACTCTGTACGCCAGCGCTCCCGTGCACCCGCAAGTGTATGGTCTCGGCATCGACCGCTACGGTCTCGGCGTTACCGATCCACTGGATATCGCTGCTGGCCAGCGCATTCTCAAGTGGTTGGCGGACTGAGTCGCTCCCCACTCCCAGATGTCCGGGGTAGGGCTCAGGCGTAATCAGCGTGATCGGCACCCGGCCCCGAATACCCCGTCGGCGCAGGTCCGCATCAAGTAAAAACGCATATTCGTAGACGGGGCCTAGTATCGACGCATTCTGCGTGGCCGCCACGACGATCGGACCCGGGTTGGTGAGGAATCGCTGATAGGCTTCGAACGCCTTCACCGCCTCGCCTAAACGAATCACGGAATGAACGTTACCGACCGGCTCCACACCCTTTACGGTACCCCATGCGGGAGCTATCCCGGTTGCCAACACGAGGTAGTCATAGGCCAGATGGTCGCCGCTACGAAGGGCTACAGTTCCAGCCCCGGGGTCGATTCTTTCTACCGGATCTACCTTGAATTCAATACCCCGGTCTCGAAACTGTTCGCCGATGGGGAACTCAGTGTCCGTTGCTTTCCGCAGACCGACCGCGATCCATGGGTTGGAGGGCACAAATTGGAATCGGTCCCGGTTGGAGACTACGGTCACTTGATCTTCGGGCCCAAGCCGCTCCCGAAGGCCGTAAGCGGCCGGTACACCCGCGATACCTGCACCAAGTACGATTACCTTGGCCATTGTGGAGTCTCCTTATCTACCGTGGCTCAACGTCGCCCCGGCTCAGGGCCGTGCGCAGCGGCGCTTCTGCCGCCAGCGCCCTGTCTGGGGCGCACCACCTGGTAGCTGCGCCAGAGGTAGGAAATCGAAGCAAAGCCGCTCCAGATATGGGCAAGCCGGCTGAAAGGAATCAGGGCGAACAGGGTCATGCCAAGGAACAGATGGATCTTGAACGCCAGCGGAACGCCGGCGATGAACGCCGCCGCATCCGGGCGGAAGGTGACAATGTGCTGGGCCCATGCAGCTAACGCGATCATATGGCCGCCTCCCACGTCCTGGGAGGAGAAATACAAGGTGCTAAGGCCAAACAACAGCGTGATCAGGATCCATCCCAGCACGACCAGATCCATGACGCGGGTGGTGGCGCGGATGGAGGGTTCGGTGAGACGCCGATGGATCAGAATCAACAGCCCGGCGAAACAGATGGTGCCGAACACACCGCCGCTTACCATGGCGAGTAGCTGATGGGTGCGGTCGCCGATACCCATGCCGAGGATGGCCGAGTGCGGTGTGAGCAGACCCGCAAAATGGCCGATGAACAGCAGCAGGATTCCCACGTGGAACAGGTTGCTGCCAAGGCGCAGTCGACCGCGCTGCAACAGCTCGCTGGAGTCGCTTTTCCAGGTGTACGGAGCCCGCTCGAAGCGAGCCAGGCTGCCCAGCAGAAACACCGTCCCTGCCAGGTACGGATAGATGCCGAAGAAAAAGCCGTTGGCTCCGTTCATGAGTATTCTCCCCGGACTTGCCCCATAGCGTGCATCGCGATACCTGCGCCGGCGGCTGGAGGCGCCGACGCAATGCCCCGCCTCCGGCCTTTGGCCATTCGTGTCAGCGCCTGCAACACACCCGCGTATGGCGATTGCGCAGTCGACAACCCGGACCCGAGCAAGGCCAGCACATCGACAAACTGCCCCAGCCGTCGACCGGCCTCCCGAGCCGGCAACTGGGCCAGAAACTCCAGATATACCGGCAAATGGTCAGGCAGTTCCCGGCAACTGAGTTGCAGGCCGTAGCGGCGGTACTCGCCGGTGAGCTCCACCATCGCCTGCCCCCGATCCCGGGACTCGCCGTGCAAGTGCTCGAACAGATGCAGCGAGTGCTCGGGGGTGTTGTCGAATACCTGCACGTAGTGGGCCTGCGCGTCGATGACCGATGCGGTGCGCAGGTGCGTCATCAGGGGCTCAACCCGACGCGCTGCCCCGCGGTTGCGCAACAGTTCCCTGCGCAGGACCTCGTCCACCTCACCTAATGCCTCCAGCCACCTAGGCTGGGGATAGGACAGCAATATCGCAAGCGCTTTGTAACTGCGCACGGTTCACTCCTTGCGCTGACGGGTGATGCTGTTGACATCCACGTAGTGGACCGTCCCGCCGGAGCGGTCTCCGAACAGCGGTCCGGAGTTCACGCCGCCGGCGCCGCTGCTGGCGAAGGAAAACCCGCAGCTCCCCTGCTCCTGCCAGCTGCCCTCGGGCACCTCGCGATGGGTGGTGGGGATCACATAGCGGTCCTCGTAGTTGCCGATGGCCAGATAGCGGTACATGTCCTGCACCTGCGTCTCGCTCAACCCCACCTCATCCAGCACCGCCGTGGCCACTTCGCCCTCCACGTGGCGGGCGCGCATGTAGTGCCTCATGGCCAGCAGTCTGCGCAGGGCCAACGTCACCGGCTCCTGCTTGCCAGCGGTGAGCAGATTGGCCAGATAGCGCACCGGAATGCGCAGGGAACTGACGTCGGGAAGTCCCTCCAGGCGGGCGCCTTCCAGTGCGGTCTGGATGGGCGACAGGGGCGGCACATACCAGACCATGGGCAGGGTGCGGTATTCCGGATGAAGTGGGAATGCCAGACGCCAATCCATGGCCAGCTTGTACACCGGCGAGTGCTGGGCGGCTTCAATCCAGTTGCCGGGCACGCCGTCGGCGTGTGCCTGGGCTTGCACGTCAGGGTCGTTCGGATCGAGAAACACGTGCAACTGGGCCTCGTACAGGTCCTGCTCGTCGGCCACCGAAGCGGCCTCCTGGATCCGGTCGGCGTCGTAAAGCACTACGCCGAGGTAGCGGATGCGTCCCACGCAGGTCTCGGAGCAGACGGTGGGTTGCCCGGACTCGATGCGCGGATAGCAGAAAATGCATTTTTCCGCCTTGCCGGTCTGCCAGTTGTAGTAGATCTTCTTGTAGGGACAGCCGCTGATGCACATCCGCCAACCTCTGCACTTGTCCTGGTCCACCAGCACGATGCCGTCCTCTTCGCGTTTGTAGATGGAGCCGGACGGGCAGGAAGCCACGCAGGTGGGGTTGAGACAGTGCTCGCACAATCGCGGCAGGTAGAACATAAAGGTGTTTTCGAAGGCCGATTGGATCTCCTTCTGCACACCCTCGAACAGGGGATCCAGGGAGCGTTGCTCGAATTCCCCGCCCAGGTCGTCCTCCCAGTTGGGTCCCCACTCGATGCGCTCCATGGTTTCGCCGGTCACCACGGAAACCGGCCTCGCCGTAGGCGCCGTGGCCGACTTCGGTGCCGACTGCAGGTGCTCGTAATCGTAGGTGAACGGATGGTAGTAGTCGTCCAACTGGGGCAGGTTGGGATTGGAGAAGATGTTGGCGAGGATGCGCCAGCGACCGCCCTGCTTGGGGTGGATGCGCCCGTTGGCCCGGCGCTTCCAGCCGCCGTTCCAGCGTTCCTGATCCTCCCAGCGCTGGGGGTAGCCCACACCCGGCTTGGTCTCCACGTTGTTGAACCAGACATATTCCACGCCGGGACGGTTGGTCCACACGTTCTTGCAGGTCACCGAACAGGTGTGGCAGCCGATGCACTTGTCGAGGTTCATCACCATGGCCACCTGGGCACGGACCTTCATGAGCACCTCCTTTGCCGATGGTCGGGCGTCATTTACCGGCGGCCCGCGCTTCGTCCATCCACCGAACCTCTGCCAGACGGCGCACGACCACGTATTCGTCGCGATTGGAACCGATGGTGCCGTAGTAGTTGAAGCCGTAGGCAAGCTGGGCATAGCCGCCGATCATGTGCGTGGGCTTCATTACCGCGCGGGTGACGCTGTTGTGAATGCCGCCCCTCTGACCGGTGGTGCCGGCCGCCGGCATGTTCATGATCTTGTCCTGGGCGTGGTACATCATGGCCACGCCCGGGGGAATGCGCTGGCTGAGTATGGCGCGCGCCACCAGCGCACCGTTGATGTTGACGACCTCGACCCAGTCATTGTCTCGGATGCCGGCAGATTTCGCTTCCTCTTCGCACAACCAGACGATGGGGCCGCCCCGGGACAGGGTGAGCATGGGGCCGGTATCGCTGTAGGTACTGTGGATGCCCCATTTCTGGTGCGGTGTGATCCAGTTCAGCACCAGATGGCCCTCGTCGTCGCCGCGACCGCCTTCCAGAAACGCCGGTGCAGAGCGGGTGTCCACCGGCGGCTTGTAGACGCACAGGCCTTCCCCGAAGCGGCGCATCCAGGCGTGGTCCATATAGAACTGCTGGCGTCCGGTCAGCGTGCGCCAGGGAATGAGTTCATGGACGTTGGTGTAGCCCGCGTTATAGCTCACGGTTTCCGACTCGATACCGCTCCAGGTGGGAGCGGTGATGATCTTGCGGGGCTGGGCCACCAGGTCGTGGAAGCGCAGATGCTCGTCGGCACGGGCTTGCGCCAGATGGGTGTGATCGCGGCCGGTGCTGCGCCCCAAGGATTCCCAGGCCCTGACCGCTACCGCACCGTTTGTTTCCGGCGCCAGCGTGAGGATGGTTTCGGCGCCATGACGGGCTGTGTCAATGCGGGGCATGCCCTGGGCCACGCCCTCCTCGTCCACGGTGCCGTTGATGCGTCCGAGACGCTCCACCTCTGCAGTGGTCTCCCAGGCGATGCCTTTGACCGCGTTGCCGATACGGCCCATCAGTGGACCCAGGGCGGTAAATTTTCGGTAGGTGTCCCCGTAGTCGCGAGTGACTACGGTCATCCCCGGCGCCGTCTTGCCGGGTTGCAACTCGCACTCTCCACGCTTCCATTCCTGTACGCCCAGAGCCTGGCCCAGCTCGCCCGGGGTGTCGTGCTGCAGGGGCGTCAACACCAGGTCCTTGCGGGTCCCCAGGTGATCGGCGGCCAGTTCCGAAAAGCGTTTCGCGATGGCCTTGTGCGCTTCCCAATCCGTACGGCTCTCCCACAGGGGTTCCACCGCCGCGGTGAGAGGATGGATGAACGGATGCATGTCCGAGGTGTTGAGGTCGTCCTTTTCGTACCACGTGGCCGATGGCAGCACCACGTCGGAGTACAGACAGGTGGAGGACATGCGAAAATCCAGCGTCACCAGCAAGTCCAGTTTGCCTTTGGCGCCCTCGTCCCGCCATTTCACCTCCTTCGGCAGGGGCGCGCCGTGGGCCTTGAGGTCCTCGTCCAGCACGGCGTTCTGGGTGCCAAGCAGGTGCTTGAGGAAGTATTCGTGGCCCTTGGCGCTGGAACCGATCAGATTGGAGCGCCAAACGAACAGGTTGCGCACAAAGTTCAACGGGTTGTCCGGGTCCTCGCAGGCGAAGGTGAGGTCACCGCTCTTGAGCCGCTCGACGGCGTACTCCACCGGGTCGCGACCCGCCGCTTCGGCCTCGTCCACCAGATCCAGCGGATTGGCCTGCAGCTGGGGGGCCGACGGCAGCCAGCCCATGCGCTCGGCACGCACGTTGAAGTCGATCAGATGTTCTCCCTCTTCCGCCGTGCCGGGACCGAGCAGATCCTTGACCTGCAGCTTCTCGTAGCGCCACTGGTCGGTATGGTTGTACCAGAAGGAGGTGCCGTTCATGTGCCGGGGCGGGCGCAGCCAGTCCAGAGCGAACGCCAGCACCGTCCAGCCCGCCTGCGGACGCAGCTTTTCCTGTCCCACATAATGGGCCCAACCCCCTCCGGACTTGCCCACACAGCCGCACATGATCAGCAGGTTGATGATGCCTCGATAGATCATGTCGGTGTGGTACCAGTGGTTGATTCCCGCCCCGACGATCACCATGGAGCGCCCTTCGGTGCGGTCGGCGTTGTAGGCAAACTCTCGGGCCACGGCGATGATCGCTTCGCGCTTTACACCGGTGTGCTGTTCCGCCCACGCCGGGGTATAGGGCGCCACGTCGTCGTAGCCTTTTGGTACGCCGCCCTCCTCCAAGCCACGGTCCACGCCGTAACCGGCCATCATCAGGTCATGGACGGTTGCGACCCACACCTCCCCGTCCCGGACGGTGACTCGCCGGGCCGGCACCTTACGGTGCAGCACCGCCTCGCCATCGCCGCCGAAATAGGGAAACGCCACGGTCACCGCATCATCGCAGACATCGATCAAGCTCAGCCGGGGACGGATGGCCCGGTCGGAGACGGCATCGGTGGGCTCCAGGTTCCAACGTCCCTTCTCGCCCCAGCGAAAGCCGATACTGCCGGTTGGGACGCACAGGTGTCCGCTGTCCTCGTCGAACACGATCGGCTTCCATTGCGGGTTGTTTTCCTGGGCAAGATGCCCATCGAAGTCCGATGCCCGCAGGTAGCGGCCCGTTTCCAGCACGCCGCCGTTGTCGGTCAGAGTGACCAGCATGGGCATGTCCGAGTACTGCCGGCAGTACTCGGAGAAGTAGTTGCTGGTGCCGGTGGCGTGGAATTCGCTCAGCACCACATGGCCCATGGCCAGGGCGAGGGCCGCGTCGCTGCCCGGCTTGGGTGCCAGCCACAGGTCCGCGAACTTCACGTATTCCCCGTAATCCGGCGAAATGGCCACCGTTTTGGCGCCCTTGTAACGCACCTCGGTATAGAAGTGGGCGTCTGGGGTGCGAGTCTGGGGGACATTGGAGCCCCACACCAAGAGATAGGTGGAGTTGTACCAGTCGGCGGATTCAGGTACGTCGGTCTGTTCGCCCCAGATCTGGGGTGAGGCCGGCGGCAGGTCGCAGTACCAGTCGTAGAATGATGGCATCACACCGCCGATCAGAGACAGATAGCGGGTCCCCGCCGCGAAGCTCACCATGGACATGGCGGGAATGGGCGAGAAGCCCGCCACCCGGTCCGGTCCATAGCGCTTGATGGTGTAGACGTTGGCGGCAGCGATGAGCTCCGTTACTTCGTCCCAGGCGGCACGCACAAAGCCTCCGAGGCCCCGCGCAGACTTGTAGCGTTGGGCCATGTCGTCGTCTTCGACGATGCTTTCCCAGGCAGCGACGGGATCCTTGTCCCGGCGCGCCTGCTGCCACAGCTCCATCAACGGCCCCCGCACCAGCGGGTATTTCACCCGTTGAGCGCTGTACATGTACCAGGAGAAACTGGCACCACGGGGACAACCCCGTGGTTCGTGGTTTGGCAGGTCGGGGCGGGTGCGGGGATAGTCGGTCTGCTGGGTCTCCCAGGTCACCAGTCCGTCTTTGACGTAGATCTTCCAGCTGCACGAGCCCGTGCAGTTCACACCGTGGGTGGAACGCACCACCTTGTCGTGGTTCCAGCGGTCCCGGTACACCCGCTCCCAGCTCCGGTCCTCCCGAGAGACGGTGCCATGGCCGCCCGCGAAGGATTCCACATTGCGACGGAAGAACAGTAGACGATCGATGAAATAGCTCACGGAGTAGCCCCCGGCGTGGCGTCTGACATGTGCGACGGTGCGGCCCGGTCGAGGCGCGTGAAATACAGGGCAATGCCGATGCTGATCACGGCCAGCACCACATAAGCAAAGAACCCGCCCGCGTAACCCCGCGTCCCCATGGCGTCCACAGTGGCTCCCAGAAACGGTGGTATGACGAAACCTCCCAGTGCGCCCAGGCCGCCCACCAGACCGGAGGCACCACCGACGGCTGTGGGCACGTACTTGGGCACCATCTTGAACACAGCCGCATTGCCTACGCCCATACCGACCGCAATGATCAACTCGGCAGCTAAGTCGATTCCGAACTGGATAGCGAAACTGAGTATCAGGGCACCCACCAGCACCAGGGAATAGGCCAGGATCGCCGCTCGCTCCCCTCCGATACGTTCGGAAAGCACGCCCCCGAACACGCGCACCACCGCGGCCAGCAGCGAGAACCCTACGCCTCCGAGAACCCCTGCCGTCTCGACGCTCATGCCATGCAGGTTTATCCAATAGGTGGGAAACCAGGCGGTCAGCGCCAGAAAGCCACCGAAAGACGTGAAGTAGAGTGCCACGAGGCCCCAGGAGCGAGGGTTTTCTGCCGCGGTGATCATGGCGTGCCAGACTGCCTCCTTCGGGAACAGCTCCTGACCCCGCCTGCCAGCAATCTCCTTGCTGGTCTCCACGTCCGCACCCTGTTTGCGCAGTTGGAAGTAATAGGCATCCGGCGTGAACATCCAGTAGATGGCCGTGCCGATGAAAAGAAATATCAACCACGCTAGGTAAGAGCCGGCCAGCCCCCAGTGTATGATCGCGAACGGTAGCATCAGGGTGAACAGGCCGGGCGCGAGATTGCCCACGCCACCGTAGGTGCCCAGGGCCGTGCCCTGGCGGCTCTGGGGATACCAGTAGGACACCTGCGGAATGCCGACGGAAAACGACGCCACTCCGCAACCGGAAAGGAAGCCGAAGAACAGGATCAACGGATAGAGTCGGGCATCGAATTCATGCACGGTGAACAGGATGTACACCAGCCCCCACATTCCCACCAGCGATA